>Ga0190334_1001028_pt1 | contig 12483 bp, 13 predicted proteins | sample 48720478_MG_FD_161270 | JGI IMG/M metagenome (GOLD analysis project Ga0190334, IMG submission 161270) | Hydrothermal vent sediment bacterial communities from Southern Trench, Guaymas Basin, Mexico - 4872-04-7-8_MG | ecosystem: Environmental > Aquatic > Marine > Hydrothermal vents > Sediment ...
AAGCCGGAATTGATTAAGAGATTAATGCCTCTTTCTTTTGGTAGGACTTCAGAGTCGAGTAGATACCAAGAGCCAGCGTGTTTATAATAGACCCGGCCGTCATCAGAATCTACAGCTATCATTCCATCCTGGGCTTGAGTCAGATTCGTTCTTGGGTCTGACATATACCAGTTATTTTTTAGATAATTTATTAACGTATCACAGAAGGCCTCATAGCCCTCATAATCAGCACCTTTCAATAAATCATCTCTTGATGCTGCCATCGTAGCCTCCTATTGACATTTGCATATTTTTTTCAATGGGTCACCGCCCGGAAGCGATTCATCATCACAACTGCCGATGTAGCCAAAGACTTTCATCCATTGAGAAGCATCTGCATAATTATGTTCTAAATCTTCACAACGGCCGATTATGAAGCATTGACCAGCCAGCCATTGAAGGTCTGATGCCTTCACTCCGATTGTCATGTTTTGAAAATCGTATGTCAAGCTTATCACATAGTAATAATGCTGCTCTTCTCCCTCACCCGATGGATTCAATCCAAATGTATCTTGGAGAATGAATGTATCAAAAATCTCAAGCTCATCAATAAAATCAATCGGCAGTGTAAAGCTGACAACTCTATTGCCGTATGCCAAACGCTGCAAATCTTCACCTGCTCTGAGCACTGCAAAATCTTCACAGCTCACACATGGATATTCCCAGGTCTCATAGTTCTCAATCTCACTCTCAAAATCGATTATAGATGCGTCTGATTCAAATTCTCTAGCACCGCCGTAGACACCAGCAGCCGGATAGAAATCCCAACACACCTTGATTCTATTTACTGCATCTCTCAGGTTAAACTCAATCGTTGGTGTTTCAATACAATCTGTCTGAGCAATGATTGTCTTATCAGTATCAAACGTTGTGAGGTCTTTTCTACCAAAATGAAGCTTACCTTCTCTATCAGGCCATGCTTTGATACCGAAGCTGAAGAGCAGTTTCTGAAGTATTGAAGATGCGTCCTCAAGCTCCGTAAGTGCTAGCTTTCCGCATTCGTCCCAACCATTATCTTCAAATAAATCAGCGACCTCGTCTAAAGAATCTATATCAATATAATCTATCGGCACTTCAGCAAGATAAACAAGAAAGAAGCCAAGAACATAGGCAGGATTCTGTATATATCCATTGCTGGAGTTCCAAGCTGCTAGGCTATAGCCTTCAGCATTATAAGTAATTTTCTTATCGCCTTGAGAAGAAGTGAAAGTAATGAATGTCCTTCCCTCTGCGTCATTTGAGACTGTATAATTTGCAGGATTCACAAGCACATCATCGGCATAGACTTGAACGATTGAGTTTAACGGATGAGCAGCGGCTATATATTTATAATCATTTATATCGATGCAATGTGCTTCTATCGCACCACGACGCTCTCCTGCCGTCAGACTATATAATCCTAATATCTCTGGGATGGGTCTGCCGATAGCATTCTCGTGAGCATCCGGCCATTCTTCGGTTGTTACGATATAGAGTGGCATCTTCTTTCTCAAGTATTTCTGAGTAATATCTTTCAGAGTCGCTTTGAATGTCGGTCCAGATAAAATATAATCATCAACGATTCCTTGAAAATATCTTTCTTTCCAGCCATGCGGTTCATCTGTCCAGCCGAAATATAATTTAACCGGCTGATTCTTGCAGTAGCCTTGAGCTAAAAGCTTCTGAAATTCTGAATCATTGCTTGCCAATTCGACTTCCATATCTGCAACTTGGAACATACCGGTAAAGTCATCAATTGAACGGGTGGTTGATGCAACACTGAGAATCCGTCCTTCATAGAATCTATCATCTGCTCTCATATCAATCGGTGCGTAGTATTTCCAAGTCAGCTCCCCAGCTATCTTCCAAGCCCATTCCCAAGTGAAATATGGTGCTTTTGGCTCAGTTTCACCGACGATTAGAGTAAACGTTCCATAGAGGTCATCCACGCCAGAACTCATCTTGCCGGTCGTCTCATCAGCAAAAAATTCGCCGGCGTAACTTACCACGTCAATGTCTTCACGACCAGGCAGTACATTCTGTTTAAATAATTTGATTTTATAAACGCCGCCAGCCATGGCGGGCATTGAGGGAATTGTTATCTGAGTATCTGAATCAACTGAGAAATCGCCAGTTGCTCTGAATAGCGTATAATCGCCTTGACCTTCTTGGCCTTCAAATATAATCTGGTCGACAATTGAATCCCACGGAACAGATTGATTGCTTGGATATCTTGAAGTGTCATTCAGTTCTGCATCATCCTGATTGAAGCCAAGCCCTCTTATTATCAATTCTTCTCCACCATTGCCGGAGAATCGATTTCTTGAAATAGAGTTTACAATCGGATTAAGAAAGTTGGCCGTAATTTTAGTTGCATTGAAATTACACTTGAAATATTCATTATTATTGAATGGTGAGCTTATATCATAATTGGAAAAAAAGAATACAAAGCCTATCCTAAAGGCTTTTTCTTGGCTGATATTACTTCCTGCTCGGCCAAAAGCATATGCAGGCATCCAGAGCCGAGTTGAATAGGGCAGGTCAGTGATTGAAAGCGTTGGTCTTTCGCCTGATTCTCCAGCCGTTGTTGGCGGATAATTATCCCATTGATTAACGCCGTCATAATATTTTCCTGTGACTGCATCAATGTCCCAAACTTTTGGAGCAGAGAGTCGATATAAAAACGCAGGATAGAAATCCCAGCTCCCGACTCCTGCTGAGTTATCTTCTAACTCCAGTTCAACATCAATGGCCATGTCAATAATCTGGTCAGCACTGCTTACCAATTCATAATTATCGGTTGCTATGATTATCGGATACCATCCCCAATATTTCGGGTCTGAGCCGTCATTGCCGTGGCCGATGATTCCATCTTCAATATGGAGGTTTGTCCAGTCCCCTATATCATTCTGTGAGTTATCGATAGAATTATAGGCTATTGTTCTGATTACGATTGATGTCCATTCTCTATAAGGTAAAGTCATTTTAACCTAAAAGCTTTACACCTCTGGTCAAAGTTCGGAGCTCTATTTTCCAGTCGTAGAGTTCGCCGCATGTACCTTTTGCAATCTGGGTACCAAAGCCGGACATGTTCGTCATATAGACGTAATAGCAGAATTTATAATGGTCATCCGGAATAAAGATGAACTTTCCTCCGGCTCTTTTCACTGAGTTTAAAAATTTCCTCATCTCACTGACCTGAGCGGGATTATTGATATTCTTTATGACGATGCTGAATTCTTCAGCTTCTGAATAATAGTTCGACCAGATTTGACCATAATACGTCGTCTGAGTGCCTTCAAAGAAAATCGGTCCATCTGAACGTCCGGGCTGGAGCCTTGCATTGCTGAATGATTGTAAATTTCCTAAGAATAATTCACCGATTTCTATATAGCCGTCATCATTATCAGCATCTATAATTTCAAGTAGCCAATATTGATGAGAGCCGCAGTCGAATCTTTTGCATAAATTCGGAAAATCTTCAACCAATCTATTCTTCAGATTGACTTCGCAGGCATAAGCTCCAGAACCAAGCCCCCACCAATCACAAGCTCCTGATTGACCTGGGCATCCAGCATCACAAGCTTTGAGCTTCAGTTCATCTCCAACGTCGGATAATAAAAGATTATGATTGAAAATACCTATAAAATCTGGTGAGATATCAGCACCAAAATCAATACAAATCCACTCCGGTATAGCTCCTGATGTTGTACCGAGGCCTGTGAATCTGAATGGTTTCGACGGCCTCACATTATAGAGATTCTCAAGAACATATAGGTCATCTTCAGAGCTTGAATATATATCAACGTCAGAATCAATCAGGTTGTTAATTGCATACCTTATTGCCATTATGCTACTCCCAAAGCTCTCCTGAATTTTCTCTTCATTTCTGAAGCGTTGATATCAAGAGCTTTTACAATCTCAGGTATCAGTTTTTGTCTTGTAAACTCTCGGTCAGAAATGATTGTGCCAGTAATTTTGACTTCGTTATGAATATTGATTTCTTGACTCCGTGCTGACGATGCAGTCATAAGCCGATTAAGTTGAGCAGCCGGAAGAACATATTCCGGAGCACTCGGAGTGCCATGAGTCATGACCAATTGAGGCTTTGTGAGAATAGCACCATGCTGAGCAGATGCAATCGAACCGCCGACTGTTCTTATAGTCGTAATAATTTCTTTTAACGTCTTATCTAGAGTAGATACACCTTTATCAATCGAAGTGATTATCTGACCAAATTTTGTACCGGCTATGAAATTGAGTTTATCTCTTATGCCTCCAGCAATAGTTTTTGTTGTATTTGTATAATTATGAATCTTATGAAAAACATCAATTATATGAAGCAATTTGGCATGGAAAAAACCAACGAATTGATTTAAGATATTTTGATTTGTTTCAGCTATCGGCTTGAGCCAATAGGTTATCTCTTCATATTTTTTTCCACCTTGACTGAGCAATCCACTTAAAGAACCTATTGCTTTGCCGAGTCCTCCGACGACATTTCCTATACCTGTGATGATATTTGCTCCAGCTCCAAATACCGATTCGAATACTTTGCCCACACCCTTAATCACGCCTCCCACGGCTTCGAGTGCTGAGCTTATGGTTTCTGAAGCTGCTTTTCCTATCTGTTTCAAGTCAAGAAATTTCGCAGCTAAAAGCCCAATACCGAGCGGTCCAGCCATCTTGCCTATTGTACCTAAGAATGAGCCACCGATATTGCCGAATAAACCACCGCCACCACCACCGCCTTCAGCACCGGTGAGCAAATTGCCGATACCGCCGAAGACGCTTTTTACACTGTTAAGCAAACCACCAGAACCAGTGACTATTTGTCCTATGAAGCCGAGTGTCCATTTTGAGACAAGCTGAGCGACGAGGGTGAAGAATTGCTCTTTGATTGTTCCCCAGATACTACCAGCTACGTCAGAGAATGACCTTGCTCCAGATAGCATATCTTTGAGACCCATAGTCCAGGCATCTTTAATCCGCTGCGATACCTCGGTGAATTTTGACTCAGTCTTTGGCATCTCTTCAAATACAGCATCTTTGAATTCACCAACGCCTTTCGTAGCCGGTAGCATCATATCAGCAGCAATGCTACCGAAATCTCTAGCTTTTGGAACGAGTGCATCAAACTGCTGACCGAGTACGGCAAGCTGCCCACCCATGATAACGACTTCATCAGTCGCAGCTTTCAACCGTATCTCCAATTCTCCTACTGCCTTATTATATTCTTCTTGAGTGATTTCACCTGATTCTAATTTTTCTTGTAATAATGAGAACGCTGATTTCAAATACTCAGTCTCTTGCTTAGCTTCAGAAACTGTCTTGATACCGAAATCCTCAAGCACCTTTCCCCAAGTCGTAGTTGCTCCTTCAAGCAGCTCAATCTCTTCTCTTGCTTTTATTATAGCTTCAGTATAATCTTCTTCAGAGATTTTCCCATCTTTGAGTGCAGTATCTAAGTCTTTGATTATATCAGTTAATTCATCGACTCTATCTTGCTTCTGCTTCAGAGTCTGGATGCCAGTCTCTTTGAGATAATCAAGCCAAGACTGCTGTTTCTGCTTCATCTCTTCCATCGGCTTGAGAGCATTCTCAATTGCAGATTTATAATCTATCGTAGCGTCTTTCTGTTTTTCTATTTCTTCAGCATGTTCTTTACCGACTTTAGCAAGTGCTTCTTGAAGCTTCTTTCCTTCTTGACCTCGCTTGATAGCCATAGCCATAGCAGCAGCATTGCCGTTATAAGCATCTCTCAGCTTCAGAAATTCTTGTTCAGTAAGGCCAGCCATATCGGCGGCTTTTTTCATTTTTGCAAAGAGCATATCTTCTTGCTGAGCAGCTCTCTCAGCAGCTTCTTGAGCTTTCTTTTGAGCATCTCTGACTTTGAGATAACCGATAGCAAGAGCACCGAGAGCGGCTGTAAGAATGCCTACAGGCCCGGCAAGTGCTACTACAGCACCTTTCATCATTGCTAGACCAGCAACCAGCTTCGGCAAGATAATCAGCATTGGCCCAAGCACAGTCATCAGGCCACCAAGCACTGCAACGACTTTTGTGATTGTAGATGCTAGGAAAGGATTAGCTTTCATCCAGTCTGAAATTTTCGAAATAACCCCAGAGAGACCCTCAACGAATTTCGATAATACCGGAACTATATTCTCAGCAATTGCAATCGTCAGCCCTTGCATTGCACCCTTGAGCGTCGCCTGAGCATCAGCAAGACGTGCTGCTTTATCAGCTGCCTCTTGGTCGAATATCATGCCGAGCTCCCTGGCTTTCTCTCTCAGCGCCTCCATTCCATCGACGCCCTGAGCAAAGAGCGGGAGAAGCTTCGTACCTGCCCGGCCGAAAATATCTTGAGCCGTAGCTGCTCTGATTGTTGGGTCTTCTACAGATGCAATAGCTCTTGCAAGAATCTCAAATTGCTGTTCCGGATGCAAGCCTTGAAGTTCTTTATAATTGACACCGATTCTCTCAAATGCTCTCTGGTACGTAGTCATGCCTTCGGATGCGTCGACAATAGTCTTCTGCATCTTCTTGACTGCTTTCTCAAGTGAAGTGAGGTCTGTACCACTAATCTGTGCAGCATATCTCAATTCTGAAAGAGTCTCGGTAGCAAAGCCGGTGCGGAGTGCCATCTTATGGACTTCATCACCAGCCTTGATGTAGCTCTTGACCATCATGCCGAGAGTGCCGACGATAGCACCACCAGCAAGGGTCATCGCTTTACCGACGCCTGCGAATTTGCTGCTCATTCTCGAGGCACTGCCAGCAAGCGTCTTCTCGTCGCTTTTGACTTTATCGACAGACTGCTGCCATTGAGTGCGGTCAAGAATCATCTTGCCGACTATCGCACCGGCAAGAAAACCTCCGACTCCGTCCATTATTTAGTCCTCTTCCTCTGAATCAATCATTTTCATCTGAAACTCAAGCCTTGTCATCTCATCTCTGAATTCAGTGCCTGTACTCATAGCAAGACGACAAGCGTAATTGAGCCAGTATCGCCATCTTAAATGCTTTCTCTTTGCCTCTTTCAGCCAGAAATTCAAATCTCTTATATCAAGGCTATAGAGCTGTTCATCCGGGAACTGGCCCGGAAACTCACTTGCTATTACTGCTAGGTTTTGTCTCCAGGCCTTGTTGAGTTTTTTTCTTCAACAGTTAGCTCTCTCTCTGGTTTGAATATGCAGGTCGTCACATATTCAATAATCTCATTGACCTGTCTGAGCTCTAACTTATCGATTACTTTCTGTTTGCCGAATATCAATTCAACCTGTTCAAAAGCAGCTTCAACGTCGCCTGTCCGGATTCTCTTTTCAAGAGAAGCCATCTTCCTTAAGACTCCTCTTGTTATCGGTCGTGCTTGCAGCTTCATCCCATCGATTTCTATTGTGATTGGCTTATAAAGGCTCTTCTCTGTACTAAGTTTCAAGCTCATCAGCTAGATACTCCCCATTGATATAGTTTGCCCTCATAGCCAGATTCTTGATTCGGGAATATTTTGAACATAACGTTAAGAACTCTCTGAGTCTCTCTGTCAAAACCAATATCAAAAGCTCTATATGGGAAGCATTTATAAAGCAGAATCCAGGTTTTTTCATCTGGGTCGGGAACGTTATCACAGAGCGGTTGGATGAGTATCTGTTTAGCATCATCATACATGCTGCAGCCAGATTTCACTGAGAAGATAGCGATATCAGCACCTCCTGACTCGACACCTTCAAGCAAAGCAATAAGCTGAGCTAATGTACTTCTAGTCATAGGCACTGATAATTCGGAAACAGTACCAGTGAATGATGCATCAACGGGAGTCTCACCATAACCTTCTTCTTGAATATCGGAAACACTATCAGTGGTAGTGAAAGAGATTGTACCAAGAACAGGATTAATTACAAGATTTGAATCTCCATAATCCCAAGTCAAGCGTACCGGTCCTTTGTCTTTGAATGGTAATTGTGGCATTTCTTATACCTCCTATAAAATTTCTGAAGCTTTACGGTGGAAATTCACTCGAAAGGCTCCAGATGTAATTTGTCGAAAATACATATAATCCTTTTTCATTAGGATTTTCTATTACAGCTGGCAAGCCAACTGCATTAATTACCATAGCACAGTATGGGGGGCCGCCGTCAACTGCTGGCAGCGTCCAGCCTGCTGTGCCGTGTATTGATTCATAGATACAATAAGCATCTTCTCTAGCTTGAAAATAGCTCTCTGCTCTATTCCAAATCTGTATTGATTTCTCTTCCCAATCGGGCAAATCAGGCACTACAGTTCCAGGCGATGTCTCTAATATAACAACACATCTTCTCGGTGGCTCAGAGCCTGAAGGTGTTCTTAGCGGTAGTGAACCGATGAAGAGATTAGTGCCTATAATCAAGTCACAACCACTGAGGCTTTCGATGAATATTGCTATAGACTTCAGCACTGTGTTCATTGCATCGCCTCTTTAATCTTCTCAGCTGTTAATTTCATGTATTTTTTCATATTCTTCTCAAGCTTTGACTGCAAGTACTTCGGCCCCGAGCCTGGCTCTGACCAGTTCCAGCTCGACGGCGCTTCATGAAGTCTTGCAGCATACTCTGTATTGAAGCCAAATATAATGCTGATTCCCTTTCTTCCTATCTGTGCTTTACCTACTGCTTGTGACCGACGCAGCGTACCTGTTTTTTTTGGCACAGTCGGTTGCTCATTCACAGCATCTGCAAGCACAAAAGCAGCGACCTTTTCAAGTGCTTCTGCTGATTCAGCCTTATGCTTCTTCAAGTACTTCTCAAAGCCCTTGTTAAATTCCGAGAAATCCATATACAATCCTGTCTTTTTCTTCATTTCACATAAACCTCTATATGATGCAGAACTGCTGAATTCTGCACCTCTCTCACCTCAATAACTGAATACTTGACTCCATTGAATCTTATAATGTCCTCATGGCTGATATTTATGGATACATCAAAAAAGAACTTGCCAGTGCTCAGAACTTCTTCTCCTTCAATGTTTCTTACGACCTTATGGTGTCTCATGTACCTGCATTTAATATTGCTCTGAATGACTTCAGTCGGCTCATTCCACTTATCGAATGTTCTCTGTATGATATCGCAGGTATTAATCAGAAGCCCAGCATAAGACATTTATAATCTCTCCTCAATCAAAGCCTGCAGCTGCTTGATTCTATTTTTTACGCTATGATTATGCCTGACGTATGAGCAACCAATTTTTCTGATATCTGAAAAAGCATGTGGTTCTTTCAGCACAGCTTCAATCTGAGAAAATATATTGATATTAGATATCGGTATATAATGAGCCCATGGTATAAAACCTGCTCTATCTATATCAGGAGTTCTGATACCAAGAAGAAGAGAGCCAGCTGCAGGGATTTCAAAATATTTAGCCAGACCATAATGATAGATTGAATCTGTTGCTATTGAACAGAAGTATTTATTTAACATTTCTGCATAGCTCTTATTGATGCAGGCTTCGATTTCCCAACTCTTTAACGATGATGGGTCATGCCATCTCGGATGCCTCATTATTGAAATCATCTTTTGATAGCATGGTTTTTTCGCAATCGCATCGATTATCTTTCTTCTAATCGGATATAGCTTTGGTGATTTATGGCCGGTCAATAAACACTTCAAAATCGGCTTTTCTTGCAGTTTTAGACCTGTATATCTGCCGTGTGGTGCGAAATATAGAGGAAAGAATACGAACTTCTTTTTATATTTGGGGAATCTCAAGCTGAAATGGTTGAAATAAGTCACAAGCAGCAGGTCTGCTCTCTCTGCTATAGGCTTCATCGCCTGCTCTTTGAAGCTATGAGCACCGGTTAGAAGGTAGATTATTTTTGGTGATTTAAGGCTCAGAGATTCCGTGAGCAATTCTTTACCATGAACGCCTGCATAGATAAAGAGGATATCAGCATTCTTTGCGTCATCAGTGAGATGTTCAGAATAGATAACGTTGAAATCGAGCATCTGCTTCATAGAATGAAAGAATTTTCTGACCCTATCTGATACTCTGCTTGTCAGAAATATAGGATGCAGATATGCGACTTTCTTCATTTTCTTTTCCATGCAATGAGATTTGAACCCCTGCGGTCTTTCTTGCCGAGAGTCGAGGTCTTAAAACCAAGCTCTTCGAAGAAATCCGGATATAGATGACTTCTATGTTCTTCATATGGATTTCCCTTTACAGCTTGTTGAATATATCGCCCCCACGGGCAGGCAAGCATGAGAATCTTTTTCGTATGCTTAAATAGCTCATTAAATATACCAGGTAATAAATCTTTCTCTACATGCTCTGGCCCATGCCACCACATGATGACGTCAAAGCTCCCAAGTGGCATTTTGCTCACATCTCTGACATCGGCTTGAATAATATTGAATCTCGGGTCTTGCCTATAATACAGCACATTTTCCGTCCAGACTTCCATGATTATTATCTCATAGTCTTTCTTTATGAAATAAGATAGCATCTCATTTCTTGCTATGCTTGCTCCGATATAGAGCAAGGTTTTATAATTCAGTAAATCCGGTACAGCAGCAAATGCCTGTCTTGCCCTAGCTGTATTCATTCAATCGCTCCCGATGATGCCAGAGTGAGGCATCGATAAATTCCTCAATCTCAATTGAATCTTTCGGTATGCTAAGACCTAAAAATTCTGTTAGCTTCTTTATCTCTTCCCATCTATCAAAAAAATATTTATGATAATATGTCCTAATATGAGGTAAATTTTTTATATTTCTCTCAGCTTCTGAGCAGTAGAAATTATATAGCTCTCTACATTTCTGAACTGTAAACTTGTTTCGTTTTTTTAAGCTTGCAGCTACTTCAATGAATGGCCTGAATATCAGGACAACTTTCAATTCTTCTGGTTCTATCACCCGCTGCCAGAATTTAAGCGTAAGACAAGCTCTCGGGTCTTTCCAGCCGACTGCTCTATCTGTAGGCCATTTTGCAATAAATTGCTTCATTTTCTCAATCAGCCATTGAGGTGCTTTGCTCACAGATTTACATTGTCTCCAGCTTGTCTTATTTGCTCTGAGGATTTCAATATTCAATCCGAGAAATTCTCTATCTTCAAAATGGCCTCTCGGATTATCTCTCAATCCATTGAGCAGGTTATCACCAAGATAGAGGCCACATAACTGGAGCAGACCAGCAATCATTGAAGTTCCTGAGCGATGCATCCCACAAATTATAACCTTCATTTCTTCTTAACCTCAAAGATAATGAATTTTCTTTTGCCGTCATCATAAAGAACTGATTCCGATTTAATCATGAAAAAAATTTCAAGCTCTTGTTTGAATCTCTCTTCTTTATGATAATATTGAGTTCCTTTGAAAATAAAGTTTTTCCCAAGCCAGAGGCCAATTGCAGCAATAGCAGATTTCTTCATGACCCTAGCATATTCTCTGAGACCTTGATTGTAATTGAGCATCCTGCCGAGCGGGCCGAAAGAGACAAGGGCAGTGATGCTATTATCTGGATTAGAAAGAAAGAGACGACCGCCTCTGATATCATTCTTCGTTGACTGCAGTATAAGTTTTTTTCTTCCGAATATTCTTTTCTTGAATATATTTAATTCTTCAATCATCATAAATTCTCCAAACATTTATCCATCCATTCAATTATTTTGGCTGGCGTACAATATTCTTTGAATAGCTTCTTTGCCTGAATGCCTATTTCGATACATTTATCTCTATCATTAATACATTGCTCTATTACATTGAGCATATCAGAATAATCATCTCTGCAAGTAATATAATGAATGCCTGGCTTTAATTCTTGCCAGTATGGTAATACAATGTCAAGTTGTGGTGAGATGGTACAAGCTCCGAATGCCATATATTGAAATTGACCTCTGTCTAAGATATCATTCCTAGCACCAGGCACACATACGGAAACAAGGCATTTATTGACTTTCTTCCAGAACGTCTTTTTATTTGTGAATGAAATATCTACTTGACCACCAAACCAATCAATCAATCTATATTGAACTAGCTTTCTTCTTTTTAATGCAGCTGCTCCTGGTCTCTGATTGCTGAGAATCATACCGCTTGCGTTATATCTGAGCATCTTCTCAAGCTTGAAATACTCAGTCCAATCATAGAAGCTTATCGGAGTCAGAGGAAAAGTATTCTTTAATTCTTTATGTCGTTTATATGAATAATGAAATCTGAATTGAGCATCATATTTTGAATAATCATCAGCAATGATGAGATGGTCACCGAAATCAATGAGCATACTTCTATCTTTATAATGCATGATGAAACCCCTGCCCTTTCTCTTATCTCGATAGAATTTCACTTCAATATCTGCTGCTCTCAATAACTCAATGATAAATTTATAATGAGTATCATAATATCTCTGGCCTGTATATTCAGGTAAATAAGCCGTATCATTCATGCCAAACCTCCCAAAATCTTGAATCTTCTTTTACCCAAATCAGTGACAAGC
>Ga0190334_1001029_pt1 | contig 12477 bp, 11 predicted proteins | sample 48720478_MG_FD_161270 | JGI IMG/M metagenome (GOLD analysis project Ga0190334, IMG submission 161270) | Hydrothermal vent sediment bacterial communities from Southern Trench, Guaymas Basin, Mexico - 4872-04-7-8_MG | ecosystem: Environmental > Aquatic > Marine > Hydrothermal vents > Sediment ...
AGGGTTCTTCGCCGATATTTCTAAAATAAATTTCGTAATGAAGCAAATCTCCCGGAGAAGCTATATAATTCGTCTGGCCATTAATGGTCTGAAAAATAGAAAGCCGCGGCTCTGTAATTTCCAAGCCCCTGGTTACTTCCTTTAACAAAACAAACTCGCCTTCTATCCAAATTCCAAGCTGAGCTTTAAAAATTTTATACTCTCCAAGCTCCCCAGACAATTTTCCTAAAATTTCAATTCTTCCACCCTCTGCCTTGTTTAAAAGAGAAATCTCCCATTCTGTCTTGTCTGGACCAGAGGGAGTGCTTTTAATAAATTCAAATCCATCCGGATACTCAACCCTTATTGCTAGATCAGAAAGAGGATAGTCCAGACTTGAATAATAATTCAAGGAAACCCCAAAATTTCTTCCTGCTTCTATTCTGGAAGGTAAATCAAAGTTAAAAGTTATAGGCAAGATTCTAATCTTTGTAGTAAAAGTTGTTGAGGATTCATAACGAGCTTGGAGATTCTTGGGCCGGTAGTTTAGCCAAGCTTTCACCGTCTTCAAATCCCCTTCTTTTCCAAAAAGTCGTCCTCTAAACTTAAAAGTTTTTTCCTCGCCGGGATAAATGTCCCCCAGCTCCTCCGGCCCTATCTCGCGCCTTCTTACAAAACCCTCCTCTAACAAAGTATGTTCTGGAAACTCAAAAATAAGGCGTGGCTCTTCTAATCTTACGTTTCCATTGTTTTTATATTTTACGGTATATTCCACCTCTTCTGAAATTTTTGCCTCTGCTGGTCCTAAAATTTCCAGTTTTAAAATCTCTTTTGAGTAAGGATTCCTCTGCCAATACCAAAACCCGGCTATTCCTAATCCTATTGCTAAAATTATAATAATAAAAATAAGCTTTCGCATATTTTAATCATATCCAACCACTCCAAAAAATCAAGACTTCCCCATATTTAATTATTTTACTAAATTATCTTCTTGTTGATAATAGGAAAGATATATTCTTGAAACTTCCTCTAAAGATTTATTTAATTCTCCACCTATCTTCAATTTAGATAAAATATCCCAATCTTTTTTTAAAAATAAACGCAAAATCTTAATAACCCCAGGAGAAACCTCTGCTCCTTCCTCTTTATAGCAGGTTGAACAAATTATTCCCTCCCCTGGATTAAAGTAAAACTTCTCCGGTTTTAATCTTTTCTGGCAAATATGGCAATGATACAAATCAATCTGATAGCCCAAAATAGAAAGTAGGTTCCAGAGAAAATAATAATAAATCAGTGAACAGTGAACAAGGAACAAGGAACAATTATTTAATTTATTGAATACTTCATCTAATAAATTAAATATTTTTTCGTCTTTCTCCGAACCTTTTATTAGATTGTCAGCAGCTTCGGCAATTTGGCAGGCAATCTCTAATTTTTCCTGGTCTTCTTTTATATTCTTAAACTTATTAACCACAAAAGCGTCTGTTAGGATTTTGTGAGTTTTCCCTTGGATGAACTCGATTTCAGATAAATAAAAAAGGTCAGCTCCGGACCTTAATTTTGACTTAATCTTTCTAATTGCTTTCCCAATAATTTTTAGCTTGCCGAAATCTTTAGTAAAAACAGTAAAAACCTGATCTGCTTCTCGCAGATTATCTTTTTTTAAAATAAAACCTTGGGTTAAATAATGGACAGCCATATTAAATACTCTTTCCCCCAAGCTCTTTTAAATATCTGATTTTCTCGTCTATTCTTACTTTCTCGCTTTGAGTTTTCGCCTTCCTTTTGGAAAATTCCAAGTCTCTTAGCGCTTTTCTATACTCCTGTTTATCAATTTGACTTCCGTATCTGGGGCCGAAAATTTCTTTAACCATTTTCTCTCGTTCTCGCTGATAATATTTTCTGCCGCCGGTTCCCGGAATCCTTCCATGGTGCCTCTGAAAAACAGAACTAAATTCCCTTCTGGATATAGATTTTCTTTTATCAAAAATTCCCATTTATATTTTCTTAATTTTTATATAATGTTTTTCCCCATTTATTTCAATTTCTTCTCCGCCCCTCATTTCTTTTCTAACATTAATTTCTTTAGCCCTTATGCTTGCCTTAAGCTCTTCTGTGTCAGCAACATCAGTTGTGGTATCTATTATAATAATGTCATTAGGAGTCAGACCGTTCTTTTTTCTAATTTTATTTACATTACGAACCCACTCCCTCTCCCTGCCTTCTTTTTCCAATTCTTTGGTAATTTTAGTATCTAACCTTACTTCTCTGCCAAAAGTAATCTTTTTGACATTAGTTTCTTGTTTTATTAAATCCAAGAATTCATCTGGAATTTGGGATTTGCTGCTTGGGATTTGAAGCGAGGCGAGCGGCTGCCTCACCTTTATCCCTGCTTCTGCCCTTTGAGCCAGCGTTAAAGTAGTTATATCCCGCACCTGCGCCATTCTTTCTTCTAATTTTTGGTCAATCAATCTTTTATTTGGTTTAGGATAATCTTCCAAATGAACTGATTCTTTCTCTCCTCCAAGCTCCTGATATAATTCCTCGGCAAAAAAGGGTGTGAACGGGGCAAGAAGCTTGGTTGTTTTCAAAAGTACATAATATAGGGTTTGAGCGGCCTCTTTATCTGAATTCTTAAACCTCTGTCGCGAACGACGAATATACCAGTTGGACAGATCATCCACGAAATCCAAAAACAATCTGGCTGCTGAAACAACATCGTATCTATCAAGATTTTCAATCACTTCAGCGTTAACCTTTTCCAGGCGAGAAACAATCCATTTATCTAAAACATTGCCTGAAATTTGAATTTCGGGATTTGCCTGCTTGTCCGGCAAGTAAGGGCTTTGGGGGTTTTTCTTTGAAACATATATCTTAAAAAAAGAATGGCTCTGCCAAAAAGTGTCAAAGAATTTTCGATAAAGAGTCTGAACATCTTTGAAATCAAATCTTTTGGGTTCTGCCACCGAATTTACGGTATAAAAATAAAATCGGGCGCAATCTGCCCCAAATTTATTCATTACCTCCGAAGGTTCTATTATATTGCCCCTGGATTTTGACATCTTTTGCCCTTTAGCATCCAAAACGAGCCCTAAACAAATAACATTTTTATAGGGAGCGCCCTTTCCCAAAAGAGTAGAAACAGCTAAAAGAGTATAAAACCATCCTCTGGTCTGATCTATACCTTCGGCGATAAAATCCGCGGGAAACACATCCCTGCTGTCAATCTTTTTTTCATATTCAAAAGGATAGTGCCATTGAGCAAAAGGCATACTCCCCGAATCAAACCAACAATCAATAACCTCGGGAACTCGCTTCATTATTCCTCCACATTTCTCGCATTTAAAACTAATCTCATCAATATATGGCCTATGCAAATCTTTTACTTTCTTTCCGCTCAACCCTTCTAACTCTCCCACCGAACCAATTACTTTAATATTATTACAATAATTTTGATTTTTGCCTGTTTGACAAAGCCAAATTGGCAATGGCGTTCCCCAGTAGCGCTCCCGAGACAAATTCCAATCTTTCACTTCTTTTAGCCAATCTCCAAATCTTCCTTTCTTAATATAATCCGGCTCCCAATTTATTTTTTGACTGTTTTTTATTAACTCTTTCTTAACATTTGTTATTTTAATAAACCAAGAATTTTTCGCATAATAAAGCAAGGGAGTTTTACACCGCCAGCAAAAAGGATAATCATGTTCATACATTTCTTCTTTAAATAGCAGCTTTCTCTTTTTTAAATCTTCAATAATCAAGGGGTCTGCCTCTTTGACAAACATACCTGCCCAATTTCTAATTTCTGGATTAAATCTCCCCTCTCCATTCACTGTCATTAAAATTGGCAAATCATTTTCTTTGGCAACCGCCATATCTTCCTCGCCAAAAGCAGAAGCTATATGAACAATTCCTGTTCCTTCTTCTAAAGAAACAAAATCGGCTCCAACAACATAATAAGCTTTCTTCTGGGGCTTTATAAATTTATATAGCGGTTCATATTCCAACCCCAAGAGCTTGGTTCCTTCTATTTTCTCAATAACTTCAAAGTCCTTTGCTCTTTGTTCGGCTAAAATTAGCAATTCGGAACCCGCTTTTGCTTTTACATACTCAAAAGAAGGATTTACGGCTACGGCCACGTTGCCGGGCAAGGTCCAGGGCGTAGTTGTCCAGGCTAAAAGATAGGTATTCTTTTGGTTTTTAACTTTCAGTTTTACATAAATTGATTTTTCTTTAATCCGCTTATAACCCTGAGCGACCTCGTGAGAAGAAAGAGAGGTTCCGCATCTTGGACAGTACGGCACCACTTTGTAATCTTCGTATAACAACCTTTTTTGCCAAATCTGCTTTAAAATCCACCACAGCGTCTCAATATAATTCTTGTCGCAGGTGATATAGGCATTTTTAAAATCCAGCCAAAAACCAATTCTCTCTGTAAACTCTTCCCATTCTTCTTTATAAGTAAAAACGCTGCTCTGACATTTTTTTATAAATCTACTAACGCCAAGTTTTTCAATTTCTTTCTTGCTTTTAATACCCAGTTTTTTTTCTGCCTCCATTTCTGTCGGCAAACCGTGAGTATCCCAACCAGCTCTTCTTTCAACAGAAAATCCCCGCATTGTTTTGTAGCGTAAAATTATATCCTTAAAAGCCCGAGCCAGTAAGTGATGAATTCCGGGCAAGCCGTTAGCAAAGGGTGGTCCTTCAAAAAACACAAACCCGGGCTTATTTCTGGTTTTTTGCAAGCTTTTCTCAAAGACCTTTCTCTTTTTCCAAAATTTTAATATCTTTTTTTCTAATCTCGGTAAATCTAAGGTCATATTATTGGCATAATATAAACTGGCCGACATCGGGCCAAAGACCGCCTGGACCTATATATCTCTTCTTCAAAAGCTCTTCTTCTGTCAAGCCCTTAAAATAACCAGCTAAAAGCCAAACCGGGTCAGCATGGGTGACAATTAGAATTGTCCTGTTTCTGTGTTTTTTCTCAATGTCTTTAATAAAATTTTTCAATCTTTTCTTCACATCTCTCCAGCTTTCTCCCTTGGGAGGTCTTTTGGAAAATCTTTGTTTTTTTGAAGAAAAAATGCTCCAGAATTCTTCTCCCTTTTTTCCCTTATAAACCCCGACGTCTACATCTCTTAACCTTTTATCAAGTTTAATTCTCAAACCAAGCTCTTCGGCAACGATTTCCGCTGTCTGCCTTGTTCTTAAAAAATCCGAAGAATATATAAAATCAATGTTTTTGTTTTTGAGTTTTTTTGCCGCAATTCTAATCTGCCGCTTGCCCTTTTTGGTCAAGCTAACAATATTGTCGTCAGGATAAAAAACATTCCATCCCCTTGCTTGATAAATTGTTTGTCCGTGCCGGAGAAGTATATATTTATTTCTCATAATCTTTCAGATTATCATCTTAGCTACATTCTTTCAAGAACTTCTATTCCTAAAAGATTTAACCCATTTTTAACAACTTGGGCTGTAGCTGCAACCAAAGACAGACGCATCTTATTTTCTGCCTTTAAAATTGGCGAAGATTCATAAAAAGCATTAAAGTTTTGAGATATTTCAAAAAGATAATTACAAATTAAATTAGGGGCGTAATTTTCTGCCGCTTGTTCAATAATTTCTGGAAATCGATAAAGAAGTTTTAGGAGCTGAATCTCTTTTTTATCTTTTAACCCTCCTTGTTTAAACCTTTTTGTCTTTGCTTTCCTGATTACGCTTTTAGCCCTGACATAAGTGTATTGCAGATAAGGCCCGCTGTTTCCTCGCAAATTTAAAACCCTTCCCCAGTCAAAAATAATGTTAGTAGATGGATGCCGAGACAAATCGTTATATTTCACGGCTCCAATACCAACAATCTTTGCTATTTTGTCTTTATTTTTAATGTTTGGGTTTTTCTCTTCAACAATCTTTCTTGAACGCTTAATCGCTTCATTTAAAACATCTTCCAAAAAAATAATTTCTCCTTTTCTTGTTCTCATCCTGCCCGTTGACAATCTCATCATTCCGTGGGGAATATGAACATAGTCCCTTCTTTTTCCCCACCCTAAAAGTTCAGCCGCCCAAAAAAGTTGTTTAAAATGTAAGGTTTGATCGGCTCCAACTTCATAAATAATTCTATAGGGTTTGAATTTCTTTCTACGATATTTAATTGTCGCTAAATCACGAGTTGAATAAAGGGTAGCGCCATCAGATTTTTGAATCATAAGGGGCGGAAGTTTATCATTAGGATAACGAATAATTATAGCGCCTTCGCTTTTCTCGGCTATCTTTTTATTTAAAGCTTCTTTAATAACGTCTTTCAACATTGGTTCATAAAAACTTTCCCCTAAAGTATAATCTATTTTAACCCCTAAAAGCTTATAAATTCTTTCGAATTCTTTCAAGCTCCATTTCACGCACTTTTTCCACAATCTCCGAGCCTCTTTATTTCCCTCTTCTAATTTTTTAAACCACTTTCGGCCCTCGTCTTCTAATTCGGGCCTCTTTTCAGCTTCTTCGTGAAATTTAACATAAAGATTAACAAGATTTTTAATTGGATCTTTGGCAATTTCTTCCTCTGACCCCCATTTTTTAATAGCGAATATAAGTTTGCCAAATTGCGTTCCCCAGTCACCGATGTGATTATCTCCGATTGTCTTGTATCCTAAATGTTTATAAAGATTGTAAATTGCCTGACCAATAATAGTTGATCTTAAGTGCGCTATTCCAAAGGGCTTGGCAATATTCACCCCAGAGTAATCTATCACTATTGTTTTGCCCTTACCAATTTTACTTGAACCATACCTATTTTTTTCTTTTAAAATTTTTTTCAATTCAGCTATTAACGCTTCTTGAGAAAGATAAAAATTAATGAATCCGGGCGGGACCGACTCAATCTTCTCAAACAAATTCAATCCCTGTTTTTTTAGTTCCGAAGTTATCATTTCTGCTATCTCTATTGGTTTTTTCTTCGCTTTCTTAGCTATTTGCAAAGCCACGTTTGTGGCATAATCGCCGTGAATTTTCTCTTTCGGATGTTCAACTGAAATCTCTAAAATCTCAAAATCAGTCAACTTTTTCTCTTTTTGAAGAGTTTTAATCGTATTTTCTATTATTTTGGCTATTTTTTCTCTCATCCCCATATTATTTCCAGTTTAGCTTATTTTTTCCAAAATTAAAAGGAACTAAGGTCATCGCAAATAAATCTAACCTTCCTGTTTAACTCTTTATTTTATTTTAAAGAAACGGTAAGATGAATTAATGAAGATATTAGCTGAAAATAAAAAGGCCTATTTTAATTACGAAATCTTGGATAAATTTGAAGCAGGAATGGTTTTAACCGGCCAGGAGGTAAAGTCAATCAAAACAGGACGAATCTCTCTTAAGGGCTCTTATGTTGTTTTAAGGCCCACTCCCTCTGGAAGCGGAAGTGAAGAGATATATTTAATTGGAGCCAACATCCCTCCTTATCAGCCAAAAAATGCCCCTCCGGATTATAATCCCGAACGCTCGCGTAAGCTTCTGTTGAATAAAGAAGAGATTAAAAAACTAATCGGTAAAACAAAAGAAAAAGGCTTGACTTTAATCCCCTTGAAAGCTTATACTAAAAATGCTAAAATAAAGCTTGAATTTGGAATAGCTCGCGGAAAGAAAAAGGTTGATAAAAAAGAGTTAATTAAAAAAAGAGAAATAGATAGAGAAATACAAAGAGAGTTAAAATCACGGGGATGATTGGAATCGATGAAAGTTTTAACTAAAATAGTGCAAGCAACCCATTCTTAAAATAAGTGCCAACTTATTTAAGAAACCTGCGTTAGCATTTGCCTAATGCCGTCAAGATTACTGATTCTCGCTAAGTAATCATTGGCGTAATAACAGCGAGATAGATAGTTCTTTTTTCTCGGAGAACTATCAAAAACAAAAGAGAATAAGAATATTGGAATTTTGTCCGTTTAATATCCAATATTCCGAAAAACAAAAACGGACTAAGCTTGTAGACCTTTTTAGTTAAACTTTCAGACGAGGGTTCGATCCCCTCCATCTCCACAAATGAAAAATAAAATATTGGTAAACGAAAGAATAAGGGCCAGAGAAGTAAGGCTGGTTGACGAAACCGGCAAACAGCTGGGGATTTTGCCAAAAGAAAAAGCGCTCCAAAAAGCCCGAGAACGCTCTTTAGATTTAATCCAAGTTACAGAAAAAGTAGAACCGCCTGTTTGTAAATTGATGGATTATGGCAAATATCTCTATAATTTAAAGAAAAAAGAGAAAGGTGCCAAGCATCATAAAGCAGGAGAACTTAAGGGAATAAGATTGGGGTTTGGAATTTCAGACCACGACTTGGAAGTAAGGGCAAAACAAGCAGAAAAATTTTTAAACAAAGGAAGCAAAGTTAGAATAGAAATGCAGTTAAAGGGAAGACAAAAATCAAAAGCATTGGAGGGTTTTGCAAAAGAAAAAATAAAAAGGTTTATCCAAATACTGGAAAACCTGGTGCAAATAAAAATAGAAAGAGAATTAAAAAGAGAGGCAAGAGGATTAACGATGATAATATCTAAGGCATAATGCCAATCTACAAATAATATGCCTATCCGCTAATCGCCAATAAGTTTTATAGCGTTATTGGCAATTAGTATATTTACCTCATATAGTTTATGAAAACAAGAAAATCTATAAAAAAAAGGTTTAAGATTACCAAAACTGGAAAGGTTTTGAGAAAACCCTCTGGCCAAGACCATTTTCGGGCAAAAAAAACAGGGAAGAAAAAAAGGCAACTGCGAAAATCGGTAGAGGTCTCAAAATCAGAAGCCAAAAGGATAAAAAAACTTTTGAAATAACATGGTTCGAGTAAAAAGAGGAAAAATCGCCCATAAAAGAAGAAAAAAAGTATTAAAGCATACTAAAGGGTTTAAATGGGGAAGAAAATCAAAGTATAAGGCAGCGAAAGAGGCCCTGCTTCATGCCTGGTCTTATGCTTACAGGGATCGAAGAACCAAAAAAAGAGAATTTAGAAAACTCTGGCAAACCCAAATAAACGCTGCCTGCCACCAACAGGGTTTGTCTTATAGTCGTTTTATTCACGGTCTAAAGAAAAAAAAGATTGAACTTGACCGAAAAATCTTAGCTGACCTCGCCCGAAATCATCCAAAAATCTTTGAAAAAATTGTTGAAAAAATGAAGGAATAAAGCGAGGTCTCGCCGCTAAAAAGAAAAGCCATCTTAAAAGATGGCTTTTTGGCTTAAAAATTATTTTGCCGGTAAATCACAATCTACGCAAAGGTCTTTACGAGGAAGACCAATTGCTTCAGCCAACTCTTCAACCGTATTATATTCCAAACTTCTGACTATATTTTTATTTTTAGCCTTAGAGCTTAAAAATCTAATTCTTTCCTCTTTTGAGGGCATTCTGGCAGCAAAAAGTTCTCCTCTTCTTGTTGTCTTGCCATAGGGACAATAAGAACGAAGTTCAGGATTAGAAATTCTAAAATGAATTTCTTTAAATCCAATTAATTCTATTTTGGGCACTAAATTTTCTGAGATTTGAGTTCCTCTAACAATCGAGTCATCGGTGACAACCAGCACCTTGTTAGTATAAACTTCTCCACTGGTTAAAATCTTAATACGAGCTTCTAACCTCCTTACTTCTTCCTCTTGAGGAGTAAAACTCCTTCCGGCATAAGGAGATTTAAGCAAAACTTCTTCAAGAAGGGGTATTCTCTTTATTTTTCCTGCCATAATTTGCCGGCAGAATTCTTGATGGTAGCCAAGGGCGTGAGACCTCCCGGAGTCAGGAACTGGAGCAACTATATCTGGGATAAATCCATTTTCAATATCCCGCCTGGCTAAAGCAGCTCCTAATCTTTTTCTGACCAATGAAGCTGGAATTCCTTCAAATACTCCATTTGGAAAAGCGGTATAAACCCAAACAAAACTACAAACTTGAACCTTTCCAAAAATTATATCTTTTTTTTCAAAACGTCCATTTTTTAATAAAATAATCTCTCCTGGTTTAAGGTCTCTGACAAGTTTGAAACCAAAATTATTAAATCCTCCGGACTCCGAGGCAACTGCTACCGCTCCCCTTTTCTGGCCAATAACTAAAGGCCAATGAGCACTTGGGCAACGAACAGCATAAATTCCTTCTTTAGTCAGAATCAAAAGAGAAAAAGCGCCTTTAATTTTCTTGGTCATTCTTCTAATGCCATCAACGACATCTGTCCCCTGGGCAATAAGTTTGACGATTATTTCTATATCATCTCCTCCCCTTTCAAAAATATGCCCAAAACTTTTAAATTCGTCCACCAATTCTTGACGGTTAATGATATTGCCAGAAAAACAGGCACTCAACTGACCAATTTTTGAATCAACAAAAAATGGCTCTCTGGTATAGCCGCAATAGCCAATTCCCTCCTTGCCTTCAAGGCCTGCTAAATTATTTTGAAAAGTATGTCTGAATAATCCTCGGTGGGTCTGAATTTTAATCTCAAGACCTTTTCTGGTGGACAGACCGCCATACTGCTCACCCAAGTGTTGTTGATAAAAGGTTCCCCAAAACAAATCCTCTAAAAAATTCCCTTTGTAAGTTTTAGGGTCAATGCTTAAAGCAAATATTCCGGCCATTTCTTTCTCCTTTCTTTAAAACCTTCCCTTGTTTCCTTTTCTTATTGTCAAGGAACAACCTTACTATTTTTAATTACCATACCTTCTTTGCGAAGTAAAGTTATTTTTTGATTTATTCCTCGATTATACCCCCCAATTTTTCCATCGCTTCTTATTACTCGGTGGCAGGGAATTTTTGGATCTCTATTTTTGTTCAAAATATTGCCAACTGCCCGCCAAGCTTTTGGATAGCCTGTTTTTTTAGCAACTTCTTTATAAGTTAAAAAATCCCCTTTGGGAATTTTTTTTACAATCTTAAAAACTCTTTGCCGAAAAGAAACCATTTTGATTGTAACTATTTATGTATTTGAGATTATTTTTCTAACCTGTGCGCGCGGGCAGACCCGGCCGCGCGGGCGGGCCCGGCCTGGTAAATTACCCTTTGGGGAAAGGGAATTTCAATTCCTTCTTTGTCAAAAGCAATCTTAATTCTTTTCCGCAGTTCGCCTGTTACGTCCCACTGTTTTAGGGGCTTTGTTTCGCCTAAAATCTTGATGATTATAGCTGATTCTCCGAAATCATCAACTCTTAAAAATTGAGGCGCCTTTATAATCTGTTCTTTCCATTGAGGGTCCTCGGCCAACTCTTTGCCTATTTTATTAATCACCGAGATAACATGTTCTAAATTGGAATAATAAGAAACGCTTATATTGAGATTTACTCTTGAAAAATACTTTGATAGATTGGTAACTTTTTTGATTTCTCCGTGCGGAATATGATGAACGTTTCCGTCAAGATCCCGCAAAGTAGTCAAACGCAGACTGATATCCTCTACCAACCCGCAAGCGTTGTCAAGACAAATAACATCGTTGACGCGATATTGATTTTCAAACAGGATAAAAATTCCACTAATTAAATCGCGAATAAGATATTGACCGCCAAATCCGAAAGCCAACCCGGCAATTCCGGCCGCTGCCAAAAGCGGACCCACAGAAACACCTAATTCAGATATAATCATCAATCCGGCAACTATCCAGACAACAATCGTTATTGCTCCTTGAAAAATTCTAATAAGCGTATCTTCTCTTTTCTCTTCAGCTTCCTTTGAAAGAAAATGGTCGGAAACAATAAATTTTCGGATTATTTTCTCAATCGGTTTTTTACTTATTTTGACAATGACAAAAGCCCCAACAAAAACAAGAATTATTTTTATGCCGTGAGATAAAGTCCAAGGAAGAATAATTTGAAAAATTTTCTGCACTATCATATATTACATTATACTAATTCTCTAAAAAACTTCAAATAATCCTTTAAAAGCCGGGGCATTAAAAATTTTTGGCGAACAGTTTCTTGAGCCGCTTTCCCGAGATCTTCAGCCAATTGAGGGTATTTAATCAATTGGACGATTTTCTCGGCTGCTTCTTCCGGTGTTGAAACCAAAAATCCGTTTTTGCCGTTTTCTATTTGAAGCTTTATTCCGCCGACATTACCGCCAATTACCGGTTTTGCCTTCCACATTGCTTCAGAAACGGTTAATCCAAAACCTTCTTTCGTTGACTTCTGTAAAATAACATCAGAAGCGGTCTGGCAGGCATTAATAAAAATATCTACCTTTAAACTTGCCAATTTGTTTGGATCGGAAAAAAGAAAAACATCAGGGTCGTCTTTGCTTTCCTGTTCTACTTTCTGAAAAATTCTTATTGCTTCAGGGTCGTCATGAGATAAAAATAAACCAGCATACGCCATTTGAAGATTGGGAATTTTCTTTTTAGCGATCTTGTAGGCCTTAACAACTCCGACCGGATCTTTCCAGGGATCAAACCGGGAAATTTGAGAAACCAAAGGCTTCTTAGGGTTTAGACCGAAACTTCTTAAAATGAGCTTGGCTTTTTTAGGGCTTAACTTTTTGTTTTT
>Ga0190334_1001033_pt1 | contig 12459 bp, 15 predicted proteins | sample 48720478_MG_FD_161270 | JGI IMG/M metagenome (GOLD analysis project Ga0190334, IMG submission 161270) | Hydrothermal vent sediment bacterial communities from Southern Trench, Guaymas Basin, Mexico - 4872-04-7-8_MG | ecosystem: Environmental > Aquatic > Marine > Hydrothermal vents > Sediment ...
ATGAAAGTTAATTTCAGAGTTGGCCTTTTTGTGGCGTTTAGCCTACCCTGTTTGAGAAAACCCCTATAAAACAGAAGACAAACATCAAAAAGAACGCTGTTTTTTGGGCAAAATTCGGAAACAAAGGCGGAATAAAATATATACTAAACTATACAATAGCTTAAATACCACCACCACCCAATATTTTAGCGGTGTGTGTTCATACCGCCCCCCGAAGTGATTAAGATGGATGATGATGAAATAGTAAGGTTGGCTAAATTTCAATTTTGGCAAGTCAAACCAGCAACTCATCTCAAAAAAACAATTCGGGCAAGTGTAGCAACTTCCACAGCATCCGACTTGGATAAATTGGTAATTATGTTGGCTCGTGAAGACCAAACAAAAAAGATTTTGGAAAGGCTACAAAGGCACATGAAGTCAAGAGAACGCTTGGCAAAAGACGGATATAACCTAAAATACAACCTTGGACGGGCTGTTGGGATTGGGGAGTGCATCAGAATAATTAGAAGGTCAGGCGAAAGGAGTAGGGTTGGCGGTTGCGACACCTGTCATGCCCTTCAGCAAGGCAACCTGAAAGCTGAAACTACTCCCGCCAAAGGCCGAAACGGCGAAAGAGGTCTAATTTCAGGTAAATGTGGTGCTGGGGTCGATGTAGCTCCACCCACTACCTCCGCCAAAGACCTTCTCTTCAGGTTGGACTGGATAAAAATACTGCAACGAGCCATAGCCATTAGACCTGAGGCATGGAGGCCCAGGGGCAAAACCACATATAAACCAGCAGAATGGAAAAATGCATCTGATACGCTGATGCATGCATTACTTGAGGAGGTTGATGAACAATGAAACCAAACTATATATTTTGGCTGTATATTCTGCCATTCGTCGCAATAGAAATTTACCTGCTGTATTTAGCCGTAAAAATTAAGAAGGAGGGATTATAATGGAAAGTGACACAAACCCAAGGTTGCGAGCTTTTGTAGTGAGCATCAAAACGGACTACGAAAGTCCAAGAGGAACATTTCACAACTTAGATTTTGAAACAGAAATAACCGTCATGGCAAAGGATGAGGATGATGCAAGGGACAGAGCCAAAAACCTGTTTTTTAATGGGGCAGCATCATTCGGCCTTCCGGTGTGGCATGAGGATGCAAGAGTTAAAGGTAGACCCGTAACCGTAATTGAAGGCGTCGAGGAAATGGATACCCTAGTGGGCCACAGACCGCAAAGGGCAAAACGCATAAACGACCATGGCAAATACTTCACCGTGGTCGAACAGCAGGAGGATGACGGAACGTGGCGACGGGTTAATCAATACAAGTGGCAGTTCAGCAATCCTAACACATGGAAGCGGGCAGTCAAGCCTGAAATCCCAATTTATGAGGAAGTGGATGAGGAAGGGGAGTTCCTGTTAAGGGGGCAAACAACGATGAGATGGAACGGAGTAAAATGGGAATACGTCACACAATAAAGCTTGACTACGATGATAAATTTTTCCCTTGTGTAGCTTTGGCCACCCGCCTCAACATGGCAGCGGATAAGCTGGATTTTTTTGTGGGCAGCATCCGAGTCATGGAAAGCAAAAAAGGCTTCCATGTTTATATCACAGTCAAGGGCGAGCTGTCAGACATGGAATTATGCTTCATCCAGTTGCTCCTGCTGTCTGATTGGAAGCGGGAGCTGTTGAATGCCCGCCGAACCAAACACGGCAGGCCCATGACCAAAGGCAACAAGCTTTTCCAATACAAATACAAAACCGTCATACAAGACGGCAAAGTAATTAACTCAAAACTTAAAAGTAAAGAAGTCCACACCGCCAAAGCTGAGGTTTATGAAAAGGCCGTCATGGAAATATTCCAATATCTACTTAGTTGCAAGAATGAGGATTCCGAGTCCGGCCACAGCTAAAAGCCAAGGCTTCACAGTAATCATGTGCAGGTAGGCAATCACGCCCTCCGCAAAGATAACTGCCCCTACTGTCTGGCCCAGAACCCTTTTTTCGTTCCTTGTCAGATTAAACATCATTTTATCCCTCCTTTATGAACACAAGAAAGACCACACCTAAGGCAAGTATGCCTATGGGAAGCGTTACTGTTTTCCTTGTGGCGGTATTAAGGAATTGGAGAGGGGGCACAATAAAGGCCGCTTGGGTCGTCTGAGCCAGGCCTATTATTGCGTCCCCCTTGATAAAGAGGATGGCCAACAGGGCTACGGCTAATGTTATCAACATTCCGCCTGTGTTTCCCATCCTCAATACCTCCGAATTTCCTCTTTTTCAGTCCAGCTTATGCTTGTGCAGACCAAAGGCAATCCATGGCGTTCCTATCATCAGGAATATATCGAGTATACTCCATCCAAAGAGCCATGCAATTGGTGCAGCCACATTAAAGCCTATCATTCTAAATAGCCCTAATGCGTTGGCAAAGAGAGCCAACAGTATGACAATCGCAATATTTCTGTTCACTTTTTTGCTTGTGTTATACACACCATTCCATCTACCCATGTGTTCTACCTCCTTTCACTCGATGTGTCCTTATGGACTATGATATTCCGGCTGTTTCTTCTTTTTCCTCCTTTTCTGCCGATTTAAATAAAATGCTGCCAACCCTGTTGTGGCCACAAAGGCAACCTCAAGCTTTGCCACCTTGCCCTGATTCAAGGGGGGCTTGCAGTCCATGGGCGAAAAAACCAACGTTTCGTTGGCGAGTGTTTGGTCATACGTTTCATATTTTGAACACACGCCGTCCATGGTATTGACAACCACAATCTTGTCCTGAACTTTGATTGGGGTTTCCCCCCCTCCTCCAACTCCAGTATATGGACTCACAGGTGGGGGGGTAGGTTCGGCAGGGGGGGGTTGGGGTGTTGGGTTGGTTGATGTCCCCTGCCGAACTATGAATGAACCTGTATCGCTTTGTTCCGCATAGTTTACGTTAGTGCAGTTAACAATATACGTATATTCATCCCCACTCCACGCATAAACAGGAATTGCCACATATTGAAGCCCAGAATAAAGAGTCATATCATACACTGTCATCCCTATTTCGACAGTGCAATTTTCAGAAATTGTCGTCCCTTCCGTGGTCGAATAATCCGCATAGAACCTAACATAGTCACTTTCAGAATTATATGTTTCAGTAGGTAACACCATGGTTTTGAGTTCGTTGGTTGTTGCATACGAAAAAGACAGACCATATCCGTCATCAATACGCCAAAAAACCCCTTCCTCGTAAAGAAGCCCCCCAGATAAACTACCTAAGGTTATCCAAGACGTTCCGTTGTGACATTTAACATAAAGAGTCCCAAATTCAGAACCCTTAGCATCAAAATCTAATACAATTTTGTCGGAAAATGCATTCCAACACGAAGATAGTGAAAAATTCGTTTGTGACGTCCCTTTTACCTGAACAACAGATGTTCCAATTGCAGAGGGAGGTTTGGTGTAATTAACAAATAAGTTCGCATCATATCCTTGTGCATATGTGCTCCAATCACCATCAAAAAGGGGTGTTTCGGATGGAAACCAATCTCCAGTTGCAGAGTATTCACCAGAAGCCTTGCCCCCACAAGTAGAACTTGAATTTGCACTCTCTTGAAAACACCATGAAAAGTCATGGAGATTCGAGTGTGTGAGGGTAAAATTTCCGCCATCCAAATATAAATCTGTGATATTTACTTTTGTAGCAGATGTCCCCAAATCTGCATTAGATAATATATATGTGTAATGCGTGCCGTTCCAATGGAGGGATATGTTTGATGTTGATGTTGCTGTTTGGAGTGTCATGTTCAAAACACCCACATGGGATGCATTGACAGTTACTAATATAGATTGGTTGAAATTAATATAAGTGTCATTCAATCCCCAAGAAGTTATGTTGCCAACCCGGGTATCGATGTTAAAATGTCGCACCACACTCACATTAGAACTTGTTGGCGATGAACAATTTACCGCCCAAGAGTAATACCCTTTCCCTAATGATGTTTCGGATGTTACAAATGACGTAGTGTCATTATTTACAAATCCAGAAAGATTCCAATACATCGATTCCTCATAAAAATACGCATAGGCAGAACTTCCCCCGCTAAATGACCATAGATTTTCCCACCCCCCTTGAGTCTGACAACTGATACTGCCCCCCCCTCCAGTAGAAGTATTCCACGCATTCACTCTCCACACCAAATAATCAGCATTAAAGTTCCAACAATCCATGTATGATGACATTGTAATATTTTCAAATCCAGAACCGAGGGTCGAAGAGCCGAGAAGCTTGAACTGCCATCGACTCGAAGGAAGTGCTCCATTTGGTTTGGTGTAATTAAAAAACAAATAATCGTCAGAACTATTTGTCACAGTATAAGAATCCCAATCCTCATCATATGCGTTCTTCGGACTCGTGTAGTCTGATGAAATAGTATAGCTCCCTGAAGATGATGGGCCACACCATACAGACTCGTTCAGGGTTTCTTGTTGGCACAAATCCCCCATATCAGGTCTGCCACTTTTTGAATTGTTAATTAATAAAAAACAAACATACCTATCAGAATTTCCGGCCACAGAAAAATTAAAAGTCGGGTTATTAGTCGAATAATGTTGACCATCAGAGGTCAAAGGTGTGACGGTTATCCAGTCGGAGCTATCAGTTTCTTCTGCTCCAAATGAGTATGTGGGTGCAGGCATCATAAACTTTCTAATTCTTACCCAATCAATATATGAACTTGAAGAACCCAATGCACCTGTTCCAAGATAGTAAAACACAATATACATGCTTGTTGAACTCGAAGGAACATTGGTTGTTATAGTATTAAGTTTTGACCCTTCAACTAACAATGTTGAATTAGAGTTTGACCATTGAATTTCATATTCTTTCCAAGAATTCAAAGTAGTAGAAAGTTGGCTTGATGCTGTTGTGGTATCAGAAGTAGCAACAAAATTCTTGACTTTATTCGTCGCAGCCTCCAACATACTTCCTGTCATTCCAACCCAATTATCGAAAAATACACCTATGTTAATTGTATTAGATGTTGCTGTGTTTTTATCAGCAAATCCAAATAAACCATTCCTATATTCTGAAGTTGATACTCCTATTTTGGCCGAGAAAGTCATGATATAATATGAGCCAGAACTTAATTTGCTTTTTGACGCAATTGCACCCCACCCATAGTTCGTTGTTTGTGAAAGCCTAACACAACTCTTTGAGTCATAAGTCACTTGTGCTGAACTTCCAGAATTATGACTTTTATCGTCCCAATTAGTTAGACTTGAAAATGTATCGTAGAATGAATAAGTTGAGCTTATAGAACTTTGAGAGTTCACAGTTGGATTACCGTAGTATATATAGAGTTGTGTGCCATTTATTGTTGTAAAGTCGGATTTCACCCACAAAACAGTGTTTGCAGTGTTACAACCACTTTCAAGCCAGTATTCCATAGAAACATCATTTTCATCAACAAATCTAATATCTTTACAGGACGAGTTCATCTTTCCTGCCGAAATGAGTGTTTGAGTATCAAGAGTCAATTTAAGCTGGTAATCTGTAACATTTGTTGAAGTATTAACTTCAATTGCCTTTCGATAGCTCCAACTCGAATTCCACCACGGGTCGAGTGCATAAAGATGTCCGTTGGCAACTGCCTCGGATATTGTTTCAGTTGAGGGTTTAATTGCAAACCAGTATTTCCCAGTGTGTGGCCCAAGACGAGGCAACACATCAACATACACTCTTATCTGATAATTCTGGTTTGCCTGCACTGTTGCCCCTGCCAAATACCACCAATCCGTCATGCCACCAAAATTATATTTGAGGTGCTCAAAGCCTTCCAAAACACTCCAAAGTTTATATTCGGCGTGCCTCGTCTTCCAGAATGCGGTGTAGTTGTTGCCATCTGCCTCATAACTGTCAAAGCAAGCCACAAGTGAGCGGGATTCCCAAGTAGAGTTATCTACCTGATAAGAATACGTCACCTTCTTGTGGTAAGTGTTGTATTCATTACCAATTTCGCACGGTTCGTTGGTATCAACAGCATCGGTAACATAATACACTGTGGTTTGATGGTTGGTTGTCCAATTGACCCAGTGGGGATTAAAGATTTCTGCCTTTTTTGGCTTCACCGTTTCGGTGTCAAACCCCCAAACGGCATCCACATCCCCCTCATATTTTTTGCTTGTGAAATTGAAATAAACCCAACCAGAATCGGCCAAGGTGTGTGGGGTGGCACTAATATACACATTTGAATCATCAACATAGACGGCATCACCCACTATCGTCCACTGTGGAAAATCGGAAAAAGCAATCGTGAACAAACTACCCAACACAAAGCCTATGGCAAGAGGAATGAACCAACGTTCAGCAAAGGAACGGAATGACACGGCAAACCCCTCCTCTGATGCTTTCAAACAAAGACCTAAACCAAAACACTAAATTGAATGTTGGTTCTGGCAGTTCAGGCTGTGTTTGGGGGGGTTCTGCTGGAGATACCGGCTCTGGGCCGGGTAGTTCTGGACTGGGCGGTTCTATCTGCTCAAACGGACTTTCTCCAACCTCATATCTCTCAATATGAAGGTCTGTATCGATGGCGTAGCCCCCGCCATTCACATCTGACCTAACTTCAAACGGAACGGAACATGTTTCTTTCTCGCATTTGTCCTTTCCTGATTCATCACCCAAAACATAAAGCCGGTAGCATGCTTCGATATTCTCTCGGCATTCAGTATTCAAAATGTCTGCAATATTTTCGCTTAGTGTGCTTTGGTGGAGGGCGGACATACTCCACACTTGTTGGTCGCCGTGGTATATCTCTACATTAGAAGGCTTAACCGACACCCGACGCCAGCAACGGACTTCATGCCCAGGGCAGGTGTTCCAGTATGGATGTTCAGGGTCGTATCCATAGTCGTTATACCCATGAGCTTGGCAGAATTCGCTAAAATGCCCATAAGACGGAAATGTCACCGTATAAATGCAGGCGGTTTCATAGTGGGATGTTCCACCAAAGGCCTTGACATTCATTTGGACATTCTTGTAAAATTGGCGTTCAGCTAAAAGCTGGATATGGAAAGTGCATGGATTGCACCGGTCAAAATACGTCTGTTGCTGACCTCCAGACATCGCAAAATTTCTGATGATGGAAAATAAGGGGAGTGAAAAAAGCCCTTGTGTTGGCGGTATGGTTAAAATCGTGGCGTGGGCCACCGGAAGCATCAATCCCAACGTCAATAAGATAAAGAGTAGTTTTTTCATTTTCTTTTCACCTCGACCTCATCCTCAATACAGGAAATGTCGAATGCCAACAATCTCCTCCATCCTTTACAATTAAGCACGTGCATCCCACCAAATATCCGGGAGTTGAAACGCCGTTATAAGTATATGTTTGTTCCCCATATGCAGTAGTAATCCCGCAAGAAAACAAATCCCCTTGAGAAATCAAATAAGTATTATATGCTTCTTGTTTACATAAATCAGAAATATCAGTAGCAAAGGAGCTATCAGTCATAAATTCTTGTGGAATCACAACTTTAAATTTCTCTACTGATAATGGGTTACACTGCTCATTTGTGGTGTTTCCTCCTTTAAAAATTAGACTGAATAAAAATATTCCTGCCAACCCCCATGCAATCAATTCTGTCCAATCCACTTTTCCTTTCATTCAGATTACCTCCTTTATCATGTTATCTTCCTCCACAAAAATATTCCCCCACCGATAACCAACACCACAACTACAAGTATCCACATGGGGAACTTGGGTGGCGTGGCGGGAGCGTCAGCAGTCACACAGGTTGGAACTCCATTCACAAACTGGCAGATGGCACTTCCTTCGCATGCTTCAAGCGTTCCCCATTCCGTTCCGTATTGGTTGCACTGCATAATTGCGTCATTTCTGCATGTTTTCTTGTATGGGGGGCAGATTTTATCGGGGTTTACCCGAACTCTCGCAACGCAAGAATCGATATTTGTTCCAATTCTGGCGTTCATAATGCAATTGACCGTTGTGGGTTCGTTCACCTTTGAAGCACCCACCCAGATTGATGCTGTTCTGCTCTCTGCCGGTTCAAGTGCAAACTCTACATTTCCTCCATCTTGAGTTACAGGATATTCACAGTCTGCCCACACCTCAACATTGCCCCGGCCAGAACCAATATTCGAAACGGTTGCTTTGATTGCCCCGCCTCCTGAACCAATTTCCGTCAAGTAATCACAAGTTATTCTCGGCTCTCCGACCGGCTGAACCACACCCAGCCAATCGGCCTTCACATACATTTGGATGATGTTGTTGGTGATGGGAACAGTTGGTTTTATCGCCCAAATATTCGCATCATTTGTTGCACACCCCCCGGTTGGCAAGCACCACTCCACCTCTGTTCTTGCTATATCAGCATACCGATTTGCGTTATCGACTAATTGCTTTACAGCATCTTCACCTACAACCAAAGTGGTGGATTTCAAGTCGTCCAACATATTCAAATACCTATCGTATGCTTGCCTTGAAATCAGTTTCCAATTATTCCCGCTCCCTGCAACTAAATAATCGCTTGAAGATGGGCATGGATTGGTCGAGGCAAGGCCAATGACTTTAACCCTTGCCACGTCCCCGATTTGGGCCTCTGTAACTCCTGGGTTTGTAAGCGTCACCGACTGTGTATCCTGGCCGTTGTTGATGGTGATTTCAGTTTCATACTTTCTCGAAGGGGCGCTCAAGGATGTAACAACTGGCTCAACCACATTGGCGTATATGCACACGCACTCAGTTTCAAGAATCGGGTCGGCAATTGGTCCGGCAGCGATTGGCTCTCCTTTGGTTTTACAGTCGTCCAACATATTGGAAGGGCACGGCCCAAACCCAAGCAAGGTCTTTTTATATTTTGCATACCCAAAACTCCCAATAGGGGTCATGCCCGTCGGTTGAGTTGAATATTGGCAACGCTCTTGGTGCTTGGTGATGTCAATTTTGAGGTCACGTTCCGCAGAATACCCGCCATCCGAAAACTGTGTGTGGGGGATATTTGCTTCCGCAGTAACGCCCTCTATCCACTGGGACATCCCGCCAGGGACTAACGTTATCGACCATACCTTCCCGTTCAAAAACGGGTCATGGGATATGAAATTAATCTCGCTTGCTTGCAGGGTTGTAAATCCAAATAATGAAAACCTTTGTCCTGCCAGCAGGAAAGCTCCGGCTAAAAGCAGAATCATCCAAATCCCATTATCCTTTTTCATGTTTTTTCACCTACCACATCACCAATCAGCCACAACGCCCCCACAAAGGCCAACAGCATCCCCCACGTGATATTTGGGTTGCTGGCAGAAACGGGATGCGTAAGAAGGGCCTGCAACGCATCAATCAATCCGCCTTCAATAACCAACGCCATCATCCACCACCTCCCAATATCAACACTCCTGAATTCACCAATATGTGGAACAGTATCGGTTCGAATAACTGCCTAAATTTGAACACCAACAACGCCGACCCTGCAAAAAATATAAAATCCACCAACAGGGCGGTATCTGCCATCAGCCGGACTGTCATGTGGAAGAGTGAACCGGTTGCACCGACAACGGCACACACAATTATCATTTTCCAAAATGAGGGCGTCCCGAATTTGTGCCACTGGATTCTAAGCCGGAACGCCCTCGCTGCCAGGGTCAAGACAAAGCTCAAAAAGAAAAGGGATTCAATAATCGGGATAGCAACACCATAGGTTGCCAACCTAATGCTTGGGTTTTGTGAGAGTATGGGGATTTGAGTTTGGGCATTCAGATGCGTGAAGAAATCAGACATAGCCACTTCTGTCCCTGTAAATTTCAGCACGGTAGTCGATGCTATCAAAAAAATGCCCAAGACCGCAAGGGCAATAAAAACACCTTTGATTATTTTTTGGCTGGCAGTCATAATCTCAACAAAAAAGTCCTTTCGTTTGGCGATTAGTGGCATGAAATAGAAAAGAGTCGCAACAGTGTAGAATGCTCCGAGTTGCGGATTCACGTTAATCCAAAGGAAGGCGGTAAGTATGACTATAATTGAAACCAGCGTTTCCTCGTCCCGCAGGACAAATCTTGGCATTTTTCATTCCTTCCCGTGTTGTTAAAGGTTAAAAATAAAAAAAAAGAGTCCATGTGGCCTTCACATTCACTCTGTTTAAGTGATGTGAATAACCTTTTCGTTGCCAATTGCAGCTATGCCAGGGTCGTAGTCTGTTCCTTCAACGGAATCATCACACCAACCACTTTCCCACATCCCTTGGTCGTTCTTGTAGTAAGTTTTGTCCAACAGGTATGCATAGACAGTTGCCCCAGGTCCGGGGTTCGTGCCGGTTGCAGCATCAAGAACTATGTAGAATCTGTATTCCTCATAGTCTTTAAGTGCTCCAGTCGGCAAGATGTAACATTTGTCCAGCATGTTCCTGCCTGAAAACTTCTCACAGGGACTAAAAGTCCCAACGTAGTTTGTGGGCCGAATCTCATCCCAGTCTGAAAGGCTCGAAGCGTTGAAGCAAACCGCAAGCGGTCTGTCAAAGTCCGGGTTACCGAGCACGGCATCACTGCCGGCGGCAATCTTCAGTTCTGTGGATGTCACGGTCTGGCCAGAGCCAACGGTGATGTTCAAAGTGCTTTCAGCACTTCCATCATCGTATCCCGTCCATGTCGGGGTGCTCTCGTCATAGAGCTTCACCCAAAGGCTTCCATCGGCGTCTTTGATTTGGTATGTTCCTTTGTTTTGATATGAGAAAGGAACTTTCCTCGCATACACTTCTGTGCCTCTGTCCGTGCCTTGGTTTGCGTCATTCCAAAGAATGGCGTAACCAGACATGGTGTTGGGTGCGGCGGATGACAGCGTTTCTGGTTGGCTATTCACTTGAATCTCCCCAGTCGCAAAGGAAAGGTCATTCGAGAATGCCTCTCCGTTTACATCCACCGATGCTCCAGTGATGGCGTTCACACCACCAACGGTAAGCGTTGTTGCGTATCCAACAGCCCCGCTGGTCTGTGTTTCACCACTGCCCATCGCAGATTCGGTTTGTGGTGCAAACTTAATGAATCCGGTAAAGAACAGAATTGCGGCCACTGCAATAAGCAATACCACTAAATCTGTTTTACCTCTCATTCTTTTTTCACCTCGTGCATCTTCAACGTGGTTACAGGCATGGCAATAAATGGTAAGGGGCAATAGCAAGCCATCCCACATCATCATCGATGCTACTATCATAAAATCGATAGTTGTATTTAAGCGTTGCTGTTGGTGTTGTTGTTATGTTTTCCGTTTTATGTTCAGTTTAAGCTTCTTGGGTTTTGGTGCTCGCTTCATTTGGTTCTGAATATAATCCACCAGAATCCCTGTTTCTGCAATTGTGAGCATGGAAGAACCCATGTGTTTGGTGCAGAAAAATGCCTTGAGTTTCTTATTGGTTGCACTATTGAAATCTTCCAGGAATTCGGGGTTGTTCATCAGCTCCTTGGCCTTCCGCAGGATATACATATATCGCATGCTCCCGCCTTGTGCCCGTGTGCGGGTGATGAATTGGTCTTTTTTCTCCTCGTATTTTTTCAGCAATTCCATATCCTTGGGTGTTTTGGTGACGATGTATCCCAACAAATCCCCGTCACTGGAATAAATGAGGCTCTTTGTGAAAACCCATTGCTGTTCGATTGGTTTATTCCAATCCCAAGGTTCGAGTGCCCCCATCTCCCACGTCTTAAGTGTGTAGTGGCAATCGATGCCAACAAAGTGGGGTGCAGAGAAAAATATAGATTGTTTCTGACCCCGAACCGTCATAATCACGTTTTCAAGTGCCATCCGTTCCGCTTGAGAGCCAAGCCCTACTGTCTGGATTTGTTCGTCTTTGATGTCGAGGCCGGGATGCCCTTTCTTTTTTTCGATTGACTCAAGCAAATCAATATTCGAAAAGTGGCAATCGTCCACTGTCAATTTCATGGGCGGTTGGAAAAAGCTCAAAAATTTTTCGGCGATGAAAAGCAACACGTAAGATTTGCCCGAACCTTGCTTCCCATAAATTACCAAAATTAAATTTTGATTCGACCTTGCAATTATTTTTAGCTCTTGATTAAATTTGTCCGTCCAGTCTTTCTTCAGTGCTTGGCGATGCGTCTGGCTGTATATCTTCCGTATTCTAAGCTCTTCCTTCCGCATCGGGAAGGCACTCCAATATATTTTAGCCATTCAATCATCCCGCAAAGATTCCGGCACTTCCTGAGTTTCAAAGCTCTCCCTTCTTGGTTTTTTGGATGGGTCTTTTTGCCGTTCAGAGTCCAAAACGTTTTCAATCGCCAACGCTTCGAGCTTGTCAAGTATGCAGGAATTCACCATCCCAAGCCGGACTATAAAATTCTTTTTTGTAATGTCCGGCTCAAGGCCGTATTTCAAGGATAGGATTTTGAGTTGGTCGATGTCCTGTGGCGTGATGATGAGGGGCGACAGGTTTCGGAGGGCATCTAAATCCCGTTGGTAGTC
>Ga0190334_1001034_pt1 | contig 12458 bp, 11 predicted proteins | sample 48720478_MG_FD_161270 | JGI IMG/M metagenome (GOLD analysis project Ga0190334, IMG submission 161270) | Hydrothermal vent sediment bacterial communities from Southern Trench, Guaymas Basin, Mexico - 4872-04-7-8_MG | ecosystem: Environmental > Aquatic > Marine > Hydrothermal vents > Sediment ...
ATGTTCAACCTTCCTTTTTATTTAATGCTTTTAATTATGCTCAAAAAAGGTTAGGTTCAGAACGATTGAATTATTTTATGCCTTTTAGAAGTTTAATTGATCAAAATATTCTTTTAACAGGCGGATCAGATTTTCCAGTGTCGTCTCTAAATCCCTTTATGGGTATTTATGCGGCAGTTACCCGGGAATCCATTAATAATTCTGGTCAGTTACTAAATGAAAATCAAAGGATAAGCGTATATGAAGCCATATCTCTTTATACGAAAAATGCATCTTATTGTTGTGGTGAAGAATCAATGAAAGGAACTTTAGAGCCAGGGAAAGTTGCTGATTTTATCATATTGGATAAAGATCCTTTTAGAATTCCCTCTGGTGAATTAAAAGACATTAGAGTAATTGAGACATATGTAAATGGTGAAAAAGTTTATTAATGATTTCGAATGAATTATTAAAAAAGGATAATGGTTCAAAAAAGTTTAAAAGACTACAGAATTTATTTCAATTTTCCAAAAAATTTGCAAGATTTACAAAATTCTAATAGACATTTTTTCAAAGGTAAAAGCGAAGGAAGAAATGAAATGACTTACTTAAAAGCTCAGTGAAACAATGGTTTTAAACTTTTTTAAAGTTATTCTTTTTAAGATTGGGGAGGTGGTGCCATGATCTAATTATCTAGAATTTTCTTCTATTTTTTCTATTATTTTTTAAAAATTTTAAAAAAAGGAGTGATTTTTTTTGAAGAAGAAATTAGTAATTACATTTTTGGCTTTTGCGCTAACGTTTATTGTATTTAGCTGTTTTGTCAGCGAAGTAGTGGCTGCCGATAAACCAATCGTGTGGAAAGTACAAGGTTTTACTCCAGCAGGTACTCTATATGACACATGGGGTAAGCATTTTGCAGGATTAGTTGAGGAACTTTCCGGGGGTCGCATAAAAATTGAGTGGTTCCCTTCTGGAACTATTGTTTCTGCTTTAGAAGCCCCTGATGCAGTTGGAGATGGTATTTTGGATGCTGAGTATGGTTATTCTGGATTGTGGTCTGGTCACAATGAAGCTTTTCCTCTATTCTGTTCTACTCCCGGCTTATTTTCTGACCCGTGGGATGCAGCATTATGGATGAAAGAAGGTGGTGGAGAGGAACTGTGGAATGAGATGTTAGAACCCTATAATTGTCATGGTATAATTGTGGGCATTCACCACAGTGAAACTTTTCTGTGGTCAAATAAACCTATTCGTACCGTTGAAGATATGAAGGGTTTAAAGTTACGTATGATGCCGGTAATGGGTAAAGTTTTAGAAGAGCATGGAATGTCTGTTGTGTTTATGTCCGGCGGCGAGATTATACCTTCACTTGAAAAAAAGGTTTTAGATGCTGCTGAATATAGTATTCCTGCTTTCGATAAGACTTTGGGTTTCCAGGATGTTTGTAAATATTTCCACTTCCCGGGTATCCACCAACCTTCAGCAATGCAGGAAATAGTCATTAATAAAGATAAATGGGAAGCATTACCAGATGATCTTAAACGCATAGTGGAATATGCCGCCCAACTCAATATCTTTTATTGTTATTCACAGAGCGCCCTATTAAACGTTAAGGCAATAGAAGAATTTGAAAAAATGGGTCTTGAAAAAGTAGTTTTAGAAAAAGAAGCGGTAGAGACATTAACAAGATGGGCAAATGAATGGTTTGAAAAACATCAGAATGAAAATCCCTGGATGGCTAAAATACGTGAATCACAAAAAGCATTTGGTAAAATGTATTTCCCGTATAAAAAATCTTTAGAATCACCTTACCCGGATTGGGCATTTGAAGATTAATTATTAAAATTAAAGAACTATGGGGCAACGGTAATAATGTTTTTGAAATTACCTTCCCCCATAGTTCTACAGAAATCATATTTACGATTAATGGCGACATCGTAGAGAGGAAGGTTTTTTATGAAAAAAGTACTGGATTTGATAAATTTGATAAATGAAAAAATAGTTACTCATTTTGCCTGTTGGTTAATTTTTCCTCTTATATTTGTAACTGTTTATGAAGTATGTGCTCGTTATTTTTTTAACAATCCTACAAATTGGGTATTTGATTTGTCATGGATGTTTTGTGGCACTTTTGTCTTCCTGGGAGGAGGTTATACTCTTTTACATAAGGGCCATGTAAAAGTTGATCTATTCTATGACCGTTTCCCAAAACGTGTTCAAGCTTTGATAAATATTGTATGTTATCTAGTGCTGTTTTTTCCTGCTTATTTGGTAATGAGTATGGGTTGCTATAAGTCGGCAGTGCAAGCTTGGAAATTAAATCAAAGATCTCCTTATACCAGTTGGGAACCTTCTATCGGACCAATAAAGACTATACTATTTATAGGTATTTTATTATTCCTAGTACAAGGAGTTGCAGATTTTATCAATAATTTAGAAGTTATTAAGAAAGGAGAAAATAAAAATAATGAGTCCTGAAATAACCACAATAATGATGTTTGGAGGTGTTTTAGTAGGTGTTTTCCTTGGTTTCCCTATTGCGTTCACCTTAACTGGATTAGGTTTTGTTTTTGGTTATATTGGATGGGGCCCCAGTTTTATTCGGCTTCTAGCTTCCCGTGCTTATAGCATAATGACTAATATGCCTTTAATTGCCATACCTCTATTTATTTTTATGGGATCTATGTTGTCAAGTTCCGGGATTGCCGAAGTAGCGTATGATGTAATGTATAGATTATTTGGTAAATTTAAAGGAGGTTTAGCTTTAGCAACTATTGTAATCTGTACACTTTTTGCTGCCTGTACCGGGATTGTTGGCGCTTCTGTAACCACAATGGGTTTGGTGGCCTTACCTTCAATGATTGATCGTAAATATAACAAAAGTTTAGCAACCGGTGTAGTAACTGCCGGAGGTACTTTGGGAATATTAATTCCTCCGAGCATAATGCTCATACTTTATGGTCCATTGGCAGGTATTTCTGTCGCTAAATTGTTTGCTGCTGCTTTTTTACCCGGATTTCTTTTATCGGCTCTTTATATGATATATGTTATTGTTAGAAGTAACCTGGATGAAAATTTTGCCCCGGCTATTTCCGGAGACTACAAAAAAGTTACTATATTAGAGTTTATTAAAGCTCTTGTGCCGTTTACCTTTCTTGTCTTCGCAGTTTTGGGAGCGATTTTTTTTGGTGTCACCGCTCCTACTGAGGCAGCAGGTTTGGGTGCTTTTGGCAGTATCATTGTAGCAGCAGGGTATCGTAAGTTAAATTATAAAAATATCTATAATGCATGTATTAGCACTGTAAAAATAAGTGCGATGGTAATGTTTATGGCATTGGGTGCCAGCGTATTTACCGCAGTTTTTTTTGGTATAGGTGGTGGTAATGTTGTAACCCAATTTATTAGCAATATTGGTTTAGGTGCTAACGGTAGTTTAGTCTTACTGCTTTTTATTGTTTTTCTATTGGGAATGTTCATCGATTGGATCGGAATTTTATTAATTGTAGTTCCAATATTTTTGCCTATTTTAAAATCATACGGATTTGATCCTTTATGGACAGGTATGCTTGTGATGTTGATAATGCAGACATCGTTTTTGACTCCCCCTTTTGCTTATTCTCTTTATTATGTTAAAGCTATTGCTCCCGAAGGAGTCACTTTAAACCATATCTATAAAGGTGCAATCCCCTTTATTGTTCTTCAGGTAATAGGAGTTTTGCTCTGTATTTTATTTCCCCGAATTATTACCTGGCTACCTACTATACTCTATTAATGAAATAGCATATACATATTAATTGCATTTTTAGCCAAGTGTGGCTAACTAGTTAAATTTTATAAAAATTATTTTATATTTAAAGATTCCGGAGGAACTAACTAATTTTTAATATATTAGATAGAAATATACAGAGAAAAATTACTTTAATCAGATTAAGATTTAAAAGTCATTTGATTAAGCTAAGTCAATTTAAAAATATTTAATTATAATATACGGAGGCAAAATCTATGAAAAAAATACTTCGAATTAATATGTCTAATCTAACATTTTTAGAAGAGACAATTAAAGAAGAGTATAGATATTTGGGTGGCAGGGCACTAATATCGAAAATAATGATAAATGAAGTAGATCCTGCATGTGATCCTTTGAGAAAATACAACAAAATTGTTATTGCCCCGGGTTTGTTAACCGGAACAATTGCTCCTTGTTCCGGGAGGTTATCGATAGGAGGCAAGAGTCCTTTAACCGGAGGCATAAAAGAAGCAAATACAGGTGGGACTCCATCTCAGAAGATAGCAAAATTAGGATATAAGGCCATAGTAATTGAAGGAATAGCACAGAAAGATAAATTATATATAATAAAAATTAATCCTGAAGGGGTAGAAATAATACAAGCTGATGAACTAAAAGGCATGGGTACATATCAGACTGCAAAAAACTTAAGGGATAAATATGGAAATAATTATTCTGTAATATGTATAGGTCCTGCAGGAGAAGAAAAATTATTGGCTTCAAGCATAGCAATAACCGATATAGAAGGTGATCCCGCAAGGCAAGCTGCAAGAGGTGGGTTAGGTGCTGTATTAGGCTCCAAAAGAGTAAAAGCTATTATTGTAGATAATGGTGAGAAAGATGTCATAGACTATAAGGATAAGCAAAAATTTAAAAAACTAATTCCTGATTTTGTAAAAGATGTAGTAGAAATGAGAAAATCAATGACAGAGTACGGTACGGCATGTTTGGTGGATGTAGTAAATTCTTTCAAAGGCCTGCCAACTCGAAATTTCAGCCTGGGAGAATTTGAAGGAGCAGAAAAAATAAACGGAAAAGAATTACGGAAACGAATAATAGAAAGAAAAGGTAAAATTAGCCATCCATGTCACCCCGGTTGCATAATAAGATGTTCAAATGTTTATAATGATGAAAAAGGAAATTACCTGACCTCAGGACTTGAATATGAAACAATTGCATTAACCGGAGCGAATTGTGGGATAGATGATCTTGATATAATAGCAAAAATTGATTATTTTTGCGATAATTTTGGAATAGATACCATAGATACAGGTGCAGCCATAGGAGTATTAATGGAATCAGGCTTTATGGAGTTTGGTGATAAAGAAGGGGTTTTGAGACTTTTAGATGAAATTAAAAAACTTACACCTTTAGGAAGGATAATAGCAAGTGGAGCAAGAATTACTGGAAAAGTTTTTGGAGTTACCAGGGTACCGGAAGTAAAAGGTCAAGCAATCCCAGGTTATGATCCAAGGGTATTTAAAGGTACAGGGGTTACTTTTACAACCTCACCTATGGGAGCAGACCATACGGCCGGTATATGTTTTCCCGGAAGAGGAGGATATAGAGAAGAAACAAAAGATGGTAGCAAGATAAAACATTATGAAGGAAATAAAATACAAGTAGCCCTTTCTAGTGATTTACAAGTAATGACAACAGTATGCGATTCTTTAGGATTTTGTTATTTCGTAGGTACAAATTTAAAAAATATGAATTTGTTTGCAAAATTAATTAACCATAGGTACGGACTTAATGTGATAGGTGAAGATATGATAACGTTAGGGAAAGAGACTTTAAAAACAGAAAGAGCATTTAACAAAGCAGCAGGAATAACTGAGGCACAAGATAGGTTGCCAGAATTTTTTAGAGAAGAAAAAATTAAACCTGATGGTTATGTTTTTGATGTAGACAAAAATGAAATTGAAAAAATTTATAATTTTTAATAATGGGAGGTTATTTTAATGTTAACAGGTAGAAATTTTAACTACTTTATGCCAACAAAAATTCTTTTTGGTTCAGGCAAAGTAAAGCAAATAGTTCAGGAATGTAATATTACAAAGCAGGATAAAATATTAATTGTAGCAGATCCCTACTTGGTTGAAAAAGGTTTTACAAAAGCTGTTACCGATATTCTCAAGAAGGAAGACATAGATTATGAAATTTTTTCCGACTTTGAACCCAACCCATCAGTTGATTCGGTGGAAGCAGGAGTAAAATTAGCAAAAAATATGAAATGTAATTTTATTATTACGATTGGTGGCGGAAGTTCAATGGATACAGCAAAGGGAATCGCGCTTAGGGCAGTAAACGAGGGCCATATTTTAGATTATTCTCGCATAGGTAATCGAACGGTTAAAAATTGTCCATTACCTATTATTGCGATTCCGACAACGGCAGGTACCGGAAGCGAAGTTACTCCTTTTGCTGTTTTGACAGATACTAAAAATTCAAGAAAAATTGCAGTTGCACATCCATTACTTTTTCCCAAAATTGCAGTAGTAGATCCGGAGCTAACAATATCTATGCCCTCCAAACTAACTGCAGAAACAGGAATGGATGCCTTAACTCATGCTATTGAAGCTTATGTGACGATAAATGCTCAGCCAATAGCTGATTCCTTAGCAATTGGTGCAATTAAAATAATTGGACAAAATATATATAAAGCAGTAGCAAATGGTGACAATATTGAGGCAAGAAGTAATATGATTTTAGCCAGCACAATGGCGGGTATAGCATTTTCGGCAGTCGGACTTGGTCTAGTTCATTCCACTGCTCATGCGTTGGGAGGAGTAATGCACCTAAGTCATGGACTATCTAACGCTCTTATGCTTCCATATGTAATGGAATATAATTTGATATCTAAACCTGAAAAATTTCGTGATATTGCTGAGGCTCTTGGGGAAAATACCCAAGGACTTTCTTTGTTTGATGCTGCTAAAAAAGCTGTAATAGCTGTAAAAAATTTAAATGCTCTACTAGGGATTCCCGAACACTTAAGAGAATTGGGCGTTAAAAAAGATAATATAGAAGAATTAGCTCAAAAAGCAGTAAATGATGTGGGAACATTTCCAAGAAATCCAAGGAAGTCTTGTCTTAAAGATGTTATAGAACTTTTTGAAAAAGCCTTGTAAATATAAAGGTTAAATTAGCATATATAACATATAATATATGATTAGAAAATTATATTATAGATAGAAAAGAGGAATTTAAATGACTGTACCAAAGGAAGTATTCGTAATTGCTGGAGCGAGAACACCGGTAGGTAAATTTGGAGGGAGTTTGAAGGATATTCGTGCCAGGGAACTTGGGATTATCGTGACAAAAGAAATATTAAAGAGAGCTAAAATAAATAGCAACCAAATAGACGAAGTAATTTTTGGTAATGCCAGACAAGCTGGTAATGGTCCTAATATAGCTCGACAAATTTCATATTTTTCGGGAATTCCGGAATACGTTCCCTCTTATACAGTAAATAAAGCATGTGGTTCGAGTTTAAAGGCTATCTCTTTAGCAGCACAATCTATAAAGGCAGAAGATTGTGATGTAGTTTTAGCGGGAGGGACCGAAAGCATGAGTAATATCCCTTATCTGCTAATGAATGCCCGCTGGGGTTATAGGCTTGGAGATAATATATTGGTTGATAGCCAGTATAAAGATGGTATTTTTTGTCCTTTAGCCGATTGTTTAATGGGGGCGACCGCGGAAAATTTAGTTGATAAATTTAATTTTACCCGCGAACAACTCGACAAATATGCATTAAGAAGTCAAAAATTAGCCGAAAAAGCTATTAAAAGCGGTCAATTTAAGGATGAAATTATTCCTGTTGAAGTAAATAGAAAAAAAGAAAAAATAATTTTTGATACCGATGAACATCCAAGATTTGGGATGACCATGGAGAAGTTAGCAAAATTACCTCCGTTATATAAGAAAGATGGGAAGGTTACTGCAGGAAATACTTGCGGGATTAATGATGCTGCAGCAGGGGTTATGCTTGTATCAGGTGAAAAAGTAAAAGAACTTAATTTGAAACCACTTGCTCGTGTAGTATCATATGCTTCAAGTGCGTATGATCCTAAATTTATGGGTTTAGGTCCAGTGGGAGCTATAAAAAAATCACTGAAAAAAGCTAATTTAACTGTGGATGATTTAGGACTTATCGAGATAAATGAGGCATTTTCTTCTCAGATATTAGGAGATATAATTATGTTAGATTGGGATTGGGAGAAAAATAAACTTGAAGATAAATTAAATATTTATGGTAGTGGAATTGCTTTAGGGCATCCAGTAGGTGCTACCGGAGCAAGAATATTTGTAACTTTAATGTATGGATTGGTAAAAACTCGTAAAAAATATGGGTTAGCAGCTCTTTGTATAAGTGGTGGTCAAGGAGATGCAATAGTAATAGAAAATATGACCTAGGTAAATACGTATAAATAAAAATATACCAAGTTATATAGTTTATAACAGTAGGGTATTACTGGTCCGAAGTTTTTAGTTAATTGATAAATATTTTTCGTTTTTAGATAAGAAAAATTATTCTATTATTTTTTTATAAAGAAGCTGATTCGTAAAACCTGCCCTCGAGTAAAAATGTAAAAAAATAAAAAGAGAAAGCAATATATATTAGAAGCAATTAAAAAAAGACAGAGTGTACGTAGTTATCAGGATAAAGAAATCCCAGAGGAGAGGTGCTTCAATCTTGCAAAGACCAAGAATTTGCGAGAGAGGCTTCGGTAGTTATAGCGGGAAGTGAAGCTAATCTTGATTATGTAATGTCTAATGAAGAACAAGCTTATTCTATCGATTTGGCTATTGCTCTTGAGCATATGAGTTTAGAAGCACCCTCTTTAGGATTAGGAACCTGTGGGATGGGCGTATTCTACCAGGAGCAAGTTAAAGAATTTTAGGAGTACAGGTCCGGATTAGGTCTATTCTTGTTGATGCCGATAATTATGCTTTTGCTCTCTCTGTTTATATTTATCTAAATCTCTTACATGCCGGAATAGTTAAACAATTAGAAGATTATCCCTAGAATAGTTATTTGGATTCCCTTAATTTAAAAAAGCCAACATTTCTAATTCTTCTTTTATCCTAAATCTGTAGATAATAATAGTTTTAATTCCATCAAAAGATATCGAAAGTATGTCATCGAATTAAAAATATATTTAAAAAAAAGAAGGATTTATTTAAACCTTTCTCGTATTAATTAATATAGTAGAAAATTTTAATAATTTTTTTTCAATGAATATTATACATAAATAAAATATAGGTATTTTTTATCAAAAATCAATATTTAATTTCTAGACTACTAGTCAATATTCACCTAAGAGTTGTAGACAACCACTAATTCATATAACTGATTAAATTATTAGAATACACCGAGTTATTTTTTTGGTAATACTTGACTGTCATAATAATAGTAAGATTAGATACTGCAAAAAAATTACTAGAGATAGGCTAGGAGGTGATGGAGGATAAGAAAATAATAAAGTATTGGTTGGGGTTTGGATTGAAGATAGATCCTACAAAGAAAAAATTACTAAATATTGGTTTTTCCGAAAATTTTCGAAGGAAGAAGGATTAAGAAAAGATTTTTACCATATACTATACTATAGAAAGAAGGAGTTTAAATGATGAAAAAAGTATATAAAATGTTTTTGGTTTTATTAATACTGCTCGCCATTTCTTCTTTACTTATAAGCGGCCAACTGATGGCAGCAGAAAAGAAAACAGTTTTAAAATTTGCCCATGTATTGCAAACAGATCATCCCTACCATCAAATGGCCCTTAAATTTAAAGAAGAATTGGAGAGCAGAAATGCTAATGTGGAAGTAAATATCTTCCCGGCAAAACAATTAGGAAGCGAAAGAGATTTGGTAGAAGCATGCCAACTTGGGACAGTAGATATTACTACGATCACTTCGGCTGTCACAGCAAACTTTGTGCCCGGATTTCAAGTATTCAGCTTACCATTTCTCTTCAAAGATCCTGAACATCTCTTTCGGACAATGGACAGCTATATTGGTGATAAATTAGCCATTGATATGCTAGAAGCAGGATTTGTTAAACTCGGTTATGTGTATGGAGGAGCAAGAGATCTTTATTCCCGCGAGCCAATACGTGACTTAGAAGACTTAAAAGGCAAAAAAATTCGAACAATGCAGAATACAATATTAATTGATACATGGAATGCCTTAGGTGCAATAGCTACTCCAATACCTTGGGGCGATGTTTATCTTAGTTTAAGCCAGGGAGTTGTGGATGGTGCGGAAGGTACTGGTATGAGTTATCGGTCTATGAAGTTTTATGATAGCTCCCCCCATTATACAAAGATTAATTATGTTTCTAGTTGGCATTGTTTTATGATGTCGAAAAAGACTTGGGATAAATTAGATGATGGTCTCCGCTTAGACATAATGGCAGCTGCTAAAATTGCGGGGGCCTTCGAAAGAAAGCTTTTTGTGGATATGGAGAAGAGTCTATTCAATGATCTTAAGGAAAATTTTGGAGTTACTATATACTATCCCGACTTAGATAAATGGACGGAAAAGATACAATCAGTTTACGAAAAAAATGCGGAAAAAATGGGCGGGATGGAATTAATTAATGAAATTAAGAACCTATAAACTGTGAATCTTTATGATATCTAATAACAGAATAAGTGGAATGCACTATGTAGTGCATTCCACTTTCTTTAAAAAGGATTAACTTATGATGAAGAAGATAGAAGAAAAAATAAGAAAAGGCATTCTATATATAGAATGGACTTTAGCAAGTGTATTTTTATCTACTATGATGCTCAGCGTGTTTTTGCAAGTTTTAGCACGTTATGTATTTCGTTGGAGTTTACCTTGGCCTGAAGAACTGGCTCGTTATTGTTTTATCTGGGGTTCTTTGCTGGGAGCCGGTATTGCTTTGGAAAGGAGAAAATTGCATGATATAGATATCGTGTTTAATCGGTTACCAAATAAACTGAAATCTTTTATTACTTTTATAGTAAATCTTCTTGCCCTCGGCTTTTTAGTTATCTTTGTTGTGTACGGTATCGAATTATTATCTGTTACTCATCGCCAAATGTCATCAGCCCTAATAATCAGGATGAGTTATGTTTATGGTGCTGTCCCCTTCGCTGGGAGCCTTATGTTAATGTCCCAGTTTTTTAATACAATTGAAACATTCTTCCAGCTTCCTGTTTTCAAAAAGAAGGGAGGGAAAATATAATGCTTCTACTTTTTGGTTCCTTTTTCTTTTTACTAATTTTAAAGACGCCAGTAATTTTTGCCCTTGGGTTGAGTTCGCTATTTGCCATACTTTGGCAGGGGGATACCACCCTTATGCTACTGGCACAAAGGACCATTGCCTCTCTCGATTCTTTTCCACTACTTGCAGTCCCCTTATTTATACTGATGGGAGAAATTCTCAATAGAGGAGGGTGTGGAGAAAAATTGGTTAAATTTTCCGAAGAGCTTGTAGGCGGGGTTACTGGTGGGCTTGCTCATGCTAATGTTCTAACAAGTATGTTCTTCGGGGGTATCTCTGGTGTGGCAACAGCAGATACAGCAGCTATTGGCTCTGTTATGATCCCTATGATGAAAAAAGCAGGATACGATGTGAAATTTTCCACCGTAATTACTATTAGTTCTTCAATTATTGGAATCATAATTCCACCAAGTATAAATATGATTCTCTATGGTTGGGTCTCAGGTACCTCTATAGTGCATCTGTTTGCGGGAGGAATTATTCCCGGAATCTTGGTTGGCTTCTCATTGATGGCAGTTTCACATTGGATTTCCGCAAAAAGAGGATATCGGAGTGCTGAAAGGTTTTCCTTTAAAAGGCTTATTAAGGCTTTCACCGCAGCCTTGCCTGCACTTATTATGCCCATCATTATACTTGGCGGAATTTTTGGAGGAGCCTTTACTACCACTGAAGCAGCATCTGTTGCGGTAGTATACGGGATTCTAATTTCTGTATTTTTTTATAAGGGATTTAAGATTAAAGAAATCCCCAGTCTATTCCTTAAGGTAAGTGGCACTGTGGGTAGCATTATGTTCCTAATTGCCATTTGCAAGACATTTGGGTGGATAATAACAGCAGAGCAAATTCCCCAAGCTATATCGGAATTTTTCCTAACTTATTTACCCTATAGATCGGTGTTTCTTTTCAATATCATACTTATTAGCCTGATTACCGGAACATTTCTTACGCCGTCGACTGCTACAATTATTTTAACTCCTATTCTGTATCCTGTTGCAGTTTCTATGGGGATAGATCCAGTTCATTTTGGACTTGTTCTTATCTGTAGTTTGGCGATAGGCCATGTTACTCCGCCAGTTGGTCTTACCCTTTTCATCGGTTCGGAGATCAGTGGTGTTCCTGTTTCCCAACTTTTAAAACCATTGCTTCCCTTTTTGTCGGTCTTGATTATTTTAGCATTGGTAGTTGCTTATGTTCCTTGGTTAACTCTTTTTGTTCCAAGCCTTTTGAGCTAATTCTGTGATCTTTATTAAAATTATGAATCAATATGGAAAAAATATTTAGGAGACAAAAATTATTTTTTTTGATGAAGATAGATTTTTAGATAAGATGAATATAGTATGTTCTACATTTTTATTTAATAGTTATCCCTTGGAAGAGGCTATTAGAAAAATAGCCGATTTTGGGATTAAAAGGGCTGAGTTTTGCGTTA
>Ga0190334_1001035_pt1 | contig 12447 bp, 17 predicted proteins | sample 48720478_MG_FD_161270 | JGI IMG/M metagenome (GOLD analysis project Ga0190334, IMG submission 161270) | Hydrothermal vent sediment bacterial communities from Southern Trench, Guaymas Basin, Mexico - 4872-04-7-8_MG | ecosystem: Environmental > Aquatic > Marine > Hydrothermal vents > Sediment ...
TATATTTTATGAGCTATTACCTATTTAAATGGAAAAATATGAGATAGCAAGGGACACTGCAATAAAACGCATAAAAGTTGCTGATCATATTCTAACCATGACATACCCCCTTGTCCAGGACCCAAAGTTATTAAAAGTGGTTATGAAAAATATGTTTTTGGCTTTGCAAAACGCAATTTTGATGTTGCTCTATTATGAAAGATTATATAAAAGAATACCGCCTTTCCCTGAAAATTTTGATTCGTTAATGCCTTATCTAAAAAAAGTTTTAACAAAATATAATATAAGCACAGGATATATAGGTTTTATTAATGAAATAAGGGAGATTATGCAAAAACAAAAAGAATCTCAGGTCGAATTTATCAGAAAAGATAAGTTTGTATTTGCATCTCATGATTATGAATTAAGTGTTATGACAAACAAAGAACTAAAAGATTATATAGCTAAAACAAAACTATTTATGCAACAGGCAACAAAGGTCGTGGAAGAAAATGAACGAATTATTGGAAAACGCTAAAGAAGAATTAAAGAGGATAGATCATTTGATTTATGTCACATTAAAATATACAAGGACAGTAGATGTGTTTCTCAGCATTATCGAAAGAATGATCAATGCGTATGAATTTATAGTAGACGTGCTATTGGAACTTGCTGTGAAAGAAGGCAAAGTAATAGAAACACCTGATATTCCTTTGGCAAAGGCCCAACTAGTTCTAGATAATTTTGAGTCAGCAAAGATCAAGGAAAACATTGAAAAATATCTTCTGTTCAGAAAATTAAGAAGGGCCCATTATGAAAAAAGGAATGAGTTCAGAAGACATGTCACCATGTCTTCGATAATAGACGGGAAGCTTATTGAGATTAATATTGATAACATAACAGAAGATTATCATAACTTACAAAATTTTATTGAATTCGTACAAAAATTAATCGAGGAAAAATGACTAAATTTATTGTTATTGCATCCAGCAAAGGCGGTGTCGGAAAAACAACTACAGCAATTAATTTGGGGACAGCCATTACTAGTTTTGGTAGGGACGTTATTGTTGTGGATGGAAATCTGAACACGCCAAATGTGTCATTATATCTTGGGGCGCCAAAAATTCCTGTCACATTACATGATGTTTTGCAGAATAATAAAAGTATAACAGATGCTGTTTATATGCACAGCAACGGTCTAAAAATAATACCTGCAAGCCAATCTTTTAAGAAGACATCACAAAAGATAGATTATGACAAATTTTCAAGATTAATAAAAAGTTTATCTGGCATGGCTGATTATATTATAATAGATAGTGCTGCCGGGTTGGGTGACGAAGCAATACACCCCATTAAGCTAGGTGATGAGATTTTAATAGTGAGTACGCCTGATCTGCCAAGTGTTAGTGATGCTTTGCGCACAATAAAAAAAGCCCAGGAACATAATAAAAAGGTTTCAGGAATTATTTTGACAAGGGCGTATGAAGACGAACTAGAATTAAGCAAAGAAGATGTTGAAGCTATACTTGAAACACCTGTTATCGGAATAATACCGGAAGATGATACAATTAGAGAAGCTGTTCAGATGAAATCTCCGGTTACATTTTCACATCCAAACGCGCCTTCCTCACTAAGCTATAAAGAGCTTGCCGCTAATTTACTGGGAGAAAAATATGTTAAATCTGTTGAAAAAAATGAAAATATGTTTGAATATATGTTGAAAAGGCTTGGTTTAAAATAAATGCACATTGCTAAAAAATTAGAGAAAAAAGGCTGGGAAAAAAAGCATATAGCTAAAACCCTACATATCTTAAAAAAAGCTGAAGATAAAAAACACCTATATGTTAAATTTTTAGATAAATTTTTGTTTTGGTTTGTTTTATTTTTAATTATATTAGGTAATGTTATTATTTTTATTGCGCTCTTGCCCATAATAATAGAAGTTTCTCAAGCTTATACCTTATTTGTTTTTACAGTTGTTGGGTTTGCGTTCGGCGCATTAATTGACAATATTATAAAAGAGATGGAGTTAACAAAAAAGCATTATTTTTTAGCCGGTATCTTAATAGCGCTAATGGCAACTTTAAGCATGTTTTTTGTTATTACATTGGCAGAAATTTTTTTAAAAGAGTTTGGCATTTTCATCAAAATTAATCCTCTTCTGAGCACATTTATCTATATTATAGCATTTACGCTGCCTCATGTTCTTTACAAGATAAAAGAAATCTAAACATTTTTAAATCAAGGTTAAATCCAAGTTTTTCAGGTGAAAAAATGTCAGAATTAAGATGTAGCTCTTGTAAAACAAAAATTACGAATGATAAAGGCACTGCTCGGTTTAATTGTCCTAGTTGCAGTAAATACGAGATAATAAGATGCATAAAATGCAGAAAAACAGTGGCAAAATACACTTGCCCAAAATGCGGGTTTACAGGACCTAATTAATGGTGAAAATATGGCTGATGTTGTTATTACATTAAAAATAATGCCTGTTTCTCCAGATGTTGATTTAAAGTCTATAGAAAAAGAGGCGCTTGAAAAAATTAAATCTTTTTCTGGTATGGAAAATTATAAGGTCGAAACTGAGCCTGTTGCCTTTGGCTTAAAAGCCGTAAAGATATTGTTTGTTATGGATGAAGCAAAAGGCGCAACAGATCCGCTAGAAGAAGAACTTGGCAGAATAAAGGGAGTTAATTCTGTTGAAGTTACTGATGTTAGAAGGGCTATTGGATAGCGCCGTATTTTTCCCAGGGGATTCTTTCTTCTATTTGAGATGCAGTCTTTCTTTCTAAAGGAGTAACCATATAATGGGTTAATGTCCCGCCGCCATGATATGTCCCAAGAACCATTAATTCATATAGATCCAAGATTATTAACCGAGCCCTTCCTTTATTGTCTCCCTGGCTATTTTTAGAACATGTCCATGGTGTCCAAATAAAATCCATGCCCGGGAAATCTATTTCTCTTATCTCAATTGGTAGGTATCTCTTACTTATAGGCACATAGAGAGCTTCATTTTCAAAACACATACTCATTTTCACATTGAAAAAAGTAATTAATTAATAAAACTATTTTTAAATTGGGGCTTTTTTGCTCCTTATCCCCCAGCCAAGAAAATGCGTTCTTGACATATCTTTTTTTAGAATTAATTCAATTTTTGGAATAGCTATCTTCTTTTGTTTAGATAGTTTGTGCAGATCGTAAAAACCAACAGTATTTATTTTACACTCGTCTTTTATTATTGAAATTAAATCACTTAATTTTTTATTATTTTTATTATGATTTTTATACATTTTTTCAACTAATTTTTCGTCCCATAATTTACCTATCCATATAGGACCATATTCTTTATTTTCATATTTCATTACAGAATGTTGCTTTATTATTTCATCTGCTTTTTTCCTGCCCTTATCACATCTGAAAAATACTTTATAATAATGGTCTGCGTAAAAAGAAAATATGGGTGTTAGTGCTTTTTCAAACTGTGCTCCAATTAACTGTACTTTTCTTATTAATATCCGAATTCCTGTTTCATGCATAAAATGGTTTTTTAATGGTTTTGACCAGTATTTTCTTTGACAGGCAGTTGGAGAACTTCCTGCTAATGCACTTGTGTCTGTAGCTGTTACTGCCAATATTCCGTTGCGAGCTAATCTAACTATGGCAGATTCCAAAAAAGGATTTGGCGTTCCAAAAGGATCTATATCAATGTAATCAAAACCTTTGCTCTCCAATAAAAACAGATTAGCATCTTTGCTATAAACAAAAATATTTTTTAAAGTTAGTTTATTTAATTTAAGGTTTTCTTTAATGTTTTTAGATGTTTTATAATCATTCATTGAAACAGATTTAATTTTGCCTTTTTTTAATTCTTGGAGAAATCTTATTCCTCTTATGCCAGATCCTGCTAAGGGCAATGCAATCTGCATATCTTTATTTGATACTGAATTTAATAACAAAATAGAAACATCTCTGTTCAATTTCATGACAGGATTATAGAATACAGGCAGTTTTTTAGATATTTTTTTCTCCTTTGATATTTTAATTTTAGCAGACTCTTCTGTTACTATCATATATGATGAGAATAAGCATTGATTTAATTAAATTACGTAAACTTTTAAAAACATAATAAAAGTTCTGGTAGTTATGACATTAAGACAAGCTGTAATTGGTGTATTGGGCCATGTTGACCATGGTAAAACCAAATTATTAGATAAAATTAGAGGTACTGCTACTCAAATAGGTGAAGCAGGCGGCATTACTCAAGCTATTGGCGCCTCTATTATTCCTTTAGATACTATTAAGAAAATCTGTGGTTCTTTGCTAAGTGAAAAAACTAAGTTTAGTATTCCTGGCTTATTGTTTATAGATACACCTGGCCATGCTGCCTTTACCACATTACGTAAGAGAGGAGGCAATATTGCAGACATAGCAATTTTAGTAATAGATATTAATGAAGGGTTCAAGCCACAAACATTAGAAAGTATTGAGATACTAAAAAATTTCAAGACGCCGTTTGTAGTTGCTGCAAATAAAATTGACTTGATACCTGGCTATAGACAAAATCATAAAAACATTCTGAAAAACTTAGACAGCCAAGATCCTTTTGTTAAAGAAAAAATTGACATAAAAATATACGAGATAGTAGGAAAATTATCTGAGCTAGGATTTAATTCTGAGAGATTTGACAGATTAGAAGATTATACAAAACAAGTTGCTATTATTCCAGTTTCTGCCATAACTGGGGACGGCATTCCTGAACTGTTAATGGTCTTAATTGGATTGGCACAACGTTATTTAGAAAAGTCATTAAAATTACATGTTAAAGGAAATGCTAAAGGTGTTGTTTTAGAAGTTAAAGAAACTACAGGATTAGGAAAAACATTAGATGTTATTGTTTATGATGGTATTTTAAATCAAAATGATAAAATCATTATTGGCGGTCTTGATAAACCTATTAAAACAAGAGTAAAAGCCTTGCTTTGTCCCTTGCCATTAAAAGAAATGCGTGACAAAAAAACTCAATTCAAGAAAATGAAACAAGTCACGGCTGCCACAGGCGTCAAGATATGCGGTCCTGATATTGATAATGTTATTGCTGGTATGCCGTTGCGAAGTTATGATAAAGACGAATCTACAATAGAAAAAGAAATTCAGAAAGAAGTTCAAGACGTAATGATAGAAACAGACACCACTGGTGTAATAGTTAAGGCAGACACTATAGGATCGTTAGAAGCTCTTACATTTTTATTAAAAGAAAAAAATGTTCCTGTAAGGAAAGCTAGCATAGGTAAAATAACTAAGAAAGACATTGCAGATGCTGAATCTAATTATGATAAAGATCCGCTGCAAGCTGTTATTCTTGGATTTAATGTTGGCCGTGATATTGACGTTGTGGGAAGTGAAAAAGTCAAGATTATTACTTCTGAAATCATATATAAAATAATTGAAGAATACGAGCAATGGAAAGAACAGCAAAGCAAATTAATGGAAGCTAAAAAACTCGATAAACTAGTAAGGCCCTGTAAAGTCCAATTAATGCCTAATTATGTTTTTAGACAAAGCAATCCAGCTATTGTTGGTGTTGATGTATTAGAAGGAAAAGTTAAAACAGGAATTAGACTAATGAAATCTGGCGGTAAGCCAATTACAACTGTGAAAAGCATCCAGCATGAAAAAGAGAATTTGCAGAGTGTAACAAAAGGCAAGCAAGTTGCCCTTTCTTTAGACAGAGTCATGGTCGGAAGGCAGATCCATGAAGGTGATATTTTAATAAGTTATATTCCGGAAGAGGATTTCCGTAAATTAAAAAAATTAACAAGGTATTTGTCTGAAGGCGAAATAGAGTTGTTAAAAGAAATTGCAGAGATTATGCGTTCTGATAACCCGGTTTGGGGGATTTAATTTTTCTTGTATATCTAATTGTTAGACCAATTGCATTGATTAATATTAATATAAACAGGAATATCCCTAAAGTAAAAAATAATGTTATAGGGGAAGTTTCTCTATTGCCTGTAACCATTCCTGTAACTGCGTTCATGCTAGTACTTTCTTTAATTTCTTTAGCAGTAATATCAATACCAGCCATGTTCAAAACTGGTTTAATTAATCTAACTCTAACAGGACTTTCCAATATTACGGTTTGAGCTGTTTTTTTCTCGCTTGATTCACCAAAATCATCTGTCACCACAACTAAGCATCTTACAACATCGTTATCATCTACATTAGCTAATTTATTTGATTTTTCATCTATTAATAAATCATTTTTGTACCATTCATACTCATAAGTGAGTGTTTCAGGATTTTCATCATCTATCTCTATGAAACATTCTAATACAGAATCATAATAAGGTTCTTCCGGTAGAATTTTTATTGTTTTTATTATAGGCGGCCTATTTTGTACATATAATTTTATTTCGCCATATTGTACAGAGGCAGCTGTAACTAATTGCAAGGATAATAACAAGATTAATAATATAATATATTTTCTCATCCAATAATATATTATTGGATTAAATGTTTTTAAATTTATTTAAAATGGAATTACATATATTGAATTCAAAAGAAAAAAAGAACTTGTCTAAATTAATAAAAAAACAGTTTGGCTGTGATTTTATATTTGATTATGAAGTTTTTATAAATACAAAAAACAAGATTTTCATTCTGAATAAAGACGTTTCAAAGATAGATTTAGACGAGTTGCGTATAAATAGTTTAGGATTATATTTTGGCGAGTTAAATAGAAGTGAATTAAGATTAAGTATTGAAGGTTCTCAATTAATTGGTACCTTGGCTAAAAAAAATGTTCTTACATTAAATTTTGAAGAAGCAAGGAAGTGGATGAAAGGAGAAGATTTCTCTGTTGATAGTAATTTAGAAGGTTTTGTGATAGTAAAAAACAAAGATGATTTCTTAGGCTGCGGCAGGATAGTAAATAAGAAGTTGTTGAATTATGTGCCTAAGGAGAGGAGAAACTAATTTTCGAATCTTTTCAATAAAACATTTCTGTCACACTTATCTAGCAAAAATTCAAGTCTTTCTTTAATTTCTTTACTCTCAGAAAATTCTGTAACAGATTCGCCTTCTGAAATAAAATGTGATTGTGAAATATGATATAATTTTAAAAAAAACACATAAGAATCCATTATGTCAAACATATCTTGGACAGAGGGTACAACATAAACCATACCTTGTAACTTCTGTAATTTACTTACTGTGTTTTGTGGCAGAAACATAAGTTGATGCACTTCATCATTAGAAAATATTTCATCGTGAGGAATTTCCTGTGCAATTTCTCTTAATATAGAAGTAATATCTCTTGCCAAAGTATATTGAACTAATCTCAAAGGACCTTGTTTAAATGACCAGATTTGCAATTCTGGATCATAATATGATATCCCTGCCTTTAAATCAAAATGCATTAAAACATTATCACCATATTCTTGCGCTCCCGTTTCGGTAACTTTGGCATGTGCTTTTACATGATTACGGATTCTTTTTATTGTTGACCTGTTTTTTCCTATAGCTAATTCTTCAGCTAACAATAATTTTGCTTCCCTTAATATTTCTGGATCACCATAAAGTGTTTTCCCTTCCATTAATCTATATGGTGAAAATAAGACTAAATCTTCTTCATTTTCTCTTGGTATGAATGATTTGTAAAGTGGTTTTTCACTACTTAGTTCTTTGACTTCAACAACAGGATCAAAATATTTTGCTCTTTCTTCGCTTGTTATATAATCTTTTAAAGCAGATAATGTTCCCTCTTCGCAATCATGCCCTTTTAATAAAACAACTTCTACTCTTGAAGCCCAGTTTTCATATCTTGCATCACTACCTACAGTAATAACAGAACAATGTCTGCAAAGTTGATTCATTTCCTCTCCAAGCCCTTCTTGAAAGGAGTTATGGAGTTGTTCATTATATAATTCTATTTGTTTTGCATAAACCAAGGGATCTGTTGCTAAAGGATTAACTTTTTCTGGTCTATTAAATATTATCATAATCACCCATTAATACGTCAAGATTTATAAAGTTTATTATTTTCATCACTTCATAGTAGTTATTATTCTTTGTTTTTATTTGAAACAGACCACATTCCCAACCCCGAAAAATAATTGGAAAGGATGAGAAAGAGTCTCAACTAGTAAATAAAAAACAGATGCTTAATTACTAGTTGTGGTAACATAAGATTTTTTGTATGAAATAAATTATATTTAAATTTTACGACCAATAATTCCAAATCCTATCTCCAACATAATGAATATTTTTAACAACTTTTCCCTCTGCTAAATTCTGCATTTCTTTACCTGAAAACAAAGCTATTCCTATTCCAATTGGTTTATTATGTTTTTCATCAATTATTGCTATTAGTTCATTATTCTCAATATTTTCATCTATTTTAGTTATTCCCGGACGCATTATGTCTGCGCCATTAACAATAAATTTGACAGCGCCCATGTCAACTGTTATTGTTTTGAGGACATTATCTTCCAAAATTAATTTTAAAGTTGGCACCAATCTTCTTTCATAATAAAAGAAAAAAGGATGCTCATTAATCAACAAAATGTTATCATCAATCTCAAATTTCTCTTTCCTAGAAAACTTAATTCCAAATTTCTCTTCTATATCCCTAACTAATTCTTTAATTTCCTTATTACGCATAGATTTTTTCATTTTATTCCTATAATTTCAACTTTTCCTATAGTTTCTGGGTTTTTTAATTTATCTACTAATTTTCTGTCTAAATCAATAACAGCTTTATCTGCATTTATACCAAGTGTTCTATCTGAAATAAAATCTGTTTTCCTTATGACTATCTCGTGTTCATCATTAAAATCTTTATTAGAAACAGCATTTATTTCTTCTCTAAAATTATCAACTATAATTATTATTTTAATTTTAGAATATTTTTTAAGAATAGTTTTTATTTCATTAATATCAAAATCTGCCTTAACACCAATAATACAATCTCCTTTTAAACTTAAATTAGAATCTTTAGTAAACTCTATTGTATTACGATGTGTTCCTAGAATATTTTTATGCCCGTAAATATTAAAAGAAACCATTACTGATGTCCTTTATTGACTAAATCTTCAATCGGCTTTTTTTTCTCTTTCTCAGCATCTTCAGCCATTTTTTGCAGGTCTACACCTAATTCCTGTAAAGCTTTGACATGCATCTGCATTAGCTGCTCTACTATACTTACAAGCTTCATTAATTCTTGCCTTTCTTTTGCAAGTGTTGATAATGCGCCTTTATGAAAACCGATTTGTTCATCTTTTGAAACGTCTTTTTCAACCATAATACCACCTTCTTTAGTTAAGTTTATATTCTATTTAATTATTTCCTTTTTTATCTCTTGAAATTCTCTCTCACCATCAATAATTACTTTGTGTTTTTTAAAAAACCTTGATATGTTGATTAAATCTCTTCTTAAATACTTTAAAGCATTAGGATCTTTTATGCTGGTACCTTGTGAAAAATCTATAAAATACGGTTTTTGTTTATAATTCAATATATTGAATTCTGATAAGTCAGCATGTATCAATCCTAAGGAAGCTAATTTTTTGACAGAATCTAATATTGCCTGAGAAAAACCTTTAATGTCTTTAGGCAAATCATCTTTTAATTGCGGTGCGGGTTTATTATTGCCGATAGATTCCATCACAATTATATTATTTAGAAATGTGATTGGCTTTGGCACATTAATTTTTTCCCTGGCCAACAACAAGTTCCTATATTCGCGCTGGACCCATTTAAATATTACTAGGCGGCGTTGGTTCTTCAGATTAAGAAACCTAGGATCTGTCCTAATGTAAGAAAACATCTGGTTAAAGTTACATGAGTGCAGCCTATAAATTTTAACAATGACATATTCATTATGTTTAGTTTCCGCTAAAAATATATTACTTTCTTTTCCAATTCTGACAGGGCTCATTAATTCGTCAAAATGGTCTTGGCTACTTAATTTAAATAACGTCTTTAAAGTAAACTCGTCAAATACGTTCTTGTAAATCTTAAATTTATCTTTGCTTTTTTTAACCATGATATTGGAAATCTATATATTAATAAAAAGTTTTATAAATTTCTATATAAAACTATAAACAGCTTATCTTTTTGCACCTCGAAAACGTTATGGGCTCACTTAAAAAACAAGGACTGTGTCCAACAAAGTTTGGCGTCCAGTCCGTTTTCGGGCAAAGAAAAGGTAAGCTTTTTAAAAATAAACATTATTAGAAAGATAAAGGTGATATAATATGACAGTTATAGGATTTCATTTTAAAAAAATGTCTGTAGAAAAGAAAAAACCTGCTACAGGCAAAATTAATGTTAATAACAACATTACAATGCTAGAAGTTAAAGAAGCAAACATTAACATGGGTACAACAAAACAAAAAGGTGTCGAGTTCTCTTTTCACTTCAAGACAAGATACCAACCTGATATTGCTTCTATTGACTTAGAAGGTGCTATTGTATATCTTGGCAAAGACGCAAAAGTTAAAGAATGTCTTGAGCAGTGGAAGAAAGAAAAAAAGTTGCCGAACGACGTGCTTGAAGAGGTTTATAATACTGTGTTGGCAAAATGTAATATCCAAGCATTAATCTTAGGTAGAGACATGGGTTTACCTGCACACATACCTATGCCGAAAGTTACGAGCAAATAATCCGATATCTTTATTAAAATAATCTAATTTTTTCCAGAAATAGGTGAAAATATGGTAAATGAATTAAAACTTAAGGTTGCAGAAGCTATCCAAGATGATGTTAACAAAGGTATAGTTAGAATAGATAGCAGTTTTATGCATGAGCTTGGAATAAGGCCCGGAGACATCGTTGAAATTCAAGGAGAAAGAAAAACCGTGGCAATTACAGACAGAGCATATCCTGGCGATATTGGCCTTAATATTATAAGAATGGATGGTTTAATAAGAAGAAATGCAAAAGCCGGCATTGGCGAGATAGTAAGTGTGAGAAAAGCTAATATTGTTGAAGCAAAGAAAGTTACAATTGCGCCGCAAAGAAAAGGTATTGTTATTAGGGCAAATCCTATAATATTCAAACAAGGTTTACTTGGCAGGGCTGTGTTAAAAGGAGATATTGTTTCTCTTGGAGGAACTAGAAGAAGAAGGTCTGCAATGTCCGACAATCCGTTGTTTGGAGAAGATTTTTTCAGCATGTTGGACGAAGGCTTGATGGGTTTTGGATTGGGAGATCTAAAATTCGTTGTTATCGACACAAACCCCAAACAAGGCGTCTTAATAACAGAACAGACAAATGTACAGTTTAACCCAGAAGCAATTGACATTTCTGAAGAGCGTGTTCTTGAAGTCACTTATGAAGACATTGGCGGGTTACAGGAAGCAATTAAAAAAATCAGGGAAATGGTGGAACTGCCGTTAAAACATCCTGAGATATTTGAAGCACTGGGCATAGAACCGCCTAAAGGAGTGTTGTTACACGGCCCACCCGGTACTGGAAAAACTTTATTAGCAAAGGCAGTTGCTAATGAAACCGCTGCTAATTTTATTTTAATTAATGGTCCTGAGATAATGAGTAAATACTATGGACAGTCAGAAGAAAATCTGAGAAAAAAGTTTGAAGAAGCAGAAAAAAATTCTCCCTCTATTATATTTATTGATGAGATAGACGCAATTGCAAGTAAAAGAGAAGAATCCCGGGGTGAAGTTGAACGAAGGGTTGTTGCACAGTTATTGGCATTAATGGACGGTCTTAAAAGCCGTGGAAAAGTTGTGGTCATTGGCGCTACCAACATACCAAATGAGCTTGACCCTGCTTTAAGGAGACCAGGCAGGTTTGACAGAGAGATGGAGATTGGTGTGCCAGATAAAGAAGGCCGGCTAAACATACTTAAAATTCATACTAGAAACATGCCCCTTGCAAAAAATGTTAATTTGAAGGAATTTGCAGAGATAACGCATGGTTTTGTTGGCGCTGATTTATCTTCCTTGGCAAAAGAAGCTGCAATGACTTTGTTAAGAAGGATTTATCCAGAATTAAAATTAGAAGAAGACCAGCCCATACCAACAGAAGTACTAGAAAAATTGCAAGTCTCCAAAAAAGATTTCATAGACGCGTTAAAAGTTGTTAGACCAAGTGCGTTAAGAGAAGTTTTTATTGAGGTGCCAAATATAAAATGGGATGATGTTGGTGGCTTAGATGATGTCAAACAAGAATTAATTGAAGCTGTTGAATGGCCTTTGAAACACCCTGGTGTTTTCACAAGAATGGGTATTAAACCACCAAAGGGCGTGTTAGTATATGGCCCTCCCGGAACTGGTAAAACTTTATTAGCAAAGGCAGTCGCTAATGAAAGCAAAGCTAACTTTATTTTAGTTAAAGGACCAGAATTATTGAGCAAATGGGTTGGTGAATCTGAGAAAGCTGTTAGAAAGATTTTTGAGAAAGCGCGCCAAACCAGTCCCACCATAATTTTTTTTGATGAGA
>Ga0190334_1001036_pt1 | contig 12442 bp, 10 predicted proteins | sample 48720478_MG_FD_161270 | JGI IMG/M metagenome (GOLD analysis project Ga0190334, IMG submission 161270) | Hydrothermal vent sediment bacterial communities from Southern Trench, Guaymas Basin, Mexico - 4872-04-7-8_MG | ecosystem: Environmental > Aquatic > Marine > Hydrothermal vents > Sediment ...
AGGGTGGGGATTCATTCGCAGAGTTATGTCGTGCTGACCACCCGCGGTGTGCAGATCGATCTGGAGGGCCTGCCGGTGCTGCTCGAGACGCCCGCCGCCTACATCGGCGTGATCGGCTCGCGCCGCCGCTGGGAGACGACCGCCGAGGCGCTGCTAGAGCGCGGCGTGCCGGCCGAAGCCATCGAGCGGATCGTATCGCCCATGGGCCTCGAGCTCAACGCCGAGACCCCCGAGGAGATCGCCGTGAGCATCCTGGCCGAGATCATCATGCGCCGCCGTGGCGGCACCGGCGAGCGCATGGCTCACAGACCGAGCAGGTTACAACAACGCTGAGGAGTGCCAGAGAACCATGTGGACGCAATACTACACCGCCGAGAACCTGGAGCAGGCGCTGGGCTGGCTCGCCGAGTATGGCGAGCGCGCCCGCATCGTGGCCGGCGCCACAGATCTAATGCTCGAATTGGAGCGCGGACAACGGCCGGGCCTGGAGACTCTCATCGATATCACGCGTGTACCCGGCCTGGACGAAATCCGCCTGGATCAGGAAGGCTGGATACACCTTGGCCCGCTGGTCACCCATAACCACTGCGCCGCATCTGCATTGCTCCATGAACGCGCCTTCGCCTTGGCGCAGGCCTGCTGGCGGGTGGGTGCGCCGCAGATCCGCAACCGTGGCACGGTGGCCGGCAACCTGATCACCGCCTCCCCCGCCAACGATAGCATCCCGCCCCTGATGGCGCTGGGCGCCCGGGTGACGTTAAGATCGGCGCAGGGTGAACGCACGCTATCTTTGGAGGACTTCTACACCGGGGTGCGCAAGACCGTGATGCGGCCGGACGAGTTGGTGGTTGATATTGCCTTCCCTTCGCCGCCCCCTGGCACGCGTAGCGCCTTCTATAAGCTGGGGCTGCGCAAGGCGCAGGCCATTTCGGTGGTGAACGCTGCCATCGTGCTTCAGATGGATGAGGGCGTAGTGCAGACGGCGAACATCACATTGGGTTCGGTGGCTCCGACGGTCATCCATGCCCCGGAGGCGGAGCGATCCTTGGTGGGCAAGACCCTGGAGGAGGAGGTGATCGAGCGGGCGGCGGCGCTTGCGGCGGAGGAGGCCAGCCCGATCGATGATCTGCGAGGCTCGGCGGCCTACCGGCGCCACATGCTGAAGGTTGGCGTTCGCCGCACGTTGCAGCGGCTCGCTGAGGGCCGTGAGCGAGAGGCGATGCCGGAGCATCCGGTGACCCTGTGGGGGGGTGAGCCGCCGCGAGCAGGGAAGGCCCCAGCGGCCTGTGAGCATCCTGCGACGGGCGTGATCGAAACCACCATCAACGGCCGCTCCTACCGTTTCACGAGCGGCTTCGACAAGTCGCTGCTGCGCCTGCTGCGTGAGGAGGCCGGCCTGATCGGCACCAAGGAAGGCTGCGCCGAGGGCGAGTGCGGGGCCTGCACTGTCTTCCTGGATGGGGTGGCGGTGATGTCCTGCCTGGTGCCCGCGCCGCGTGCGCACGGCGCAGAGATCGTGACCGTGGAAGGGCTGGCGCAGGACGGCGCTCTGCACCCCATCCAGCAGGCCTTCATCGAGGAGGGGGCGGTGCAGTGTGGCTATTGCACCCCCGGCTTCCTGATGTCGGGGGCCAAGCTGCTGGAGGAGCGGCCCACGCCCCGCCGGGAGGAAATCCTGGAGGGGCTCACGGGCAATCTGTGCCGCTGCACCGGTTATTACAAGATCATCTCGGCCGTGGAACGCGCCGCCGAGCTTGGCTAACCAGGCTACGGACAAGGAGTAGGCCATGGGAAGGGATACCTACCGCTACCGGAAGCTGGACGAGGAGCGCGAGAAGCGTAAACAGCTCAATCCCATCTGGCGAGGGGTGGGATGCCTGGTCATCGGCATCTTCGCCGTGCTGGGCTATCTCTTCGCGGACTGGTTCGTGAGGGCCAACGCCATCAACAACTGGATCTACATCCCGCGTGCAGTGCTGTACCCTGAGTTTGCGCCCTTCCTGGCCCAGGGCCGCCTGCTGAAGCTGGTGGTGGGTTTCCTGTTCATGCTGCTCACTTATGGCATCCTGAGCATGATCTACGCCGCGGCCTTCCCGCCCAAACCGGGCGAATTCGATGCGCCGCCGCCTAAGAAACAGAAGCGGCCCAAGCGACGCAAGAGCTGAGGAGATATGGACCGCACCGTGCCCAAGACGGGCTCAGAAGAGATCGAGCTCTATATCCGCACCTACTACTCGCTGCTGCGCTCCACCACGGACGTGCGCATCCGCTCGCTGGAGGAGGTGCACGCGCAGATGTGCTCCTCATTGCACCTGGCCGCGCGCTCGACTCAGCCCGATACCTCGGCGCTGATCTACACCTCGTTGCGGCTGCCTGCCTGCATCGTGGAAGTGGACCGCGTGGTGCTCGGGCAGAGCCCGGCGGCCTTTCAGGCGTGGGGCATCGGGGATGTGGAGAGCTGGCAACCGGTCGCCGCCAAGGCACGACGCCGGCGCAGCTTCTACGACGGCGAGCATACCCTGGCCTGCTACATCGGCAGCGGCTCGGATATCGACGACATGGTCCCCATCCTGACTGGCTACCAGATTGAGTGGAACAAGCTGCACCATCTGCTGCGCGGCGATCAGGTGAAGCGATTCCTTCAAGAACCGCTCGACACCGAGGAAGGACTGGCCGTGCTGGCGCGCGGCCTGGGGATCGAGAGCGAGAACCTGCTGCGCCTGCGCGAGGCCTGGGGCGAGCGCTTCTGGGAAACCCTGCGGGCCATCGCCGCCCGGCGCAAAGATTTCCGCATCCGCCTGCTGGCAGGCTCGCTGCGGGACTACCGCCAGGCGACACAAATCTGGTGGGAGCGCATCGAGAGGGCCGTGCCGGACATCTCGGCACGCCCCGCATATTTCGTCTCCAGCAATGCTCATAGCATCGTGAATTTGATCAGTGGCTTTGCCCTGCGGCGCGAACCGGAGCTGGTTCGCTACCTGGAGCAGCCCGAGTGCGCCGACCTGCTCGTCGAATGGGAGGATATAGAGTCGCGCCAGGTGCCCTCCAGCCGGGAAAACTTCCTCTACTACGTTCTCAAGAAGTACGTGCGCACGCCGGAGGGGGCGGAGGCGTTGGCGGCCCGGGCGGAGGCCGAGCGCGCCTGTGGGATCACGCGCGTGCCCAGCGAGCACGGCTTCGACGTCGAGGCCCAGGTGGTAGACCTGCGGGGCCTCAAGGCGGATTGGCTCGATCCGCGGCTGCGAATCCCCGGCGTGGAGCGCCTGGCGGAGAGCGAGGCGCTGATTGTGAACATCGACTACCCGCTGGGGATGGCCGCCTACCTGATCCTCTCGCAGGCCTCGACCCGCTTTGGCGAGCTGCGCGGAGTCTACATCATGGGCAAGGCCGCCACGCTCAATGGCGTGATCGGCGATGTGATGATCCCTTCCGTGGTGCACGACGAGGGCTCTAAAAACACTTATCTCTTCGATAATTGCTTCCGCGGGAGCGACATCCAGGGCCACCTGGTCTACGGCACGGTGCTCGACAACCAGAAAGCGGTCAGCGTGCGCGGCACTTTCCTGCAAACGCCACGCTATATGGACGTCTTCTACCGCGAGGGCTACACCGACATCGAGATGGAGGCTGGGCCCTATCTCTCGGCGGTCTATGAGATCTTCCGGCCCAAGCGCTATCCGACGAATGAAATCGTGAACCTGTACGACCTGCCGTTCGACCTGGGGATCCTGCACTACGCCTCAGATACTCCGTTGAGCAAGGGTAGCAACCTGGGGTCGGGCTCGCTCTCCTATTTCGGTATGGACCCGACCTACGCCACAAGCGTGGCCATATTGCGGCGCATATTCACCCTGGAGGCCGAGCGCACCTGAGCGCTGCTGGCCCAGGAGACGAGTGAGCAAGGAGCAGGGCATGTCCATCATCGGTCAATCGGTCCCACGTGTGGATGCGGTGGAGAAGGTGCGCGGTGAGACGCAGTTCCCCGGCGATCTCTCAAGGCCCAACATGGCCCATATGAAGATCCTCTTTGCCGGCCGGCCACACGCCCGCATCACCCGGCTGGATACCCATGCCGCCGAGGCGCTGCCAGGCGTGCTGGCGGTCTTCACCGCCAAAGATGTGCCGGTGAACGAGTATGGGTTGATCATGCCCGATCAGCCGGTGCTGTGCGGCCCCGGTTCGAGCAAACCCTATGCCGACCATGTGCGCTTTGTGGGCGACCAGGTGGCGCTGGTGGTGGCCGAGACGGAGGCCATCGCTGCCGAGGCGCTGGAGCGCATCGTGGTCGAGTATGAGGACCTGCCGGTTGTGCTGGATCCAGTGGAGGCGATGCAAGAAGGAAGTCCCCTGCTGCATCCCGATCGGGATAGCAACATCTTCTGCTACTATCGCATCCGCAAGGGCGACGCCGAGGCGGCCCTGGCGGAGGCCGATGTGGTGATCGAGGCCGAGTACCGCACGCCGGCGCAGGAGCACGCCTACCTGCAGCCAGAAGCCGGGTTGGCCTACATCGACGAGGAGGGGCGGGTGACGGTCGAGGTGGCCGGGCAGTGGACGCATGAAGACCGTGAGCAGATCGCTCATGCGCTCGGCCTGGCGGAGGAGCAGGTGCGGGTGATCTACCCTGCCATCGGCGGCGCCTTCGGTGGGCGGGAGGACATGTCGGTGCAGATCGTGCTGGCGCTGGCGGCCTGGCGGCTGCACCAACGCGGCATCGACCGCCCTGTCAAGATCGTCTGGTCGCGGGAGGAATCGATCATCGGGCATCACAAACGCCATCCCTTCATTCTGCGGGCCAAGTGGGGCGCCAAGCGCGACGGCCGCCTGACGGCGGCGGTGATGGAGGTTATCCAGGACGGCGGCGCCTATGCCTATACCTCGACCAAGGTGCTCGGCAACGCCACGCTGATGTGCACCGGGCCCTACGAGATCCCCAATGTGAGCGTGGACTCCTACTCGGTTTACACCAACCACATCCCTGGAGGGGCCTTCCGCGGCTTCGGCGGCCCGCAAGGGGCCTTCGCCGCCGAGTGCCAGATAAACAAGCTGGCGGAGGCGCTGGGAATGGACCCGGTCGAGATCCGGGCCCGCAACCTGCTGAAGGAGGGCTCCAAGCTTTCGGTTGACACACCGCTGCCGCCCGGCGTCTCGATCGACAAGGTGGTGGCCAAGGCCGCCGAGCGGGCGGGCTGGGTGGAGACGGCGCAGGGCTGGAAGCGGCCGGACCCCAAGGCGCTTGGCACGCCGGAGGCGCCGCATCTGCGGCGGGGCATCGGCTTCGCCTGCAGCTTCAAGAATGTGGGCTTTTCCTTCGGAGCGCCGGAGGAATGCTGGGCGGAGATCGAGCTCCACGGCCAGACGGAGATCGAAGAGGTGGTATTGCATTATGCCGGCGCGGATGTGGGCCAGGGCACGCACACCGTGATGGCGCAGATGGCAGCCGAGGCAGTGGGCGTGCCGCTCGAGAAAGTGCGCCTGATCGTCTCCGACACGGCCCACACTCAGAATTCGGGCTCGGCCTCAGCCTCGCGCTTGACCTTCATGGCCGGCAACGCCATCCGCGGCGCGGCGGCGGAGGCGCTAGCGAAGTGGGCGGCGGAGGAACGCCCGGCGGTGGCGCGCCACCGTTACAAGCCGCCAGCCACCACGCCCTTCGACCCCAAGACCGGCAAATCGGAGCCCAATTTCGCCTACGGGTACGTGGCCGAGGCGGTCACGGTCGAAGTCGACGTCGAGACCGGACAGATACGCGTGTTGGAGGTGGTCTGCGCCGACGATGTGGGGCGGGCGGTGAACCCTCAGCAGGTGCAGGGCCAGATCGAGGGCGCGGTGGTGCAGGCCCTGGGGTATGCTGTGCTCGAGGATTTCCAGCAGGAGGGTGGCCATGTCCAGACTGGCCAGCTCTCCACCTACCTTATACCCACCATCGTCGATATCCCCGAGCGGGTTGAGTCAGTTATCCTGGAGTACCCCGATCCTCGCGGCCCGTGGGGTGCGCGTGGGATGGGCGAGATGCCCTACCTGCCCTTTGCCCCGGCGGTAGTGGCCGCCGTCCACGACGCGCTGGGAATCTGGTTCGATGATTTCCCGCTCACGCCCGAGCGGGTGCTGCGAGGGTTGGGCGTTCTCTGACGATGGGTGCCCCGCTGGTCCTGGTCCGCGGCGGCGGCGATTTGGCCACGGGTGCGGCCGTCCGGTTGCACCGTTGTGGCTTCGCGGTGGTGGTGACCGAGATCGAGCGGCCGCTGGCAGTACGCCGGCGGGTGGCGCTGGCTGAGGCGGTCTACGCGGGCTCGATTACGATCGAAGAGGTGACCGGCCGATGGGCCGCCACTGCCTCGGCAACGGCGGCCATCCTCGAGGCGGGCGAGATCCCGGTGCTGGTCGATCCGGGAGCATGCTCGCGCGAAGTATTGGCGCCATTGGCCTTGGTCGATGGGCGCATGCGCAAGGCTCCGTCCGAGATAGGGCTGGAGGCGGCGCCCTTCGTCGTCGGCCTGGGCCCGGGCTTCACCGCCGGCGTGGACTGCCACGCGGTGGTGGAAACGAACCGCGGCCACCGCCTGGGGCGGGTCATCTGGGATGGCCAGGCCGAGCCCGATACCGCCGTGCCTGGGAGGGTGGCGGGCTATGATGTGGACCGCGTGCTGCGCGCGCCGGCTTTCGGCGTGATCCGGGGACTGAAGGCGATCGGCGATCTCGTGCAGGCGGGCGAGGCCATCGCCGAAATCGAGGGGACAGTGCTCTTGGCGCCCTTCGACGGCGCGCTGCGGGGCCTGCTGCACGACGGCCTGGCGGTCGAAGTGGGGGCCAAAATCGGTGATCTGGATCCGCGAAAAGATCCCTCCTACTGCTTCTTGATCTCTGATAAATCGCTGGCCGTGGGCGGCGGTGTGCTTGAGGCGCTGCTCTCGCAGCCAGCGATTCGCTCTGCGCTGGGGGGCTGAATGCTGCGGCTGAGAGAAGCGCTGCGCCTCCATCAGGGCATAGTCGCGGCCTTCGTCGGCGCGGGGAGCCCGCCCCCTGCGCGGCCAAACAGCCGATGCGACTGACGGATGGATTGAGGCTTGAGCCGGGACGAATAGCTGCCTTCGTTGGAGCGGGTGGGAAGACATCTGCGATACGCAGGCTGGTGTCCGAGGTGGCCGGCGCCTGGCCGTTGCTGATCACGACCACGACCAAATTCGCCCAGGCCCAATCCGGCCTCGCGCCAGAGCAGATCGTTCTCGAGGCTGGGGCATCGCTCGAAGGGGTTCGCGAACGCCTGGCGGGTGGCGGAGCGCTGCTCGTGACCGGCCCGCTCTCTGTGCATGAGGCCAAATGGACCGCGCCGCCCGGTGGAACATTGCAGATGCTGCTGGCGATGGTGCGTGAGCTTGGCGGGGTGGCGCTGATTGAGGCCGATGGAGCCCGCGGCCGTTCGCTGAAGGTCCCCGCGACACACGAGCCGGTCATCCCCGAAGGCGCTGACCTGGTCGTGCCGCTTGCCGCCCTCGATGCCCTCGGCCAGCCGCTGGATGGCGAGGTCGTGCACAGGCCGGAGGCGGCGGCGCGGCTCCTGGGCGAGGGGCCGGGGGCCGAGATCACGCCCGAGCGGATGGCGGCGCTGTTGAGCCACCCCAAGGGGGGGCTGAAGGGGGTGCCGGAGGGTGCGGAGGTTCGGGTTCTCTTGAACAAGGTCCGCTCGAGCGGGGCGGGGGAGGCGGGCCGGACGGTGGCCGAGGCGCTGTGCGTAGGGCCGCGGGTGCAGGCGGCGCTGCTGGCGGAGGCTCAGGAGAAGGACCCGGTTGAGATGGCGATCGGGCGGGTGGCGGGCGTGGTGCTCGCCGCCGGGGGCGCCCGCCGTTTCGGGCGCCCGAAGGCGGCGCTCGAACTCGAAGGCCGCAGTTTGCTCAAGCGGGCTGTCGAGGCGGCGATCGAGGGCGGGCTCACGCCGATTGTGGTCGTGCTGGGCGCCGGAGCCGGAGAGTTACGCCGGCTGCTGGAAGCGTATGCGGTGCGCGTGGTTAAAAACCCGGATTGGGACGCCGGGATGAGCACCTCCGTGCGGGCCGGGTTGGCCGCCGTTGAGGGCGAGGCGGAGGGGGTGGTCTTCCTGCTGGCGGATATGCCGCTTGTGGATGGCACTCTGGTGCGGGCTCTGGTCGAAACCCACCGCCGCTCGCTGGCGCCGATCGTGGCCCCTCGGGCGGGGGGGCGATGGGGAAACCCGGCGCTCTTCGACCGCGCCACTTTCCCATCGTTGGACGGGATTAGGGGCGATCAGGGCGGGCGGGCGCTCTTCGGCCGCTTCCCGATCGAGGCGGTACCGTGGGGCCGGGCTGCGCTGATGGATGTCGATACGGAGGATGATTGGCGCCGTTTGGAGTCCGGAAGGTGATCGCGGCGGTGGTTCTGGCGGCGGGCGAGGCCAGCCGAATGGGGCGTTCGAAACTCGACCTGCGGGCCGGCGGCCGGAGCATTCTGGCCCGGCTGGTGGGGATGCTGCTCGAGGCCGGAGCCTCGCACGTGGTGGTGGTCACCGGCGGGCACCGGGCGGCGGTCGAGGCGGCGCTGAAGGGCCTGCCGGTTGAGTTCGTCCATAACCCGGCCTTCCGAGAGGCTGGCATGCTGGGCTCATTGCAGGCCGGCCTGCGGGCGCTGAGGGGAGGCGCGGCGGAAGCGGCGCTCATCGCCCCCGGTGACTACCCCAGCGTGCGGGCCGAGACCGTTCGGGCGCTGATAGCGGCTTGGGCAGAAGCGCCGGAGAGCATCGTCGTGCCGAGCTATTCAATGCGCCGCGGCCACCCGATCCTTGTGCCGGCAGCGGACTGGCCGGCGATCCTGGCGCTCCGGCCGGGCGAGACGCTGCGCGACCACCTGCGGCGGGAGGCGGCCCGGGTCCGGCATGTGGTTGTCGACGACCCCGGCGTGCGCTTCGACGTCGACACGCCGGAGGATTACCGGCGGCTAATCGAGGGGGATGAGGCCCAACCGTGGGTTCCTCCCAGGGGGGACGGGCCTTCGAGAGGCTGTTGACATGCGCGCAGATGTGCTGGCATTTGCTGGAGGCCGCATTCGGGGGCGAGCGGTCTCTTGGCGCATGATATAGAATCGAGGCGGAAAAGCGATCGTTCGCAGGAGGTGGCGGATGAAGATCGTGACAGACAGCGGAGCCGATTTGAGCATCTCGGTGGAGGAGCGGGAGGCGCTGGGCATCCACGTCGTGCCGCTGGTCGTAACGCTCGAGGGGCAGACCTACCGGGAGGGAGTCGACATCCAGCCGGAGGACTTCTACCGGCTGCTGGAGTCGACTGAGGCGCTTCCCATCACCTCGCAGCCCGCGGCGGGAGATTTCGCCGAGACCTACCGGCGGCTGGCGCAGGAGGACCCCGAGATTCTCTCGATCCACATCAGCTCGGGTTTGAGCGGGACCTATCAATCGGCGCTGGCCGGGGCGGAGATGGCCCCGGAGGCGCGGGTGACGGTGGTGGACGCGAAGACGCTCTCGGCCGCGGCGGGATGGCAGGTGCACGCGGCGGCGCGGGCCGCGAAGGCCGGCTGGCCTTTGGAGCGCATCCTGGAGTTGATTCAGCGTCTGAACCGGGCCGCCGAGAGCATCTACACGTTGAGCGAGCTCAAGTATCTGATCCATGGCGGCCGGATCAGCCATATGAAGGGCCTGATCGCCTCGGTGCTGAGGCTGAAGCCGCTGATCGGGGTGGAGAAGGAGGGCGGCACCTATGTGCAGCGCGGGCAGGTGCGCACCTTCCAGGGCGCCCTGCGTGGTCTGGTGGACCTGATGGCTGAGTACCATCCGCCGGGCAGCGCGCTGCGGGTGCAGGTCTTGCACGCCATGAACCCCGCGGGTGCCGAGCAGCTCAAGGCGCTGATCGAGGAGCGATTCGAGTGCGATTGGCTGCCGATGGCCCCGATGTCGCTCGTTCTGGGGGCGCACACCGGTCCAAGCATGGTGGGGGTGGCCTTCGCGCCGGCGGAGGCGTTCGCGGAGGTTCCGTAGAGGGACCAAGAGGCCGCTGCGGGCGTGGCCAGGATGGCCTGGCCCATTTGCACGTCACATATTTCGAGGAGGTTTAGCCGCATAGCAGCGCGCTAGCGTGATTCGCGAGAGATCAGTCCTCGCGAAATGGGATTTGTGGGTGAAAGGCATGAAGCATGACGGCGGAAGAACCTTAAGAGAGAACGAAGAGAACAGATAGACGGATATTTATTGGTTAGCGAGCGCAATCTAATTGAAATCACTTCAATATCAGGCGGAATAGGTGACCCATGAAATACGATCCCAACTATGCGCCCGATAAGCCAAAATGGATGGAGCTGCCCGAGTTGGAGCGAATCGATATGGTCCTTGATTACCATCGGCGCAAGCATATTCAGGTACCGAACGAAACTCTTCACGCGGCTATTCACGTCACTGTGGAGAATCAGATCGCTCTTGGTAATGAGCTTCCAGTGGAAGCAAAACTGAACCAGCTTATGGGAGAAGGGTTGGATCGGCATGATGCAGTGCATGCCATAGGATCTATCCTTGCCGAACACATCTATGACATGCTCTCTCAGGATTTAGAAACGGATGATCCCAACGTGGCTTACTTTGAGGCTCTTGAGCCTCTCACGGCAAAATCGTGGATTGAGAAGTATTCGGAGTGATCTTTCCGAGCTCATGCCATCGATTGAGTTGCTTGCGACTAATCTGGCGTTCCGCCTTTGATTGGTAAGAGAGGAAAATTTATGCGCTCGCTACCGATGAGTTGGAAAGTCAACCGATGAGTTGGAAAGTCAACCCCCAATCTGAGTGACATCGCGAATATTGTAAATAGCAGCACTCGCCCGGCCCACCGCCGGGCTTGTGTTTTGGCGGAGGGATGTTAGATCTTCATAAGTTGTGATCGGACCTGGATCAGTCCGCCGCTTGAAGCTCTGGCAGCAGCGCCTTGAGTTCATCATCAGACGCGATTGGGTAGCGATGTCCACCGCGCATGATGTGCGTCAAATCCTCTCCGAGCTGCAATTGCATCAAGTGGTAACGAGCCCATTGCCGGGTGCTCATTCCGTTCCGCTTCGCATCGTCAAGCTTCCAGGACCACATGATGTACTTGAAAGCGACCTTGTCTGGATCCGCATGACGATCTGCAGTGCGTTCGGTCAGAATGTACCAGACGGCCACGAGCAGCTTACGGGCGATGGCGACCGCGGCTTTGGTTGAACCGATGCGCCGCTCCAATCGCTCGTATTGATCTTTCCAGTAGGGGTGAGTGTCAGCGGCACGCCAGGCGGCTTCCACCAGGATCCAGCGCAGCTCTTTGCGACCTTGCTTGGTGATGCGGCCGGTCCGATGCTTCATCCCACTATCGTGGATAGAAGCGCCCAGGCCTGCGTAGCCGACGAGCTTCTTGGGGCGGGAGAAGCGAGAGATGTCGCCGATGGCAGCAAGAACCGTCAAGGTGACGATCAAGCCGAAGCCGGGCAGTTGGAGCAGAAAGGGTACCTGATCAGCCCAGGGCTCTGAGGTACTGAGCCGATAAAGTTCCTTCTCGATCTCAGCGAGTTGCTCATCGACATGATCGATGGTGGCCAGGTCGTGGCGGATGTGCATGACCTGGGTTGGTGAGAGATCAAGCTTCTGCCACCACTCCCGATGCTTCTTGGCGAAGATCTTCCCTTGAGGAGGCTTGAGATTGTGACGATGCAGCACACTATGGAGCCTGTTTCGAGCCCTGGTTCCCATCTGTACTTGTCGTCGACGGTGGGCCATGAGTGAGCGGAGTTCACGCACTTCGACGGGAGGAACCCAGACTTCGGGGATGAGGTCTGCGGCGAGGAGATGAGCCAGCCGGAGAACGTCATGCCGATCGGTCTTGACACGAGCTTCAGCGATCCACTTGACCTTTGGGGGATGAGCGACGATGGCTCTATCCACCAGGGGAGCGACCTGGTCATAGATCTCCCAGGCATTGGTGGTGGCTTCAAGGACGACGGCATCAGTGGAGAGCAGGTTTGTCTTAGCCCAGGCTGGCCATTTTTGCAGGGATATTCGGCATGGATTGAGGACTACCTCCTGTCGCCGGTTGACGCCGCCGATGACGAGGTAATGCTTGTGCAAGTCGATAGCGAGGAAACGCTTGGCAGTTGCTTCAGGATGGGAATTCATCGTACACTCCTTAGTGAGAAGGTCAACTTCGTTGACCGGATCGTAAGGGGCGCGGATTTTTGGGCAGGGAGATACAAAAACCGATGCGGGTTCGGCCTGTTGGCCGCCCCAAACGAGTAATCCGACGGGTGGACCAAATAACCACACGGGCTTGCGCAAGCATCCCATAGCCAGCTCCGGTCCGCCCTGACGCTCCGTACCCCCGGTGCGTTCCCGTCTCTAGTCAAAATAAGGATAGCACCGGCCGCGCCCCAACTACATACTAATAACATCTCGCTGGAGGCGACCGGG
>Ga0190334_1001038_pt1 | contig 12436 bp, 11 predicted proteins | sample 48720478_MG_FD_161270 | JGI IMG/M metagenome (GOLD analysis project Ga0190334, IMG submission 161270) | Hydrothermal vent sediment bacterial communities from Southern Trench, Guaymas Basin, Mexico - 4872-04-7-8_MG | ecosystem: Environmental > Aquatic > Marine > Hydrothermal vents > Sediment ...
TATTTTAGAAAAAATTAACCACGAATCGCGTATGATTACAAACTTAATTAAAAAACTTAATTTCTATATCTTGTATTTCTGGCGAGATACGATTCACGAGATACGAGATACGGAATTGCTATTCACCATTCACTAACGACTAATACACTAACGACTATTTTTAAAAGGAGATTGTAATTTATGAGTCGTCCAACCTGGGATGAATATTTTATGGAAATAACTGAATTAGTTTCCAAGCGTTCCACCTGTTTAAGAAGAAAAGTTGGAGCAGTAATTGTGCAAGACAAGCGAATACTTACTACCGGATATAACGGTGCACCCAGGGGGTTGCCTCATTGTTTGGAAATAGGATGTTTGAGGGAAATAAAAAAAGTTGCTTCCGGAGAAAGGCAGGAATTATGTAGAGGATTACACGCTGAACAAAATGCTATTGTGCAGGCTGCATTACATGGTCTAAGTATAAAGGGCAGTGTATTATATTGCACAACCCAACCTTGCGTTACTTGTGCCAAGATGATTATAAATTCAGGAATAAAGAAGATTATTTTTAAAGAGAAATACCCTGATGAATTAGCACGAAAGATGTTAAAAGAAGCAGGAATAGATGAGATTTGTTATGAATAAAATAAAAATAGCTATGATTTTTGGAACTCGCCCCGAAACCATAAAGATATTTCCCATAATTTCAGAAATAAAAAAATACCCCCATTTTATAGATTATAAAATCATAGTTTCTGGTCAACATCGGGAGATGTTAGATCAGATGTTAGGGATTTTCCAAATCAACCCTGATTACGATTTAGATATTATGGAACAAGGTCAATCTTTATCGAATATTACTAACTATAGCCTTTTAGGTATTGAAAAAATATTAAAAAAGGAAAGACCTTCTATGGTATTAGTCCAGGGTGATACTACTACTACCTTTACCGGAGCGTTGGCTGCTTTTTATCAAAAAATAAGAATAGGTCATATAGAAGCCGGGCTTAGAACTCACAATAAATATTATCCTTTTCCGGAAGAAATAAATCGCCATATAACCAGCGTACTAACTGACTTCCACTTCGCTCCCACCAGACAATCATATGAGAATTTACTTTCTGAAGGGGTAAAAAGCGAAGATATTTTTATCTCCGGGAATACCGTAATAGATGCTCTATTCTTAATGGTTAAAGAGAACTACATATTTAGAGAAACTTCACTAAAAGATAAGAAAATATTTAAGAAAAAAATTATTTTAGTGACTATGCACAGAAGAGAGAATTGGGGGGAACCATTAAAGAAAACTTGCCGAGCCATAAATAAAATAATCGACAAACATTCTGATGTATCCGTAATTTTCCCTTTGCATAAAAATCCCGAAATAAGAAGTAATGTTAAAAAAATCTTGCAAAATAGAAAAAATATTCTACTTCTCGACACTTTAGATTATGATGATATGATTAACTTAATGTCCAAATCTTATATTATACTTACAGACTCCGGTGGGATACAAGAAGAAGCACCTTCCCTGGGTAAGCCGGTATTAGTTTTACGGGATGAAACAGAAAGACCGGAGGCAGTCGAGGCAGGTGTAGTAAAACTGATTGGAACTGACGAAGAAAGGATTTTTAGTGAGATTGATTTAGTGTTAAACAGTCGAGAAAAATATATGGAAATGTCAAAAAGCATAAATCCTTACGGAGACGGAAAAGCTTCAGAAAGAATTGTTAAAAAAATTCTATATAATTTTAATTTAATCGATCAATCTCCTGATGAATTTAAAGTAAAATAAATTAAAATTTAAAACTAAAAGCGAAGAACGTAAAACCATAATTCAAAATTCAAAACTACCAATCCACCAATTCTCCAATTTAGCGATTCACCAATTGATTTAGTCGTTAATATTGGATGTGAGTTTTCGATTAATGGTCTACTTTTTACAGTTTATTGTATTTTATGTTATTTCCGCAAATCTATTGTAGGGGTCGAATTTATTCGACCCGTATTATCTCTGCTGGTTTTCTTTGGGCGTATGCAATACGCCCCTACAGTTTTTATGATTTTATAGAGGCACAATGAACTGTGCCCTTCCTATTTTATTATCTTTTTTTGCCTTAGCCACGATGCATCGGACTAATAATTATTATTGTATTCTATTTCTCTAGTTTTAGTTTTTCGCTTTCTTACTCTACGCTAAACGCTGTAAACTATTTACTTTTTTAATATTTTATCATCTCGTATCTGAATTCTATTTTCCTAACTCAATACGCGATACTCGATACTCGATACTAATTAGGCTTCTGTCTTCTTCACTTCCCGCTATCCGCTTTTTTATTACTATACACTAAATTATGTTATAATATTTTTATAGTGAGTAGTCATTTCGTTGTAAGTTACTGTTATCAACTAACGACTATTCACTAACGACTAACGACTATTTAAAGGTGTGATATTTTTATGTTTCCCATTTACGACGATGTACCAACAAAAAAATTTCCCTTAATAACAATAGCATTAATTGTGATGAATTCAATAGTATATTTATATCAAATGTCCTTAGGTGAAGGGTTTACTGAATTCATCTATTCAATGGGATTGCTCCCTTTCGAAATTACTCACCACATCGATCTTTTTCCTTCCGGTCCATCACCTATTTATTTAACCATATTTTCCTCTATGTTTATGCATGGTAGTATTGTCCACCTATTAGGAAATATGTTATTTTTATGGATATTTGGAAATAATGTAGAGGATTATTTGAAAAGAAAAAAATTTTTAATCTTTTATATTATTTGCGGATTAGCCGCTGCGCTCACACAAATATTTATTAATCCTAATTCTAAAGTGCCAATGGTGGGAGCGAGTGGAGCAATAGCTGGAGTATTGGGTGCATATTTGTTGCTTTATCCTCGAGCTAAAGTAACGACAGTGATTATTTTTGGTTTTTTTATAAGATTAATTAAAATTCCGGCAGTAGTGGTCTTAAGTTTTTGGATAATATACCAATTTTTATATGGGATATCTTCTTTGGCGGTGGGAGCAGGTGAGGGTGGAGTAGCCTGGTTTGCTCACATTGGCGGCTTTATTTGTGGGGTTATAATAATTAAATTGTTCAAAACGTTTGTAAAATAGTATTGAGTATCGAGTATTGAGTATCGAGTTAAATTTAAGTATAACTTTTAGCATATAATATAAGAATTCAATACAATATATAAATATTATCTAGATTAAACTAAAAACTTAAAACGAAAAGCGAAAAACCATAATACAAAATTCAAATTTTTTTGTACAGAGTAGTAATTTTAATGTAGAGGTCGAATTTATTCGACCCGAGTTTTTTCTTGATTTCTCTGGTGGGCACGATGCATCGTGCCCCTACGCATTACTTATTATGGGCATACATAAGGTCTATCCCTGTAAATTATACATTATTATTTTATTCACAAGATACGGTTTTATTCTGGCTTCTTTGAACGTTGCGGTTTTGGTTATTCTGTTCTACTATATACTCGATACTGTATGTTAGTGTAAACTTTAGTGGGGTAGTTTTTCTTAACTCGATACTGTATGCAAAGATGTATGCAAAGATTGATAAATATTATCAATTAAGCTATAATTTTAAAAATATCAAAAAAATTAGCATAATAAAAAGGAAGGGATAAAATATGATAGGCACTGTTACCTTAAACCCGGCTATAGATGTGATTTTAGAGGTTAGTAATTTAAAAATAAATCATTACAATAAAGTTCTAAGTGCCCGTACAACTTCCGGTGGCAAAGGGATAAATGTTTCTAAAGCTGTTAGAGGATGTGGCAGAGAAACAATCGCTATGGGATTTTTAGGAGGCGGCAGAGGGAGAATGATAGAAGAAGAACTAAGAGGAATAGGCATAACTACTAATTTTTGGCATATAGAAGAGAAGACTAGAAGCAATACGATTATTTCAGATAAAAAAACGGGGCAGCATACCTTGCTTAGTGAGCCAGGACCAAAAATTACAGAATATGATTTAGAGATGCTAAAATCAATCTTTTATCGGGTTATGTCTCAATGTAGTGCAGTTACACTTTCCGGAAGTTTGCCTCGAGGAGTTCCTGAAAACATATATGCTGACTTAATTTCCATCGCTAAGGAAAGAGGAGTAAAAACTATATTAAATTCTTCCGGAGAACAATTTATAAAAGGTTTAGAGAAAAAGCCTTTTTTAGCAAAACCTGACCTTCGAGAAAGCAATGTAGTTTTTGGAATTAAAATTGATAAGGAAAGGGATGCGATTAAGGCAGCAAAAGAGGTTCTAGAGAGAGGAGCGAAAATTGCTGTAGTATCTCTGGAACAAGAAAAAGATATAATTGCCACCCAAGATGAAATATGGTTTGCCGAGACTGACTATCATGAAATCGTAAATTTAATCGGTGCAGGTGATGCCCTGGTTGCAGGATTTGCAATTTCCTTAACCGAAGAAGGAAAAAATCTTAAGGAAGCAATAGAATTTTCTATGGCCTGTGCCTTGGCCAGTGCCTTAAGAGAAGAAGAGGAATTTAACTCAAGAGAAGAGGTAGATAAATGTCTTAAGTGTGTGAAAGTTAAGAGATTATGAAGATAAATAGAGAGAGGGGATAATCTAATTGAAAATAAAAGATATTATGATTCGGGATGTTACCAGTGTTTTGGCCACATGTAAATTAGTAGATTTACTGGGTATACTATCCAGACAAAAAATTACCGGGCTCCCCGTGGTAAACAATAATCAAGAAGTTATTGGATTTATATCTTTACACGACATAATCAGAGCTACTCTGCCGAATTATTTGGGAATTATAAACAGTGATTCTATCCTTTCTGAATTCATACAGTTATCTAAAAGTTTAAAAGAATATTCTCAACGTCCGGTAGCAGAATTTATGAGAAAAAACATTATTACTATCGATGAAGATGATAATGAAGTTTTGGCGTCGGATCTGCTTATAAGGAATAAAATTCAAAGATTACCCGTTTTGCGAAATGGTAAATTAGCGGGGATAGTAACTCTAACCGATATTTGTCGAGTACTTATGAGCGATAATGAAAACGAAAAATGATAAAATTAGTAAATAGCGAGTAGTAATAAAATGAAAAACGAAAAGCGCAAAACTGTATTCGTATCTCGTATCTCGTGTAAACTAGCGTAGAGCGTTTAGCGTAGAGCGTATACATTTGGTTATATAGTTAGTTGATCACCTGGTTAGTTAGTTAGTAAATCAGTACAAATCAGTTAACTAATTAACTTTATAAACGATAAACTATCTAATAAAGATTGATTGGTAATAAGTATGGCTTTGATTTATCAAAATTGTTTAAACTCGAATAAATTCAATATCAAAATATTGCAAAATTAATAACAGGCATTTTGTTTATGATACTATACGCTAAACGCTGTACGCTCCACGCTAGTTTCACTTACTAACGACTAATTAAAATTGCTGAGGTATATAATGAAAAAAGGGCTATTTATAACTTTTGAAGGGCTTGAAGGTTGTGGAAAAACTACCCAGGCAAAGATGCTATTTGATTTTTTAATTAAACAGAAAATACCTTCTATTTATACTAAAGAGCCGGGTGGAACAAAGATTGGAGACAAAATACGTAAAATTCTTCTCGACCAAAAAAATGATGGTATGGATTATAAAACCGAAATGCTATTGTTTTTAGCTTCTCGGGCGGAAAATGTTAGATTAATAATTATACCAGCCTTAAAAGAAGGGAAAATAGTTATATCCGATCGCTTCTATGATTCTACTACTGCTTATCAAGGGTGTGGAAGAGGTATAGATTTAAAGATTATCAAGCAACTGAATGGCTTGGTCGTGGGGGAAGCTATTCCTGATTTAACCTTTATCCTGGATATTGACCCATACGAAGGATTAAAGAGGTCAGCTTCTTTCGGTAACTCGAGTGAAATGAGATTTGAAGAAGAATTTTTAAGTAAAAAAATTATCGGTGGAAAATTGTTTTTAGAAAGAGTTAGACAAGGCTATTACCAATTGTTTCGAGAAGAATCAGAAAGAATTAAAATAATTGATGCTAATAGAAGCAAAGAAGAGATATTTAATGAGATAGTCGAAATTGTGAAAAGAAAATTAGCGTAGAGCGTTTAGCGTATAGCGGTTAGTTAGGGAAGAAGGAACCAGAATCCAGAAGCCAGAATATAAAAAAGTATCGAGTATATAGTAAAGAAAGAAAAAGTTGCAAGTTACAAAAGGTAGTATATTATACAGAATGATTTATCTTAAACGCGATACGCGATACGCGATACGAGAATAAGGGAGTAATTTATGTCTTTCAATGATATAGTCGGCCAAGAAAGAGCAATAAAAATACTTACAAAATCTCTAAAAGAAAATAAGACTTCCTCATCTTATATTTTTGTCGGGAACGAAGGGACGGGGAAAAAGCTTACTGCAATAGAATTCACCAAGGCAGTAAATTGTTTGAATCCAAGTAAGAATTCCGAAGCTTGCGAAGACTGTCAATCGTGTAATGAAATTAGTAAGCAGTATAGCCCGGATTTAAAAATAATCGAACCAATTAAGAATTCGATAAAGATTGAACAAATACGAGAAATGCGAAAAGAGATTGGACTGAAGCCTTTTAAGAATAAAAAAAAGGTATATATAATAGACAAAGCAGAAAAAATGACTCTTGAAGCATCAAACTGTTTATTGAAGACTATTGAAGAACCACCATATTACGCAATAATAATTCTGATTTGCTCAAAGATAGATCCAATTTTACCTACTATAGTCTCACGATGTCAGATAGTAAATTTTGGATTAATATCCTCAGGTAAAATAAAAGAGTTTTTATTGGATAATAATGATAATTTGGAAAAAGAGAAAGCTGAAATTATTTCCAAATTAGCTCAGGGGAGTATCGGAAGCGCTTTAAAGTTATTATTAGATAAGGAGTATTTTATTAAGAGAGAAGAAGTATTAGACTATTTATCAGCTATATCTCCCGGGAAATATAGTGAAGATATTTTTACAAAAGTTGAAAAGACGGCATCTGAAATAGAGAGAATAGAAGAGATGTTAGAAATAATAAAATTATGGTATCGGGATATTTTAATCATTAAAAATACGGGAGACCAAAAGTATATTGCCAATTGCGATAAATTAGAAAGAATTTATGAAAAATCTCAAATCTATTCCCAGGAGATTCTAATTGACATCCTGGATTATTTAGAAAAGGTAGAAGAATATTTAATGAAAAATGTAAACACGCGTCTCATTTTAGAAAGATTATATATAAAGATGGTAGGTGTTGAGTATTGCCTAAAGTAACTGGTTTAAAATTTGCCAAAACAAATTATATCTATTATTTTAAAATTAATAATAAAATAAAACTAAAGAAAGGGGATATTTGTTTAGTAAAAACTGCTATTGGTTTAGATCTGGGTAAAGTAGTGATCCCTTATAAATATATAAAAAATGACGAAATAGATACCCCGCTTAAAAATATACTTAGAAAAGCGAATACAGAGGATTTCAAGAAACTCGAAATAATAAAGCAAGAGGAAATTGATGCCTTAAATATCTGTAAAGAGAAGATTAAAAAATATAAATTGCCCATGAAATTAGTTTACGTAAAGTATTTATTTGATAAAAGCCGGATAATATTCTATTTTGTTTCTACTCAGCGAATAGATTTTCGAGAATTGGTTAAGGAATTAGCTAAAGTCTTTAAAACTAAAATCGAGCTGAGACAGATTGGAGTAAGAGATGGAACAAAATTAATAGGTGGAATGGGAATTTGCGGTAGAGAAGTGTGCTGCGTTTCTTATATTCAAAAGTTTACTCCAATTCATATTAATATGGCTAAGATCCAAAAAATTGCCTTAAATCAATCTAAAGTATCAGGCCTTTGCGGTAGATTGATGTGCTGTCTGTCTTACGAATCTGAGTTCTACAAAGAGGCTTTAAAAAAGTATCCTAAGTTGAGAGATAATGTTGAAACAGAGAAAGGCAAAGGAAAAGTTATAGAAATAAATGTATTAAAAAAATACATTATAATTGAACTAGAAAGCGATTCTAACAGCAAGAATGGTGGTATTAAGAAAAGAATTAAAATACCCGAAGAAAAATTCGAAAAACTCGGAATAAAAAGTAAAAGCACGAAAAATGGTTAAACTAAATAATAGTGAAAAAATCGAAGATCTGGGAGATAGAGGATTAAAAATTATCCAGGCAAGCGATTCATACCGTTTTTCGGTGGATTCTATTTTACTGCTTAATTTTATTAGAGTTAAAAACTATGAAAAAATAATTGATTTGGGTACTGGTTCCGGGATAATTCCTTTACTTCTATTTGGTAAAAAGAAAGGCTTGTCTATTTACGGAATTGAGATACAAAAAGATTTAGCGGATATGGCCAGAAGAAGTGTTGAATTGAATAAATTACAAAATGATATAATAATAATTCAGGAAGATTTTCGAAACCTAAAAAATATTTTTAAAAACCAGCAATTCGATGTAGTAGTAAGTAATCCCCCTTATATTTCTCTGGGGCAGGGAAAGATTAATCCTTCGAACAGCAGAGCTATCGCCCGGCACGAAATAAAGGGTAATTTAGAGGACATAATTTCTGTAAGTAATTATTTGTTGAAAAATAAAGGAAGAATTTATTTAATTTACAGAAGTACCAAGTTAATAAAATTAATACTTACCTTAAAAAAATATGGTATCGAACCAAAGGTTGTAAAATTTATTCATCCCCGGCAAGGAGAAAATGCAAATCTTGTATTACTAGAGGGAATAAAAGGGGGGAAGGAAGAATTAAAAATCGATAATCCCATATTTCAATATTGACAGAAAAAGTGGAGATGAATAATTGTTTTGGATAAAAATAAAACAAGCGGAATTCTATACATTTGCGGGACACCTATAGGAAATTTAGAAGATATAACCTTAAGGGCTTTAAAGGTTTTAAAAAAGGTAAAATTAATTGCGGCCGAAGATACCAGACATACTAAAAAATTGTTAAATCATTACCAGATAAATACAAAAATTACAAGTTACTATGAATATAATAAATTTAAAAAAGCTCCCCATCTGGTAGAAATATTAAAAAATTGTAAGGACATTGCCCTGGTATCCGATGCAGGTATGCCGGGTATTTCCGATCCAGGGTATGTGTTGGTAAACTTAGCTTTAAAAAATAATATAAAAATAATTCCTGTGCCCGGTGTTTCGGCATTGATAACTGCTTTGGTTGTTTCCGGGTTACCTACCGATAAATTTGTTTTTGAGGGGTTCTTACCCCGTAAGATTAAAGAGAGGAAAAGATATTTTAAGAGCATAGAAAATGAAGAGCGAACCCTTATTTTCTATGAAACCCCCCACAGATTAAAAAGGACTCTTAAAGATATGTTGGAAATATGGGGAGATAGAAAAATTGTTATAGCTCGTGAGCTGACCAAAAAGTTCGAGGAGATAATCAGAGGAAATCTGAGCCAGGTTATAACCGAAATAAATACAAAAGAAATAAAAGGGGAAATTACCCTGGTTGTTCAGGGCGGAATTAAGAAAAAAGAAAACGATACAACAGATTTTTTAAAAGATGAATGTATAATGGAAGGATATTTAAGAAAACTAAAAAACCAAGGTTATTCAAATAGAGATATAATAAAGATTGCTCAGGAAAAATTAAATATTCCTAAAAACCTGATATACAAAAAGTTATTGGAAATGAAAGACTAGCGGATAGCGTACAGCGTAGAGCGTATAGTAAATTCAAAGAAGACAGAATAATAAATAGCGCAAAACAAATTAAAAAAGAAAACGAAAACAGAAAGAAACCAGAAGCCAGAAGTTAGATTATATCAGCAATGCGAATTCATTTTATCTAGCGAAAAGCTAAAAATGTAAAACTGCTCTTCCCTCTGTCATTCCCGCGAACGCGGGAATCTAGGGGTGGAGATTAGAATTAGAAGATAGATTCCCGTTCTCCGATCAGATCGAGAACAGGCTTTGCGGAAACGACAAAAAGAGATAAGAAATGATATTAAAAATTTATTAAAAAAAGTAGGTAGCATATTTCATAGGGTGATTTTCCCTATACGCTAAACGCTGTACGCTACACGCTATTAAATACGCGATACGCGATACGAGAAAAGAAAGGAAAATAATTATGGAAAACAATCAATCTAAAAAAACATTTTACATAACTACCCCTATCTATTACGTAAATGATGTGCCACATATCGGACATGCCTATACCACTATAGCGGCAGATGTTATGGCGAGATACAAAAAACTATCCGGATATGATGTCCTTTTTTCTACCGGGACAGATGAACACGGCCAAAAGATTGCTAGTTCAGCAGAAAAAGTAAATTTAACTCCTCTCGAGCTGGCAGATAAGGTGGTATTAAAATTTAAAAATCTCTGGCCCTTACTGAATATAGAATATGACGATTTTATACGCACAACTGAACCAAGACACATTAAAGTAGTGCAAGAAATATTTAATAAATTATATGAAAATGGTGATATTTATAAAGGTGAATATGAGGGATGGTATTGCGTACCCTGTGAAACGTATTGGACCGAGACTCAACTGACAGATGAAACATGTCCTACTTGCGGGAAGAAGATAGAAAAGATAAAAGAAGAAAGTTATTTCTTCAAGATGTCAAAATATCAGGAAAGGATATTATCATATTTTGAAAAAAATCCTCAATGCATTCAACCGAAAGCAAGAAGAAATGAAATTATAAGTTTTGTAAAGAGCGGACTTAAAGACCAGAGTGTAACCAGAACAAAAAGAAGCTTAAGGTGGGGCATAGATGTCCCTTTTGATGATAATCATGTAATTTATGTCTGGTATGATGCTTTATTAAATTATATTACGGTAGCAGGATATAATATAGATAACAAAAAATTTGAAAAATACTGGCCAGCAGATATTCATCTTGTAGGAAAAGATATATTGAGATTTCATACGGTTATCTGGTTTACCATGTTAATGGCAGCTGGTATTGAACCTCCCCGGATGGTCTTTGCTCATGGTTGGTGGACTATAGAGGGGGAAAAAATGTCAAAATCTAAAGGAAATGTAGTAGACCCTTATGAAATGGCAGAAGAATTTGGCGCTGATGCCTTTAGATATTTTTTAATGAGGGAAGTTTCTTTTGGGCAGGATGGTAATTTTTCTAAAGATTTAATGATCAAAAGAATAAATTACGACCTAGCTAACGATTTAGGGAATTTAGTAAGTAGAACTGTAGCTATGATTACCCAGTATTTTAACAAAGAGATTCCTAAAGCAGGGATAGAAAAAGAAAAATACGATGTGGAATTAGAAGATTTTGCCGTAAAGACCATAAAAAAATATTATACTCAGATGAATAATTTATCACTTAACGCTGCTCTGGAAACTGTCTGGCAATTTATAAGAAGGACTAATAAATACATTGATCAAACAGAGCCCTGGATATTAGGGCGCGATAATTCACAAAAGGAAAGACTCTCTATTATTCTATATAATTTGGCTGAATCTATACGTATATCCACCATATTAATTTACCCCTTTATGCCAATCAAAGCTAAAGAGATTTGGGAACAGTTAGGATTAGAAACTGGTTTAGAAAAAGTAAGATTTGACGAAGATGCTTCTTGGGGGAAATTAAAACCAGGCATTTCGGTTAAGCCGGGGAAAATAGTATTTCCCAGAATTGATACTAAAAAGAAAGAGCAGAAAGAAGTAAAAGAAGCACAAGAAGATAAAGCTAATATTATATCTTACGATGAATTTAAAAAAATTAATTTAAGAGTAGGAAAGGTTGTTTCTGCTGAAGAAGTAATGGGAACAGATAAATTACTCAAATTGGAAGTTGCTCTGGGAAAGGAAAAAAGGACTATTGTAGCCGGAGTAAGAAAGCATTACTCTGCCGAAGAAATATTGGGGAAGAAGATAGTAGTAGTAACTAATTTACAACCTGTAAAACTTAGAGGTATCGAATCTCAAGGCATGCTTTTAGCTGCGGTTGATAAAGATAATGTAGTTTTATTAACCGTAGATAAAGATATTACTGAAGGTAGCAAAATACAATAAAATAAGTTACCACCCAAAAAATACCCAAGGAGGGATATTCATGTCTACTGTAAAAAATAAAGGAGAAGAAGTTAATATGACATATTCGTTCAGAGAAAATATTAACAAAAATCTTGGATTGATATTCATACTTTTTATGTGTGCGTTGATTATTTTATCTGTAACTTTACAGGTAAAGATTAATAAACTAAATATTCAAACAGAAAATATTATTGAAAATGTTAATCTGAATAACGAGAAGATAGTTACCATGAACGAGAAGATAGTTACCATGAACGAGAAGATAGTAAGTATAGTAGATGATTTATCTAACGAAGTAAAAAAATATAGCCAAGTTAAAATAGGCAGAGATCAATTTACAGA
>Ga0190334_1001040_pt1 | contig 12422 bp, 8 predicted proteins | sample 48720478_MG_FD_161270 | JGI IMG/M metagenome (GOLD analysis project Ga0190334, IMG submission 161270) | Hydrothermal vent sediment bacterial communities from Southern Trench, Guaymas Basin, Mexico - 4872-04-7-8_MG | ecosystem: Environmental > Aquatic > Marine > Hydrothermal vents > Sediment ...
ATTTTCTTCACCAACTGATGAATAATCAATATTTTTCCCTTTGATATCTTTAACCACCGCTTTTAACTCTTCGCTATTCTTATCTTTGTATTCTCTGGCTAAGGCAATTATCTCGGTGAGAGCAACGGGAATTATTTCGATACCAAATTTTTCCAGCAATTCCCCTTCATTAGCCATAACCGACCAGAACTCTCCGGGGCGGGTACTTATCATTCCAATTCTCATATTTCGGAAAGCCTTAACTACAGAGGCAGCCCGAAGAAAATTATTAAATCCCTTTTTAAATACACTATCCTCTATTCTACTATTGGTTATATAAGTAAAAGGGACTCCAAATCTGCGTAAGATTTTACTGGTAGCAAAAAGTCCGCATTGAGTATCACGAGCTCGTATTTCGTTATCTATAGGTGCATCATCACGAGGTCCCCATAATAATAGTGGTTTATTCATCAACTTACCTAATTTGGCTACTGCGCTTTCCGTACCAAAGTTACAATGAGGCAGGAATAAAGCGTCGACATCTTTTTCTAAAAAATATTTATATACTTTTTCTACATCTTTTATGTCATAGAGCATACCATCCTCATTAAGCCAATCAATATCCACCAAATCTATCTTCCAGGAAAGAAGCTTCTCTTTAATCAGATTTTTATGTTTCTGTGCTTCTTTTTTGTCAAAAACCAGTCTGCGAGTAGGAACAAAACCAAGTTTTATAGAAAAATCTCTCATCTCTTTGCCACCTGCCTTATTTTTTGTGTCTTATCCTTTCGGATAGTTTATCTTTTTTAATTTCCAAATTTAACTACCTTTTAAGCATTTCTCTTCTTTGTCTTTAATACAAAGACAAAAATTCCTATAATCAGAACAAACTGTCCTACCGGAGAATTTAAATCTATGATATTCCCCAGAGCAATATATTTAGGAACTGGAAGCAATATTAAATCCTCGTCCATTTCTTCAGCACTAAAATTTTTTCTCAGTTTGGTTAAAACGAAGGTTTCGTCTATTAGACCCTGCAAAATAGGGTATTCCTTTAACTGGTCAGGAGTAATAATAGCATTATATTCTTCTGCGGCTTCGGGGAAAGTTACTCTTTCGTCGGAAAAAGCATAGATTAATACTTCCGTCCCCCATGTGGGTACGCTTAACGCACTAATTTTTAGAGGATAAATCATTTCATCGGAAAAGAACATTATCCCTATGGGTTGAATAGCCCCGGTATAATTTTCAGAATTATTTATTGTTTCTTCATGTTGAATTTTCATAGCTACAAAAAACCAGCTTTGTTGTACATAATAATCCACTATCTCTTGACCTTCTGCAGGGAAGGCGTAACCATTATCATTTAACCATACCACTAAACTATTCGGGTCGGTGGCTGACAAAGTGGTGGTATGATAAATTCCTACCTGGTTCTCTTCCCAAACATGTACTCCCTCGTCTCCTAAACCAGGGGTTTGTACACCTGCTCCCCATCCACAACTAAAACTCGAAGGAGGGGGAGGTTGAGTTAATTTATGTAATTCATAAAATATATCGTCTTCGACAGGGAACAATTTAGGATAACCGGGCACCGGAATAACCCAGGCAAAATCTTCCGCATCACCTTCATAGTCTATCTGAAAAATTATCTTCTCCACCATATCATCAAATACGATCATAGCCAATTGATTGGGTTCATATATATCTCTATATAACTGGGTAAACAAACCACCATCAGCCAAAGAAATTAGGGTCAAACAGAAAGCTACCATTATAAAAATTAAAATCAAATAGAATATCTTTTTCATAAATCTTCGCCTTCCTTATTATGTTTAAAAACCAATTTTTAAATCAGGAACCCTCTGGGTCATAAAATACCCGGGCTTTGCAAAACTTAAAGCAAAGCTCGGGTCAGACGAAACTTAACCACTATTCTGCTCTTTCTTAGGAAAGTTATACTTACTTAATTAATATTTGACTATTATATTGACAGAATATCTATCCGATTGTTGTCTCGCAATAATAATTATTTCCCTCGTTAGACTCGATTACTTCATTATTTGAATCCACGGTTATGCAAATAGTGCAGTCGGGATCAAAGCAGTTACCACCAGGTGGCAGAGTAATAGTTTTAGTTGTTGTAGCACCTGATGCAAGACTAGCAATATTTAAAATGGTCTGTTGTGCTAATCCCGGGTCCGCTTGGACCAGAACTTTAAACGGACCAGCATCGGCTGTACCTATATTGGCAATGGTAAATGTCACTGTGGTGGTACAGGCTACACGGTCTTTCAGCACTACACCACAATTCACATCAGGTGGGTCAAGGCTTAGTACCGCCAAATCTGCCCTAAGAGTAGGAGTACAACCTATCATCAATATAATGAAAAAAATAATCAACCCCAACAACAAAAATCTTTTTATCATCTTTTTACCTCCTATTTACAAATATTTAGCTCTTATAAACAATCTACATCTTTCTTGACTCAAATATCCACCCCCCTTTTTGAAAATACCCTAAACTTATTTTATAATTAATCTTCAAATTTTTTAGGATAAGTTCCCGGTCGTAAGCAGTCAATTTCGTCTAAATATTGATATAGAAAGCTGCAATATATGCCATTTGTAAAACAATTAGCAAATCTTATAATTCCTTAGACCCACTATATATCTTATTTACCATACAACCATAAAGGATTCCTTTATTTTTTTAAAAAATATTTCATCTCTTTTTATTATTAAAAACAAATTTTTAATTCTGGATAATTTAGAGAATTATTCCTTTAGTAAAATATTATCAACTTCTAAATCAAAGGTATCTTGAACTCCGTTAACATCAACGGTGTAAGTGCCGGCTGGTAAACCATAAACCTCAAGAGGGATTATTTCTTCAAAAGGAGCAAGCACTTGTATGCAAAATCCCGGAGGACGATAAGTTTTAATAGCGACAAAGAAAGTATTTTCCTTTCTTTCCTGAAGAACTTCGAAAATTTCGGTGCAAGGATCAGGCAAGTTTCCTCTGGCGATAACCTGTACCTGGACGGGGAATGATTCTAAAATCACAATTTCTATCTCCTCGACAGGCGCAAAGCCCATGGTAGGCAGAATAGACAAACAGCCGGTACTAAAAATAATAATCAATATAATTAGTCCTAACAATAGAATCTTTTTGCTCATTTTTATCAACCCCTTTTAGTTCTTTGCTTTTCTAATAGAAAAATAAACAGGAAAGTAGGTATGATAATTGGTGTATTCAATATTATGCAAATATAATTCTTATCTATTTTAGTTTAATTTTCTTTAAATTTGAATTTTCCCTCTTTAAAAATTTTTACACAGATATCGACTGCTTCTTGATTATACTTTTCTCCTCTTCCAATTAAAAGCTCCTCAATTGCCGCTTCCAAACCCAGTGCTGCCCTATAAGGGCGGTGGGAACTCATAGCTTCTACTACATCTGCAACCCGAATAATTTGCGCTTCGATAAGAATATCTCCATCTTTCAGTCCATATGGATAACCTGTACCATTTATGTTCTCATGGTGCTGAAGCACTATTTCAGCGATTGGCCAGGGATAATCTATGGTCTTTAAAACTTCATAACCTGTCGTGGTATGTTGTTGAATTAAACCGAATTCTATATCAGTAAGCTTTCCGGGCTTACTAAGTATTTCTGCCGGTACATTTATTTTGCCTATATCATGGACCATCGAAGTGACTCTTATACCTTCTATTTGTTCTTCGGGAATCAACATTTCCCGGGCAATAGCAACAGCAAGTTGGGATACCCTTTCGTGATGCCCGGCAATATAAGGGTCTTTGGTCCCAATAATCCGGGCAATAGTAAGCATCATGTTTTCTTGTACCCTCTTAATCTTTTCCGTTCTTTTTTGAACCATTTCTTCTAAAATATCTTTTTCTGACCGTAGTTTATCTTCTGCTTTCTTTATCCGTAGCATTACCTTGACCTGGGAAGTTAATTCATCAGCGTCGATAGGTTTAGAGATAAAGACATCTGCTCCGATTTCCAATCCTTTTACCCGACTTTTCGAGTCAGTTCTAACTGCGGTTATCATGATGACAGGGATATGCTTTGTCGCAAAATTAGCTTTTAATTTATTGCAAACTTCGTAACCGTCCATCACAGGCATATTTATATCTAATAAAATAGTATCAGGCAGTTCTTTTATCGCTCTCTCTATTCCTTCTTTCCCTGTTTGAGCAGTTATAACCTCACATTCTGGTATCATATTTCTCAATAATGCCTTAATGGAAATCAGGTTATCAAGTCTATCATCTATTGCTAATATTTTTGACATATGTTTAATGCTTCCCTCCTAATTTGTTTAATCTATATAAAATCTTTTTAACCTTAGATTGTATAAATTTTTTAATCATCCGCTGTTTTAAATAAATTATTTATCCGATATTCCTTTCTTCCTTATCCACTCATCAATCTTTCCCAGCATCATTTCCGGGTCTATAGGTTTGGAAATATAATCATCACAGCCCGCTCTAATGGTTTTTTCTCTATCCCCTTTCATTGCTCTGGCAGTTAAGGCTATTACCGGGATGCCTTTAGTGGTTTCGCTTTCTTTTAAAAATTTTACTACCGTCAAACCGTCTATCTTAGGCAGAGAAATATCCATTAAAATTAAATTCGGTAAATCGCTTTGGGCTTTTTCTAATGCTGCCTCTCCGTCAACTGCCTCTATCAAATTATATTTATCTTTCAAGACTGCCCTGGTGGTAATCATATTGTCAGGATTGTCTTCAGCCACCAAGATAGTTGGCAATCCTTCTTTTTTTAGTAAAACTTTAGTTTGCAAAATATTTAATTTTTTCTTTTCCCGGGAAATTTCTTTTGGTTCTTTACTTTCGGATTTTTGCTCATCTTTTACTCCTCTTTTCAACATTAATTTTATTTTAAATATCAATTCATCTTTATTTATAGCACCTTTATATAATAATTGCTGAATATTGTTAGCGCTTAATTTTTTAAAATCTTCCGCGGTTAAGTCTTTGGCGGTAAGGATCAATACTGGGATGTCTGCAGTTCTTGAAGTACTGCGGATGTTTTCCAATACTTCAAAGCCATCAATTTCCGGCATCATTAAATCTAAAATAATTCCGTCAGGAATAGTGTGTTGAGTATAATCAAGAGCAGCTCGCCCACTATTTGCAACATCAACAAGATAGCCCTCATTCTCCAGTATCATTTTAATCTGGATAATTGCTTCTTCATTGTCTTCTACTATTAATATTCTTGGATTCTCTTTAATTTTTTTCTTTTCAATATTTTTGCTTTCGTCAAATGTTGTATCTTTTGCAGCCTTTTCTTTTTGATTAAACTCCCAACTCTTTGATAAGTTTGTAATTTTTTCACTTTCGATATCACCTGACCATTTTAAGGGAAGGTAAATAGTAAAAATTGAACCCTTCCCCAACTCACTTTGAGCCTCTATCTTACCCCCCAGTCCATTTACTAATTTATGCACTATAGCTAACCCCAAGCCTGTTCCTTCGAACTGCCGGGAAGTTGAACCATCTGCCTGCCTGAATTCTTCAAAAACATAAGGTAGCTCCTCCTGCGAAATACCAATCCCGGTATCAATAACCTTAACAACCATTTGATTCTCATCGACATCTGTACTGATAGTAACTGAACCTTTTTGGGTAAATTTAACGGCATTGCCTATTACATTTTGCAAAATCTGATATACTTTTTCGGGGTCACTCTCTATTTTAGGTAAGTTGTCCGCCAGGTCTAAATAAATTTTAATTTCTTTTTCTTCGGCGATAGAAGAAAGGTTTTCTTTGATATTTTGAATTATCGAATTTATAGAAAAAGTTTGTAAAGTTATTTCTAATTTTCCTGCTTCAATTTTGGAAAGATCTAAAATATCATTGATAAGGTTAAGCAGGTTTTTACCATTACGTTCAATAATTTCTAAATATTTATTCTCTTCAGACGATATTTTATCTTTTGCCTGCATAATCAGAGTGCGAGATAATGCCATGATTGAATTTAAGGGAGTGCGGAGCTCATGGCTCATATTGGAAAGAAATTCACTCTTTAATCGATTAGCTTCTTCCACCTCTCTTTTCTGCACATCCAATTCAATATTCTGTTCCTGTAATTCATCAGATTGTGCTTGCAGTTCTTCTGTTTGATTTTGCAGTTCTTCTGTTTGATTTTGTAAATCTATATTCTTTTCTTTAATTTCTTCATTTAATTTATAGATCTCTTCATTGGCTAATAAGTTTGAAAAGACTACATTAATTGCACTAAAGGAATTATCTAATATTCCCAGAATCTCAGGTGGATATTTCTTTAAACTTGCCAGAGAGATAACTGCAGCTACTTGATTTTCTACTATTACCGGGATAGTAATAATCTCTTTTGGAATAGCTGTACCGGTAATTGTCTTAAATTTAAATATAGTATCAGGAGGTATATCCTTTATATGAGAAATCTTTTTCTCTATAATTGCCTTACCGAATTCCCCTTCTCGATAATGGGCATCAAAGGATTTCACCAGAGTAGCATCTATTCCTACAGATACTAAATGTTCAAATTTGGATTTTTCTTTATTTAGAACATATAAAGCACCCATATCTGAATTAGAAATTTTCATCAATCTATGGACAACGTCTTGGTTAATATCTTTTAATCTTAGAAGAGGTAATATAATATTCGAAATTTCTGCTACACCTTGTTCGGTTCTAATTATTGATTCCATAGAATCAGTCATTTTATTAAATGAATCTGCCAAATAGCCGATCTCATCATCATTGTGAATTTCATTACGGGCAGAAAAATCACCGGACTGAATTTTATTTGAAACTTCAACCATACTGATTAACGGTTTGGTAATGCTTTTAGCTAAAATCCGTGAAGTAAAATAAATGATTACAGCAGTTATTAGTAAAAGAATAATGAAATTATTTACCATTCTTCTAATCGGTGCGTATATCTCTTCTAAATCCCGTTTAGCCACAAATCCCCAACCGGTTTGAGGGATATAGGTATAGGCTGCCAGCACCTTTTCCCCTCGGTAATCAGTGGTCTCATTAATCCCGGTATAACCTTCGGCTGCCATAAAAGCCGGTTGCGCCTTAATTTTTAATTTCAACGGAGCATCTTTATGCCAGCGCAATTCATTTAAAGCAATTACATCTTTATTTACAATTAAAGTTTCTCCGGTTTTCCCCATACTTGTAGTACTTTGCACTAAGGGGAAAAACGATTTATCAAGATCCACCCTGGCAACTAAAATACCAATAATATGTTCCCCGGAATGCTGACGGCAAAAAATGGGGATAGAAAATGCCATAGCCGGCTTACCCATAGACGAACTATAATATATGTCTTTTATATAAAAATCTCTTGATTGCAGTGCTCCCGTATAGTAATCATCTTCTGATTTATCCGTTCCTTCTTTTGATTTATCAGTGGAAATTTCAACAATACCAGAATCAGGATTAATTACAAATATCTCATTATACTCGGGGAAATTTTCCACATAGGGATCTATAATGTCCCGTATATTGTTAATAATAGCATTATTTTCCTCTATTATTTTTTCTTTAGTAAGCACGCCTTTAAAATTTTGTACGGTAAGAGATTCAGCAAGGGTTTTTAGATCTTTTTCTCTTTCTGTCAGCCAAGAATTTATTTGTTGTACTTTCAGGTCTCTTACCACAGTCAGTTTATTAATTTCTACTTCTTTTGCTTCTTCTACTTGAAGATAATAGGTTATGGTAATACCAATTAATAAAGGGATTAGTGCTAACAGAATAAACCAGAATAGCAAACGGTTTTGTGTTGTTTTGAATTTAAATATTTTCATAATAACCTCACAATCTTTTGGGAGAATAGGTCAATTACCTGAGTTAATAACTTTAATGATAATTACTGATTCTACTATATTATAGTTAACCTTGTTTTCTAGCACAATTTTACAATTTTTGAAAGATTTTAAGATATTCACTTAAACCGCTAAAATATCTTTTGTATCTTTTGGAAACCATCTCCGCCTCCCCCAAAATTAAATACCCGCTTGGAGTAAGGGAATAATGAAGTTTCTTAAAAATCTTATCTTGATATTCCAAATTAAAATAAATCAGAACATTACGGCAAAAAATCAGGTCAAAATTTCCAAAGATACTCTCCGGAGGAGCGTGGCTATTCTTTTCTAATAAATCGTAAAAAGAAAAATTTACCATATTCTTTATTTTGGAAACTATTTTAAATGAACTATTTTCCTGGATAAAATATTTACTCAATAAACCATATTTTACCTCTTTTATACTTTCAAAATTATACACTCCCTCTTTAGCAGATTTCAACGATTGTTTATCAATATCAGTGGCAAAAATTCTTAAATTCAATTCTAAATTTTCTTTTTCTAAAAATTCATTAAAAATAATAGCCAGAGAATATGGTTCTTCCCCGGCGGCACAACCGGCTGACCAAATTCGTAAATATTTTTCTTTCTTTTTTAATTTTCCAAATATCATCCGGGGCATTAATTTTTCAGAAATATATTCAAAAACCAGAGGATTTCTAAAAAATTGACTCACATTAATAGTTAGCGCATCAATCAGTTTATCTACCTCCGCCTGATTATTCATAAGGTACTTGCAATATTCATTAATATTCCCAGTTTCTGTAGCCAACATCCTTTTATTGATACGCCTTTCCAGCGTAGAGCGCCGATAACCGGAAAAATCAAAACCTTTTTGACTTTGTAAATAATCTAAGATTTTTTTGATTTTACAATTCACTCCTTTTTGATATAAAACAAAAATTAGTAAAAAATTAACTGCACGTCAATATTTGATTGAACAATTACAATACTTATCAGTTATCTCTTACTGCAATAAATCAATTACTTCCTGTTGCTGTTTCTTTATTGCCATATCGAGGGCAGTTCTACCTTGATTATCTTTTAAGTTAGGATCAACTCCATAGTCTAAAAATAATTTCACTAACCGTATATCTCCTTTATAGGCGGCCGCCATTAAAGGAATACTTCCTGCTGTCTTGTGGGCAATATTGGAATCTGCGCCGTGAGAGAGAAACATTTCTACAATTTGATATTCTTCTTCACTTTTATTCTTTAAAGTCAGACTGGTCATTTTGCTTAAGACAGTAGAATTTTTCTGTGCAGTCCTGCCTGCACCTGCTTTAGAATTAGGGTCTGCCCCGGCTTCCAGTAAAAGTGGAATCATTTCTTTATAATGCCACTTGTTATCAATAGCGAGATTCAGAGCATTATTACCGTATTGATCCTGGTAATTGATATCGGGATTATAAGTTAACAATAATTTTACCATCTCGCTATTGCTATAGCTGCAAGCTGCCATCAATAGGGAATCAGAGGAGGAAATTATCATATTCACATCTATTCCGGAATCAAGTAAGGCTTTTAATTCATCTAATTTCTTCTGACTTATCAAATCCTCTAGTAACGTTTTTATTTCATCATCGGTTAATTCTTTGACGGTCTCTCTAATCTCCACCGGATACTGTTCTGATAATAGCTTCACTCCTCCTGCTTCTCCAACTGAAACTTCAAAGGTTTTAATTTCTCCGGGGTTAAATTCCCATTTCTTTATCTGTCCATTGGGCAAATTAAAATCCTCTTCATTTAAAAGATCCTTATATTCTCCTTTATAAAATTTAACCTTCACCGGAGAGCTTTCTGCCCCCTGACTGTCTCCGGTTAAGGTAAGCACAAATTTACGATTTTCCCGGGTAAATAATCCCCGTCCGCTTTCTTCCATTAGGAAATACTCTTTCCGCTCTACTTCATCAAAAGAAGAATATTCTTTGGTAACCAGAGTAGTTATCAAGCCTTCTTCTACTTCTATTAAAATCTCATCCAATTTCAGCTGCCTCCCAAAAAAATCCTCTTTCCTTTCCCTTTGCCTTGTTAAACCATAATGAACGATTTCATCCTCTATCGGCAAGCCTTCTCTGAAGGGAGTAATTTTAAATATTGATTCTTCTTTTATCTGGTTCTCAATGACTACTCGCACAGATTTATCCGGGTCCACTTTCACCTTCAAGGCAGCTCCTGTTTTAAGGCGCCTTCCTGCTGGAGCTATACTCTCTCCAATCCCGCTAAGCACCGGCCGAGCGGCTTCTTTTTCCTGAGCTTTTTCTGCAGGAGATTTTTCTTTCTGATAATCTTCCGGAACTTTAAAGAGGGAATTATCCTGAGGTGCTTCTCGAATGTTGATTATCTCAAAAATTCCGTCCTCATATCCTCCTCCGTAATGAGCTATTATCCGAATAAAATGATCTAATTCCGGTAAATACCATGCTTCCATCTCCGGCTCTGTTCCTCCCGTAGGGGTATAGGTATATTTTTCACAAGAATATCTCAGCACTGTCTCAGTACCTACCTTTTCTTTTTCGGTACCCTCCATTGCTGCTTCCCAACCCCGTATTGGGTTAAAAAATGCAGCATCTGTACCTTTCAGCTCTATGTAAATTTTATCTTCCGGATTTAACATCCAGGTAATATCCTGTGTGCGATCAGCGATAAGCAAAATACGATCCTCACCGGTCAATTTCTCCAGGCGATAGAAACTGCCTTGAACATAATATTTAAATTCATAATCCTTATCCGGCTGTTTTATCTTTAGATCAGCGCTAAATTCTGCCGCTATAGCCGAAAAAGCAAAACCGAGAAAGATAATTAGTACGCCTATTATTAGAAATATTGTGCTGTATCCTTTTTTCATTTTTTTATTCTCCTTAGAATTTATTTTTTTGAGTTATATCAGAAATCATATATTAATATTTAGCCTCTGATTTTATTTACTACTCTTAGGGCAAAAAGTTTCAAATGATATTTTTGGGTGATGTTTTACAAAGAACTTCCCCGGCTGGAATATTAATATTTTAAGCTGACCATAATTGTATATGTTAAGTTCTACACGAAGTTTAAAATATCCTCTTTTTATTATATATTTTTTTATAATATGATCGTAACCCAAAAAGTACGCAAAATTTTAATGTAGGGACACGATGCATCGTGCCCACAGGAGAAATTAGACAATAATATAGCGAGGGCGCAATTCATTGTGCCCCTACAACACAATAATAATCAACCTTACTTCTAACACGATACGCAATACGAGATATAATCCGTTAGAAACATTTTTAACTTTTTAGGAAATAACCATAATATATTTACTCTAAAAATACTACTTAATCTTTTTTACTTAATGAAAGAAAATATTTACAATGTGCGTATTAAAAGATAGAGGAAAATAAAATGACTAAAATTAAAAAACTTTTTTAATCACTCTTTCGATATTACTTGTAGGGAGCATGGGGACTTTAGCTCAAACTTCTGATACAAGTTTTAGCGGAGGTATCGATGAAGCAATTGTCACTATTGATAAAAATAATTTAGATGAAACCGAAAAAGAAGGCGTTCTCAAAATCACCTTCGTTCATTTGATAGACAGCTTGACAGAAAGGGCTTTACTTATGAGGCAAAATTTTTAAGCCAGAAAGAATATGATAGTATTGCCAGAAGTGCTCAGGAAAGAGGAGGAACTATAAAAAATCCTAATTATATCTATCAATAGATAAATATTTTCAAAAATAATTCTGTAAAAACCTACCGGGGGACGGTCCTCTGGCTGGTTTTAATTTGTTTTTAAAAGATAACGTTCCCTTTACACAGAGTATGAACAATTTGCAGTCTATCATCACCAGTTTGATAATGAAATAGGGTAAGGTTGGCAGGTGCTCCTATTTCAAGTTTGCCATAGTTGTGGGGCATTTCTATAATTTTTGTCGGATTAATGGTACATAAAGGGATGGTGTTGGCTAAATTATTTCCCGTGAATTTGATAAAATGAGCAATATCCCAATCTAAAAGGTGACCGGCCCCGGCAAGGATACCGCTACCAGCAAGGCCAAGGTGACCATCTTTAAATACTTCTACTTCCATATTCCCCCATTTATAAATACCTGGATTTAATCCTCCTACTAAAGCAACGTCGCTGGTTAATATTAGTCTTTCTAAACCTTTGGTTCGAGCAAATACTTTTACCGTGGAAGCGGGTAAATGAAATCCATCGCAGATAATGCCGGCAAATAATTCATCAGCAGCTAATTGTTCCCAGATATAATTGTTTACTTTAGGAAGAATCAAATAACTGCCGTTCCCCAGATGGGTGGAAAATTGTGCGCCCGCTTTTATGGCCTCCCTAATTATTTCAGGAGTTGCCCCGGTATGACCGATAGCAATCCTAACACCTGTACGGGTAACCTTTTTAATAAAATCCATAGAACCTTCCCTCTCCGGAGCAATGGTCACCATCACAATTCGACCTTCTGCTGCTTCCTGCCACTGCCTGAATTCTTCAAAATCAGGATTCCGAATAAAACTCGGGTCATGACATCCTCT
>Ga0190334_1001041_pt1 | contig 12422 bp, 14 predicted proteins | sample 48720478_MG_FD_161270 | JGI IMG/M metagenome (GOLD analysis project Ga0190334, IMG submission 161270) | Hydrothermal vent sediment bacterial communities from Southern Trench, Guaymas Basin, Mexico - 4872-04-7-8_MG | ecosystem: Environmental > Aquatic > Marine > Hydrothermal vents > Sediment ...
ATGAAAACTACTATACAAAATCCATAACAATAACTGTTAGAAGAAGAAGCACAGCTGGTGGTGGTGTATCGCCAGCTCCTTCTCCACCAGAAGAAGAAATCCCTGAAGAAGAAGTTCCTGTAGAAATACCAAAACCAGTTGGTGAAGAGATAAAAAATATTATTGTTGAAAGGGTTGGAAGCACATTAACAGCTACAATTGCTACTATAAAGGACAGAGTTGCTAAATTAAGAATACACTTCATAAGCACACCGATCGGCAGGCCAAAACCACAAATAGATGTAAATATAGAAGAGCCTTATAAAGCCGAAAAACCAGCTAAGCAGCTGAAAATGTTTGATAGCTGGTACATATTTTTAATTTTAGTAATTATTACCTTGATCTTATTCATAAGAAGTTTAATTGCTTATCATGAAAAATAATGACATATTTCTTTAAGGAGTTCTTTTAATTTGTATTTCTTTGATGTATCTATTGTTAAAATTTTATGGCCTCTTTCTTGCGCTTCTATTAAACACACATCAAAAATTTCAGCATCTAGATTTTCTCTAATCTTTTGCTTGCTGTATTTCCTTTTCTGGAGCCTTTCTTTAATCACCTTCAAAGGCGCTTTACACACAATACACAAGCTTACATACCTCTTTGGCAAATAATGTGCAAGATGGCCATCCACAATTACAATTTTTTCTTTAGAATTCTTGATTTCCTTTAAGAGCATGCTATTCAATTTTTTAATATCTACAACATATGTTTTTCTTTTGCTATCGTAGTAGCTGTAAATCTTTTTCTCCTTTACAAATTTGCTTATTTCTATGTGTCTTGCTTTCAGCAATTTTGCAAGCTTTTTAGCAAGTGTTGTTTTGCCTGTGCCAACAGAACCAGTAATTACAATTACTTTTGATAGGGACATTTTTTGATTATGTGTTTATATATTTTAAAAATAACCTTTTTTGTTCTTAACTTTGGGATAGTAACAATAGAAAAATTTTTAAATTTAAATTACAACCAATTAAAAAAATGCAAACCAAAAAACAATACCCTTACAAAGATTATAAATTAAATACTCATTTAGTAGAAGAGTTAAAGAAAAAGATTCCTGATTATGAAAAGAGATACGAGTTTCTAGGAAAATGCTTGGTTGCAGCTTCCTATACCAGAGTTCTTGAAGAACAAAAAGATGGTCGTTATTATTTTGGAAACACATCTATTACTAGCAAAGCCTTAGAAGGTAGAGACCTTTCTAAGATTATAAGCAATGCCCTAAAAGATAAAAGTGTTCTAGAAAACATTCTTCATGAAATAAAATGGCAAGACTTTAAAGAACACAAGGAAGTAGACAGGATATTTAGCATAATCTTGCTACTTTATTCAAAAGGAAAACTTAGCTATGCAACAATTGGAGAGGTTGTTGAAAGGGCATTAAGTTTAAAAGACCTGAAGCAAATAGAAAGATCAAAATTAAATATAGAATATGCTATTAAAGAAGATTTACCTATATTAAGGGATTTGGCAAAGGCAAAGTGTTTTCTTGGAGAAGAAAATTTTATTAGGCAGAATTTAATAAAGTATTTCCTTAAAAAATAACAGTTCCAGTAAATTTTTTATTAGTCAGATAATTCTCAAAATTTTTCAAGTTTCTACCATTCATAATAACAGTTTTTACTTTGTATTTTAAAATAATTTTTGCTGCTTGCTGGTCTAAAACAAAATGTTGGCCTGGTTTGTAAGCTAGTGCACTTGCAATTTTATAAAATTCTTTTGCAGAAATTTCTGGAATAAATTTTGCATCTTTATACTTATTTGGATCCTTGCTGTATAAGCCATTAACATTTGTCAAATTAATAAATTCCGCTTTTAAAAACCTTGCAATACTTGCTGCTGTTCCATCTGATGTGTTGTCAGGCTTGTAACGAAGAGCACCAGCAAACACTATGTTATTTTTTGCTAGCAGATGCTTAACATCTACAAGCGATTTAGGGATGGTTTGTGTTGCTAAAGGCTTGAAGAAATTCGCCATAAACCAAGCATTTAATCTTGTTACGCGTATGCCAATCAAACATTGCTCTTTTTTAGGCAAGCCAGCTTTTGCAAGTGCATTGATGTATAACCTTGCTACTTTTCCACCACCAAGGACGATTACAAATTTAAATTTTTTAGAATATTTTTTAATCAATTCTTTGAAATTTTTAAGGTAATTAAAATCTATTTCCTCTTTAAAAATTAGCGATCCCCCTAAGCTAACCACAATAGTACGCATTTAAGAAAGAGTTCAATCAACCATAAAAAGTTTTCTATTTTTGCTTTTTATTAAACCTAACAAAGCAGCAGCATCAAGAAAAGCATGTGCATAGTTAATAGCGGCAAAGGCATTAATATAATCTTTTTTCTTTTTAAAATAAAGAGCATCTTTATAATAATTTTCTGCCATGCTTATTAATATTTTTGCTTTTTTATTTTTAATTTTTTCAACCTTTTTCAAAGCAGTTTCTGTTAGCTTGATATACTCCTCTAGTTTATTTTTTAATTCCATAGCTTATTTAACAAAAAAGTTTTTATAAAACTTTTCCTAAATATCGGGATTTTGAAAGTGACTTAAATGCCTCAAACAAAAATAGCTTATCAAAATATACCAACAAATTAATACCCATAACTTTTATAAATTTATTTTTAATATGTAAAATAAATGCTAGACCTATGAAAGCGCTTAAAACTAATCAAATTAGAATTCCTACACTGGAAGAAGTGATCAATAGGGCATATCCGAGCTTCTTTGACACTTCAGCAATTTTTCCCACCAATATTTGTAAAAAATTATACCACATAACAACAATAGAAACTCTACCAACAGATATGATTTTGGAACTCCAAAGTGTAATAAACTATTCTTATAGCATATTAAATTATGATAATGTGTTAGTCACTAATGGTGTGGTAGAGGAATGTAAAGAATTTTCTCGTATAATTAGTGAAAAAATAGGGTGGTTCAACGGTATCCTACAAAGCAAAAAAAGGTCTAAGAAAAGCGGATCTAAAAATAGAGAAAAATTTGAGAGTTTAAATAAGATAGGGAATGAATTGAATTTCTTGGTTAAAAAGCTCCAAAAGAAAATTTTTAAAGTAGAAAATGAATATCTTGCAGAAGAGATATTCCAAGGAGTAGATTGGCTAACAACAAAACTAGAGCTCCATTACGAATCCCCAACAAATCGCTATTCAAAAAAAACAGATCAAGAAGTAATAACTGCAGCTATATGCTTCGTTCTTATGAAAGAAAAAGAAGCATATATAGTATCTGGAGATATAGATCTACAAAAGATATTAGAAGCCTCTATCTTATGGCTTTCCAAAAAAACATTTTTCAAAAAATATATTATATCAAATCCGATAACATTCTTTTATTTTGATGGCAAGAAAATAGGGTTTGTGTTTAGCCCAATGAAAAAATTTGAAAATGAAAACAATTATCATAAAAACATCAAAACGTGAAGAAATAGTAGACATTACACAAAAGATAGAAAAGCTTGTAAAAGATGTTAAAAAAGGTATTGCTTTAATTTATGTTCCACATGCAACTACTGCAATAACTATCAACGAGAACTATGATCCAAATGTTTGTAAGGATTTTTTGAATTTCTTAAAAAAGTTAATCCCCCAAGGTGTTTGGTTGCACGATAGAATTGACGCTAACGGAGATGCACATTTAAAAGCAGCATTGATAGGCCCTAGTGAAGCTATTCCTATAGAAAACGGCAGACTTTTACTAGGAACATGGCAAAGTATAATGTTTTGCGAATTTGATGGCCCTAGGGAGAGAAAAATTTATGTGAATATTATAAAAGAATGAAAACTCTTTTGCGTGATTTTTATGAAGAAAGAGAAGAAGAACTCTCTCAAATTTCAAAATCTGGAAATTTAAAATATTATGAAGACGAATTTAAAGAATGGTTATCAAAAAGAAATATTCTGCTAAGTAACTATTTAACACTATTTTCAAAAATTAAAAAACATAGGATTATTCTGGTTGGTGATTATCATACTTCTTATTCTCCAAAAAAAGCTTTGCTAAAATTTTTAAAATCTTATCTAAAACTAGGAAAGCCTTTTAGTGTTGCTTTTGAAGCCTTTAATGAAAAAGATTCTAAATTAGTTGAAAAATTGATTAAAAGAAAAGGTTACAAAAATCTTTCCAGGCTTTTAAAAGAATTTCCTGTATCGCCTTTGGTTGAGCTGCTGGATTTCCTGGAGGATTACGGGATTTCTATTAAAGCCATAGATTCTGCAAAATTTGTAAATCCTTGGAAAAGAGATAACTTTATGGCAAAACGCATTAATGCTTTAGCTTCCAAAGAAAAAGTTTTTGTTTTAATCGGCCAGCACCATCTTTCACAAAACCATATTGGAAAATTTCTACAAGATAGCTTAACTATACTTATTAATCCCGAAGATATTTATTGGAAGCTAGAAGACGAGGGCTATAATTTAGATGTTGCAAAACTTGAAGAAAATGTGTTCTGTTATTTTAATTCCCATCCTTTATTTGAGCAACAATCTTTTGTGAATTGGCTACAAGATATTGAAGAGGTAGAATACACGGAAGACCTAGTACAAAAATTGGAAGAAATAATTTGTAAGTTTTACCATTTAAAGCCGCTTAAGAATATCAAAGTATTTACCTTCAAAGATTTGGATGTCTTTATGAATATAATTAAGATAAATATTGTAAATAAAAAAGAAAGAGAATACATTATAAAGCAGATAAAGAATAATGCTTCCATTTATGTGCCAGATGGTTATGTTTTCTTATCTGCTATTAAACCAGCTTTGCTTGCAGAAGAAATAGCACACCATTACTTTAGAACTTTTAATAAACCTAAAACAAAATTTGATGAATTTTTTGCAAAAATAATAAATGAAGCGATAGCTTATTTCACTTCCAAACTTATCGATCCCAAAAGAAAATGTAGATCAATAAATTCTTATAAAACCTCCAAGAGCAAAAAGGAAAAAGAGCTTGGTAAAGTAATGGAAAATAATTTTAGATTCTTCAAAGGGGAAAAGGTTTTGTCCCTTGTTCCAAAAAAAGCCGAATTAATGGAAGAATTTTCTCATGCTATGGGTTATATCATGGGCGAGAGGATTTATAAAAAATTTAGCAAAAATAATAAATTTCCTATTAACAAAATAAAGAAAATTTTAAAAGGCAAAGTTGATAACTATTTTTTAGAATATATCTCTTTAGGAACGGAATTTTAAGATGTCTTGTAAAAATTGCAAAACAAAACCTGTAATAACGCTAACCAACACAAATGTTAAGCTTTGCAAGTCTTGCTTCTTGAAATACTTTGAAAGAAAGTTTATGCGCACAATAAGGCAATACTCTATGCTAAGCAAGAAAATTGGTGTTGCTGTTTCTGGAGGAAAAAATTCAATGATCGTGCTTTACTTGCTAAATAAAATCCTTAAACCCAGAGAAGGCTACAGGCTTTATGCTCTGCACATTGATGAAGGAATTCCGAATTACAGCAGAGAAAGCAATAAAGTTATTGAAGAATTTTGCAAGGAAAAAGATATAGAGCTTAACATATTCAAGATAAAAAAAGAATTTCCGAAATTGAAAATTAAAAAGCTAGAACATCCATTTTCTGTGTACGGGGCTTTAATAAGATATTTACTTAATAAAAAAGCAAGAGAAATGAAACTAAACAAAATTGCTACTGGCCATAATCTTGACTCTGAAGCAGAAACATTGTTGATGAATATCTTTAAACATGATGTTGCAAGAACCGCAAGACTAGGACCTGTTACAGGTATTGTTCCAGACAGAAAATTCGTGCCTAGAGTAAAACCGCTTTACTTCTTAATGGAATATGAAGCAAAAATCTATGCTAAAATTCACAAATTCAAAGACAAAAATCCTCCCTTTGTAAAGGACTCTTTCAGAATTAGTGTTAAGAATTTTCTTGACAGGTTTGAAAAGAAATATCCAGGCACAAAGCATGCTATAATAAACACATTCCTAGAAATTCTTCCTTTGTTAAAGCAAGCATATAAGCAAAAAGCAAAACCTTGTCCAAAATGTCATGAGCCATGTTCAACACAGCCATGTACTGTTTGCAAACTTATAGAAAAATTCAGCTAAGCTTCTCGTAATTTTCAATAGCGTTCTTTAATGCCTGAACAACCATTGTTAAGCAATGATACTTAAACTTTGGTAGCTTTCCAAGATGTTCAAGGATTTTTTTTGGAGTAATTTGTTTAGCTTCCTTAAGAGTCTTGTTTTTAATAAGCCTACAAAGAGCTTCTGAAGAAGCTATTGCTGCAGCACATCCAAAAGTTTTATAGCCAACATCTTTAATTTTTCCATTTTTTATATACAAAAATATCTTTATCTCATCTCCGCAAACAATGTTTCCAACTTTTGCTTCTGCATTAACTTGCTTTGGCTTTCTTGCAAATTTTGGATTCTTAAAGTATTGGATTACTTTTTTTGAATACTCTGTTTCCATTTTAAAACTTAAAGCTGCTAATTCTCCTAAGTCTTTTAACCACCTTTGGCAGGATTTCAAGCACATAAGAAATCTCTTCCTTTGTTGTATATCTGCTTAATGTCATTCTTAAGCTTCCTTGCCATTCTTCTGGTTTGAGACCTATGGCCTTTAACACATGACTTGGTTTTAGTGTAAGTTGTGAACACGCGGAACCAGTAGATGTATAAATTCCATAGCTGTTCAAATAAGTTCCTATTGCTTCGCCTTCTACACCAATAAAAGAGAAATTCGCATTGTTGCACAATCTTTCTTTTCTAGATCCATTAAGTCTGCAATTTTCTATGCTAGCAAGTACGCTATCTATTAACATATCACGTAATTTTTCCATTTTTTTGATATAAGATTTCTTTGCAAGTTGAACAGCTTTTGCAAAACCCACTATTCCAGGAACATTTTCTGTGCCAGCTCTAAGCTTCTTTTCTTGTGAGCCACCATCAATTTGTCTTTCAATTTTTGTTCCTTGCCTTATGAATAGAGCTCCTACCCCTTTAGGCCCGTGAATTTTATGGGCAGAAAAAGAAATCAAATCAGCTTTAATTTTTTTAACATCAATTCCAACTTTTGTAAAACTTTGGACAGCATCTGTATGAAATATGATGTCTTTTTCTTTACAAATTTTTGCAATTTCTTTTATTGGCTGAATAGTTCCTATTTCATTGTTTGCATGCATAACGCTTACCAATATTGTTCTTGAACTGATTAGCCTTTCAAGTTCGTCAATTTTAATAAGACCCTCGCTATCAACAGGGAGCTCTTTAACAACAAAACCTTTCTTTACTAAAGATCTTGCTGCTTCTAACACAGAAGGATGTTCTATGCTAGAAACAAAGATCTCATCACCTTTGTGTTGTAAAGCATATGCAATGCCTTTAATAGCCAGATTATTACTTTCTGAGCCACCAGAAGTAAAAATTATTTCTTCTTGTTTAGCATTAATTGACTTTGCTAAAATTTTTCTTGATTTTTCAAGAGCTTCTTTAGCTTCATGGCCTTTGGTATGCAAAGAAGAAGGATTCCCATAGTATAATCTAAAATAGGGAAGCATAGCCTTTATTACTTCGTCTGCAACTCTTGTTGTAGCTGCATTATCTAGATAGATTTTCATTTTAACAAACATTACAATTACATTTTACTGGTTCTAAAGATTTGTGGATTTTGCAGAGTTCTCTTGTTCTTCTAATCAAGAAGCATAGTTGTTGTAGTTCTTTATTAACACAGCACCCTTTTGCTATACGCAAAGATGCTTTTTTAATTTCTTGTTTTATCTTTTTACTAAAATTAATATGAGAGGCTCTTTTATTCTTTGTATATTGTGAAACAGCAGCTTCTGTTACGTTAAGAATCTTTGCAATTTCCCTCTTTTTATAGCCCATTTCAAGCAATCTTAGAACAATTTCCTTTCTAATAGCTGGCACAACATACCAAACCTCTATTTCTTGGGGTAAAAGCATGAAAATTTAACAATTGTTAAATTATTTAAACCTTTTGGTTCTTTTGTAAACACAAAATTAAAAAATAAAGAGCATTTGCTTTCTTTATGAAACTTGGTGTGCTTTTCTCAGGTGGAAAAGATTCTTGTTTAGCAATGTTGAAAGCTAGCAAGTATCATGAGATAGCATGCTTAATCACAATCCTTCCAAGATGCAAAGAAAGTTATATGTTTCATATACCAAATATCAACTTAACATCTTTACAAGCAAAAGCATTGGGATTGCCATTAATTAAAGCTGCCACTTCAGGAGAAAAGGAAAAAGAGCTCTCGCAACTTAAACAAGCTATTCAACTTGCTATTAAAAAATTTAAAATTTCTGGTGTTGTTAGTGGTGCTGTTGCCTCAACATATCAAGCTTCAAGAATACAAAAGATATGCAACAAGCTAAATATATGGTGCTTTAATCCTTTATGGCAACTTAACCAATATGAACTGCTTAAGGAATTGCAAAAAGAAAAGTTTGAAGTTATCATAAGCGGAGTTTTTGCTTATCCTTTTGGCAAGGAATGGCTTGGAAAGAAGCTTGATAAGAAAGCAATTAACGAGCTTCTAGAAATTAATAAAAACACTCCTTTGAATCTTGCGGGCGAAGGTGGAGAGTACGAAACTTTTGTTTTGGATTGCCCGCTGTTTAAAAAGAAAATCAAGATCTTAAATGCAATTCTTCAATACAGCAATTATGCTGGTGTGTATAGAATAACAAAAACCAAATTAATTAGCAAAAAATGAAAATAGAAAAGAAGATTTTGTTAGTAAGCACTTGCAAAGAAAAATTGCATAAATTGGAATTTATTAAGCCTGTAGCTGATATTCTAGCAAAAAATAAAATCAAATTTTTTATAAAACACTACAAAAATCTTAACAAAAAAGACTTGGAAAAAGCCAGAAAAATAATTATTTGTGGCACAGCATTGAAAGACAATGAATATTTTTGCAACATTGAAAAATTTAATTGGATACTAAAAATTAAAAAGCCTTTGCTTGGAATTTGTTCTGGAATGCAAATAATTGCCTTTTTATTTCATGGAAAAATTGAAAAGAAAACAGAAATAGGTGTTGTAGAAGTGAAAACAAAAACTGGCAAGAGATTTAAGGTTTATACCTTACATAATTTCTATGTTTCGCCTACAAAAGATTTTATTCCAATAGCTCACTCCAAAAAATGTGTTCAGATTATAAAACATAAATCAAAGCCGATTTATGGCATGTTATTTCATCCAGAAGTTTTAAATAAAGATTTGATTTTAAAATTCGTAAACAATGAAATACAAGATTTTGAATAAAAAAGAAAAAGAGAGGTTTCTTAAAGAAATCACAACCCAATATAAAACCAAACCACTTACAGATTTGCTTAACTATGGTTTTTTAAAAGATAAAGAGAACAAAATATATTTAATTTCCAGAGACGTCAACCAAGAATTTTTAAAACATTCTCAAAGAGTTGGATTGTATTTTTGTAAACTTGAAAAAGATGGGATAAGATTAAGTATAGAAGGATCACAACTTATAAAGAAATTCTTAACTAGAAGCTCAAGAATCTTAGAATTGACAAAAAAGCAAATCGAGCTTTGGTTTAAAGGAGAAAATATTGACGTTAGCAAAGATCTTTATGGCTGGTTTATTTTAGTTTATAATAAAGATGTTATTGGTTGTGGTAAGGCAAAAAATGGTATTTTGTTAAATTTCTTACCAAAAGAACGAAGGATAAAAGAGTTAATTATCTAAATCTTCTACGATGGTAGTATTCATAACCCCAAATAGCAAACCCTACAATAACCATTAACAAAATCACACCAGCAATCCACCATCTTGGTTTCTTAACTTCCATTGGCACTTCTTCTGGTTTTATTGTTGTAGGCGGTGCAGCTTTTGGCAATTCTTGAATCTCAAATGTTGCATTGCCCAAAAGAATGTCTGCTAATTTTACCCTTATATCATCCACGCCATCACCATCAAGATCAAAAGTTCTTTCTTCCCCTATTTTAAGTTCTGTAGAGATAATAGTTTCTCCTGTTTCCTTATTCACAATTTCAAAAACTGTTTTGTCTTCTTCTATGGAGGTTGTGACAAGAGCATAGTCTTCTCCACCGTGAGTAAATAACATCTCACTTTGTTCTGGTATTGTAGCTTGTTTTTTCTCCTCGATGCCATCTACATCTTTTTGAATTATGGAAGGTGCTCCTCCACTTCCTCCAGCACCTGTTCTTCTTGATCTTACTGTTACCGTTATGCTCTGGCTTCTACTATTTCCAAGTATGTCAACAGCTGTGCAGGTTAGCGTTTTTGTTCCAATTGTAGTTGGTGTATAGGTGGCAGAGCATGCTGTAGATCCTGTGCAAAGAGTAGTTCCATCTATTGAAATTCTGACAGAAGATAAATTGAAGTCTGAAGCTGAACAAGAAACATCCAATGTACTCGGTCTATAGATGATTTTGTTTTCAGAAGGTGTCAAACTTATAGAGGGTGCTGTGTTATCTATAGTAAAATTACCAGTATAAGTATATGTATCATTATATCCATTGAAACTTGCCAGCAGCCTTAATCTGTAAGTTCTCAGGTCTGGATAATTTGTTGTATCAATCGAAATGCTATTTGTTGTAGAATTTCCAATGTAAGTCCAATTAACACTATTATTTGATATCCAAACATAATAAATTATGTTGTGAGCTTTGGGTTTCCATGTTGCTGTTAAAAGTGAGCCATAAGAACTACCATTAGCTGGAATTATAAACTCTCCACCACAATCATTAGAACCTCTGTTTGCTGATGCTATGCTTGCATTGTAAAAATTTCCTTGATTGTTAATACAATAGCTAACATTTTCAAGAACGCCATCAGAGGACTCGTTCACACCTTTACTTAAAAATTTATTCAGATAAACTCTTATGTTAGAAATATTGTTGTTATATTCCCAGAGATAAAGATCGCTAGTAGCAGAATTATAAAATTCATTTCCAGTTATTGTCATATTCTTATAGGGTATATTGTACCCAATAATTACAGCAGCGTGTCCTAAGGAATTGTTAAATGTGTTATTAATTAAGTGGTGATGGTTTCCCAAAACTACACCACTAGCAATACCCATGCCTGCGAAATTGGTGTCTGTGTTTTTATTAAATGTATTATTAATAAAGAATCCATTTATAATTGCATGACAAGAATTGTTTTCGAAGTGATTATCTTTTGTAACTAAATTTGGTTGATTACCGCTTGGCTCAATACCAAACTTATCATCAGCCTTACAATTTATTATTTTGTTGTTTTCGATAGTTACATTTTCTTCTTGGTAGTTTGGTTGTGAAAGATAAATACAACTCATAGTTGAAGAATTTTCTATTACCGAGTTTTTTAAAAGAAAGTTGGTTAAATAATGAACACCTTCCAATTTGAAGTTTTCTTTAACATTATGGCTAAGGGTGCAATTGTCAACTTCGATGTCACTAAGATTGTATGTGCTTTGTAATCCACCAGCCAAATAAAAACCTTCTTCATCATTATATTTTATTACCGAATTTTTTACTTCTAAACCACTAAGATTGCCTACTATTACATATAATCCTTTATACATATTGTAAGTAAGAATTGTGTTATCAATTGTCGTATTATACAGATGTGCTTCTAATTTAATCCCAATGTTGGTATTTCTAGTGGTAACATTTTTAATAGTTAAATTGTAAATTGTAGGAACATTTGCAAGTTTTCTTCCAGTTCCTATCCCAGCAACAGAATTATTAGAAAAATAGCTATTTTGAATTGTTATGTTATAATTTATACTTTTATAATAGCCTATTACAATTCCACATCCTTGGGCAACATTTGTTCCAATGCTATCATTTACATGAACATTGTCTATAATCACATTAGAAGTATTGTTCTCAATAAAGATTCCGGCATTATAGCCTTTTATAAAACAATTTTTAATTTCTGTACCAATGATGTGTGGATTAATTTTTATTCCGTATCCACTGTTACCAAATTCAAAAGTAGAAAAATTACAGTTCATAGTGACATTATTTGCGGAAATTTCTATTCTAGCTTTTGTAAAATGATATGCATTATCTATAATATATTCCAAACTTCCATATGTAATATTACATGGTGTTGTTGTATCGTTTACAAATTTAAGACAAGCAGTAAGATTTTCGAAATCTTGACCTGGACCAACAGTCGGATGTGTATTAATCAAGAATGTGTAATTGCTAACAGCCCATGCGGAATTTGAATTGTTATCATAAGCCAAGCAATTCCACGAGTAATAAGCGGTTTTATTTTCTGGTATCCCACTAACAACAAATATCCTTTCTGCCACCTCAGCAGTACTACCAGCAGTTGTATTTGTTATATTATAGTACAAAGTTCCATCAGGTTTCCAAATATACAAA
>Ga0190334_1001042_pt1 | contig 12420 bp, 10 predicted proteins | sample 48720478_MG_FD_161270 | JGI IMG/M metagenome (GOLD analysis project Ga0190334, IMG submission 161270) | Hydrothermal vent sediment bacterial communities from Southern Trench, Guaymas Basin, Mexico - 4872-04-7-8_MG | ecosystem: Environmental > Aquatic > Marine > Hydrothermal vents > Sediment ...
TGATATTTAATGGGATTTAAATATTTAAAAGGAGATATCAAAGTAGCAAAAATTGAGATAATCAAATTCATAACAGTACTTTTAATGATTTCATAAATTGAAATCTTTATCTTAGGTTTAATTTTTTTTCGAATATCTTTACCATATAAGAGCGAACTATTTTGAAGAACATTTCCTAAAACTAGATTTTTAGGTGCAAAAATAGTAGAAAAAACTCTATTGACCTTGAATATTTTATGGAAAACACATTGCTCCCAGAACTTTTCCTTAGTTAAAAAGTGGCTTTTAAACATTCCAGTAGAATGTTCTATGACATCTAAAATATTTTTCATTATTCTTGAATCTAATTGTTTAAAATCATGTTTTATTTCCAAGGCTAAGAAATATCTCTCAATTTCTCTAATATGCCAATTAGAGACTCTATTTTTGAAGATTATTAAAAGATCGCAGTCAGAAACCGCCGAACATTCTTGATTTGTTCGCTGGCTTCCAAATAAAATGATGGATAAAATTTTTTTTATTCCCACTTCTCTTTTAATTAATTCAAAAACATCAATGATGTAATTTCGAGATTTCTCACTAATACAATCTAATATTGATAAATCATTTTCTTTAGAATTAACTATATTGGGAGGTTTATTATGGTGTTCCAAACTTGATCATTTTAATCTTGATTAATTTTATAAAGTAATTATTAAAAAAAATTTTTATTCTAAAAAATTATATTGAATTTCCTACCTTATAACCTCTACTTACTGCTTCTAATACCGTTTCTGGTTTTCTTGCATCCCCAACTTTTTCTACTTGAATGCCTTCTATATTTTTAACTTCTTTATATAATTCATCATTAGAAACTACACCAGTAGCATAATAAACATAATCGACATTATCAATCGAATGTTCATTATTATTTGCATCGGTATAAATAACGCAATCATCAGTTATTTCTTTGACATCAACACTAGTCAATAATTTTACTCCTAAAGCATTACATTTATCTAATAAAACCCATTTAGTAGTCCTGCCTAATGCTGATCCTAATTTGGGAAGCTTCTCCAAAACAGTTACCTTATTTCTGCTTCCATGAAGCATTTTTAGCGCATCATCTACCTCTAAGGCACGGTAGAAGGTAAGAAAATCGAAAGCTTCTAAATTAAGCGAACCAAATTTCGCGATGTAAATGGATAATTCTATTCCCGTGGCACCTCCTCCAATGATAACATTATTCTTTCCTATTGGGGCATCTCCACTAAAAACTTCATTTGCCCAATATACGTTTGAACCATCAATCCCGGGAATTGGAGGCTTTATGGGCTTTGATCCTGTAGCAATAACCACGACATCAGGATTAAATTCTTTTACCTTATTAACATCAATTTCTTCCTCAAGATGGATTTTAATATTATATTTTTTAATCCAATATTCGTAATCCTCGATCATCCGCTTGAATTCGCCTCTACCCGGAGGACGCCAGATTATATTTATTAATCCTCCAATTTTATCATCTTTTTCAAAGATATGAACGTTATGTCCTCTTATTGCAGCTACTCGAGCAGTTTCTAAACCTCCAGGCCCAGCACCTATAACCATAACTTTTTTCTTTTCTGTAATTTCTTTTAATTTAGTTCTGGCTTCATTTCCAGCCCTTGCATTTCTCAGGCAACTAACTGGCATCATTCGAAAAACGTTATCAAAGCAACCTTGATTGCAAGCAACACAATGCATTATGTCATGTAAATCTCCTTTCTGTGCTTTTTGTGGCAAATATGGGTCTGCTATTAGAGCTCTTCCCATACAAATCGCATCTGCTTGCTCTGCCATTAAAACTTGTTCAGCTAAAACAGGGTCATTGATCCTATTTGATGCAAAAACGGGAATATTTACGTTATTTTTAATATTTTCGGCTAAATATGTATAGCATCCTTCAGGCACATCCATTGTTAATTGAGGTATTTTAGTTTCATGCCAACCACCAGTAACGTTGAGATAATCAATTCCTGCTTTTTGATATGCTTTTGCAATTACTGGTTTATCTTTATATGTTAGACTATTTGGAATGAAATCATCCCCCGCCATCCTCATTCCAACAATAAAATCATCACTCACGGTACTTCGAATTAACTCTATTGTTTCTATTGGAAATCTCATTCTATTTTCAAGGCTACCACCATATTTATCCGTTCGTTTATTAACTATGGGCGATAGAAATTGGTCCATTAAATAACCAGCAGAACCACAAATTTCAATCGCATCAAAACCTGCTTTTTGGGCCCTAAGAGCCGCATCTGCATATGCTTGTTGTTCTCTTTTAATATCTTCAATTGTCATTTCACGAGGAGTTGTTTTACTAAACCTACTATATGTCGCTGATGAAGATATGGGAGTTGTCCCTATTATTTGAGGAAAAGTATATCGCCCACCATGATAAAGTTGAGCACACACTTTCACATCTTCTCTCATATCATGAATTGTTCTCGTAAATTCTTCCAATTTTGGTATGTATTTATCATCATCAATCGCAATCATGCTTGGTAAGCCCTTTCCATAAAGAGAAACGTAACAGCCACCAATAATAATAAAACCAACACCACCAATAGCCCGTTCAATGTAAAATTCGGTTAATTTTTTAGTTATTTCGCCATTTTTTGCCAGACCAAGATGCATTGCTGGCATGACAATCCTATTTGGAATGGTCATGCCTCCTATCTTCAATGGTTTAAAAAGTTTGAAGAATTTTACCATTTTTAACACGCTCTTTAATAAAATTTATAATGTATTAATTAATTAGTTATAAAAATTGGTTTTCATATTTATCTCTTTTTCTATTCAAAAAATGAATTAATTCTTTTCAAAAATAAAGAAACAATCTTGGAAGATTATAAAAAATTATAAGATTATCTAAAATATGAATCAGGGGCTCGATCTTCACGAAATCCCTTCATCAAATTTTCTGCTTGTTTTTTATAACGTTCCAATATTGTTTCCATTTCTTCAATTTTTTTATTTAGTGATTCAAAACTCATATCAATTTTAAAATAATCTTTTAATAACGACACGATTGCTTTTGATGATCTTGGGTCTAATGTCATCATTGGTAAGGGAAGGGTTTCAGCTAACAGGCATATTCCTGGAGCATAACCATAATACCCTGCCCACGCTGGTAGAATTCCATTAGCCCCCGCAATAATTCCATCTTGCATTATGGTAGTGTTTTTATACTTTAAAAAGCTCTCAACCAACTCGTCATCAGTTCCGCAGACATAAACTAACGGTTCATCTTTGATAGAATCGGTAACCATAGCACCTGTACTGATATACATCTTAATTTTACCTTGGGTAATTTTTTTCATTTCTTCGCAGAAAAAATGAGAAAAAGCAAATACGCCCTCAGAGGTCTGAGGTTGATAATTTGCAGTTAAAATGAAAAAGTCATTATGAGTTTTATCTCCTTTTGGTTTATAATAAACCTTGGCAGTAGGAATTTCCATTTTTCCCTTATCTACATTTGATTTAGGAGGAAAATCATAACACATTATCTCAAGAAATTCTTCTGCGTTAATTGATTCTTTTATGGAGGTTATTGCCAGTTTCGCTACTAATGCAATTCCTGGCCATCCTATTAATACTACAGGATCTTTCAAATCATCCGGATTTATTTCAAATTTATAATTTATATCGATTTTCATAATTACATTCCTCTTTTTTATATTTCAAAATCAAGATGCTCTCCACAATTTGGACAATAATTTAATTTTATTTCCATGTATTGACCACAATAAGGGCAGTAAATTCCTTTTAAGGATTTATCTTCTCCTTCTATTTTAACTTTAGGAACTTGTACTGTAGATGTTGGTACATGTGTAATATATTGTGTTTTTAATAATATTTCTCTTTTTACTTTCATTTGCGAGAATGTGGTGGTTAATAATGATATGAATAATGGTTGTAAAAGAATACTTATAATTGATTGAACAATAGTATAGAGTATAATTAAATCATACCTTCGATTCATTGGATCGTACCATGATATATATGCGGATTGCTTGACAGGCCATAAAAAATCTAAAATAAAACTATAAATATTGTTAATCATCATTGAGATGAAAGTGCTGATAAGAAAGATGGCAATAATTTTCCAAAATGCACCTTTTGATAATAATCTTGCTTCTCTTATTGGTTTTTTTACATCATCAAAATTAAATGTAAAAACAGAGAAAATGTAAAAACCGAATATTATTATAGCCGGAACTATTAAAATGACAAATCCAAGAGGGATTCCAATTCCAAGTAATAATATAACAAGAATTACTTTTTTATTTAGAGCTTTTTTAATGTTAAGTTTATAATCAGATTTTTCATTCATGTATTTATTATATAAGTAAAAGCTTACAGCAGAAAGACTGAGTATTGTAAATATTATATCAATCGCATTTTCAGAAATCGCTGCTAATAATAGGAAAGAAAGGTACATCAATAATGCTTGAGATTCGACATTAGAAATTGAAGTCGGATCGTTTTGGAACTTTTCTAAAAGCGCATTCATATAGCTACCTTGTGAATATAAATACCAATTTAAATCAGCTAATAAGAATGTTTTCACTAACAATCCCATTATGAAAAAGAGTGTCATGGGAAGAATTATTTTTTTCCAATTTTTAAAAAATAAAATGAAACCATCTTGAAGTATTTCACTGAACCGCTTTGAAGCAATTCTAGTTAAGTAATCTTGATTTTTTAATACCATAGTTCATTCCATTTTAGTTAATTAATTTTTTTAAGTAAAAGATATATTAATTACAAATCTTTCAATTAATTTAGATTTGTATCATTAGAAAAAGTAATTATTTTCAAAAAAAAATTTCCGTTTTCACTAAATGTATGCATATAAACAACCAAGTCGTAGAATACCAGGTATAATCTCATATATGGATATATTTTCAACTGCCAAATTAGCTTATTCTACTTTTTTTACTTTTCCACTCATTATAAGCATTATTTCAATGATATTGAATGGGTTCATAACGGGAGTCTGGAACATTCTTTATTTATTTGTAATTTACTCGATTTTTCTAACAATTTCCGGAGTGGGGGCATTGTTATCAATTTTTTATTATTCTAAAAAATCTCCAATATTATTAAATCCGCCAAAGGGATGGGGATTACAATTAAATGCATTCTATAGTGCAATAATTGGGCTCATCTTTAATGTAGGGCAGATCTTATCCATCCTCTTAAGAAATGTGTTGTTTCAAGAAATCTTTTTCATGCTTGGAACAATCATTGCTTATATCATTGCTTACGTGATATATTTTTCATTTACAACTATTGGGAAATATGGTAATGTATTTTTAGCTTTAATCCAGCCAGTTTCTGGGATAATATTATATAGCATTTTAACAGCTCAAGTATCATTTATTTTCTTTTTTAAGGCAATAATTATCTTTTGTTCTTGTGCTTTCATATTTGCCATTCCATATGCTCGAAGCATGGCTAGGGTAAGTAACATTTACCGACAATTTACAGGAATTGGAGGATATCCATTTATCAGAGCATTTGTCCTTTCAATGATGACCGATGATAATGATAAATATGTTGAGTCATTTTTTGATAAAATAGGTATAGAAACTTCCATAAAAGTTCAATACATTGCCATTAGGACTTGCGATAGTAAAAAACTCAAGGGTCTTTTTATCATACCTCATGTTCATTTTGGTCCATTTAAAACTTGTGGTTCATCAGATCTACCCGCTAGAATTTATAAAATGTTTGAAGACATTCCAGGAACAACCGTCTATCATACTACTAATGACCATTCGCAAAACCTTACTACTCATAACGAAGTCAAAAAAGTTTTAAGCGCATTAGAACAAGAAATTAATCGAATTAAGAATGATTCAAGCATTAAATGGGTAAAGAAAATTAGAAATGTTACTCGAAAGATCTCAAATTCAGCTAAATTAATTGGAACGGAAATTGAGAATGTTCCAATTGTTTTTTTAACAAGACATCCTTTACCTTCAGATGATATTGAAGAAAATATAGGTAATGAAATTCGAAAAAATGCCATTAACATGGGCTTTAAAGATGTAGTCATTATTGATTCGCACAATTCTATTATTGGAGATGAAGTATTGATAAAATCTAATTCTATTGAAGCCATAGATTTAATTAATGTTTCAAACAAGTTCTTTAATTCATTATTGGAACAAGGAAATAAGGAGAAAAGTAGCATTCGATATGGAGTTGCAAGGGATAAAATGGAAGAATTCTCAGAAAGAGATGGAATTGGTCCTGGAGGTCTCGTGGTAAACTTATTTGAAAATTCAAAAACTAAACAAAAAACAGCATTCATTCATTTTGATGGAAATAATGCATTTGTAGATATTAGATCTTATATTTTAAACATGCTCCAGAACCAAGGTATAGAAAGAGGTGAAATAACCACGTCTGATTCGCACATTGTGGCGCGGAGGTTTAATCAACGAGGATACTCTCCAATTGGAGAAAAAATAAAGTTAGAAAACATTCTTGAAAAACTTGATAGATTAATTCCCACAGCTGAAAATAACTTAGAAGATGTTGAATTCTATTATGGAGATTTTCAAGTAGAAAATGTTAGAATATGGGGTGACCCTAAATATTTTGATACAATCATGAATACCTTACAAGAATGCATCAGAATATCACAAAAATTGCTTACTTTTGGATTAATAGCCCCAACAATCCTATCTTTGGTCATTCTCATCTTGTTTTATAATGTAAAGTTTTCTGAAATTTTTAACCTTCTTTAATAAAAAAAAAATTTTAAATTAATGCTCAAAATATAAAATTACCAAATTTTGATATTTTTATAAAAAATATATTTTCTTAGTTTCTCCATTTTAAAGGCTTAATAAGAGATCTAATTACTAATATCGAAATTTAATGCTATTTTAGTTTAAATCAATCAATTACACAATAAACCTATATATGAAATAAGAAAATCGATTATTACAGCTATTATATAGTTTCAAACTATCTAATTAAAGGTATTCAAAATGAAATCAAGAGATACGACATTGAAAAACTTTTTAGAACATACAATAAAAAGATTAAAAGAAAAATAATATGGATGCTATATGTAAAGAAATCACTAAAAGCGAAATTTATCTCAGTCAAAGATGAGATGAAATTAAATTTAAGTGATAATTAAGTAAATCGATGAAGATAATGAAAAAATATGAGAAATTATTTTTGTACAAATCTCATCATATAATCTAAAACAATAAAAATTCAAAGTAAAATCCATCAAACTTTTTATTTTTATAATAATATATCAATAGTAAATAAAACTAGATTATATTGGATCAACACCAAATTTTTATAAAATTTATTACATTATTATTTTTGGTAAAAATGAATGTTGATTTAGATGATATAGAAATTATAAAAGAAACATCTTTAACAATCCGAGGTACGAGAAGGCGAACTACTGTACCTAAAGATATTGTTGATAAACTTGAGTTAATGAATGGAGATAAAATAAGATGGATACTTTTTAAAGATGGTAAATTATTAGTCTCAAAGGTAAAAAAAACTAATTAATTATTAACAACTACATCACCATCTTAGGTATTATTTCAGAAGTTTTTTAATGTATCCTATTTATTAACATGATTAATCGTTTATTTTCAAGAGAACTCTTATTTATTTTAATATTCTAAAAATTAGTCATTCAATTCAATATATATTGTCTTTACCATAAAATAATAAACCCATACATTTATTCCAAATCATATTGGTTTGAAACCAAAGTTTAAAAATAAATAATCTTTTTTTTTATTCATGAAAAAAAGACTAGAAATTGGTACAGAAGCTAAAGAATTGGATGAAAAACCTATTATAGAAAGAATAAAAATAAAAAAGTATTCAATTAACAAAATAATAGTAGCGCTATTATTCTATTTTTTAATGTTGTTTTTATTTTCAATTTACTTATAAATGTGAAATTAATGGAATTGATTATTTCAATCATTATTTTAGCATTTCTATTTGAGATGGTGGATTCTACAGCTGGAATGGGTTTTGGAACAAGCTTAGCTCCGATATTATTTTTATTTGGTTACAAACCCCTTCAGGTGGTCCCCGTTCTTTTAATTTCAGAAACCATTACAGGATTTATTGATTCTTTTTTTGCTCATGAATTCAAAAATGTTCATTTTTCATTTCATCCTTTTAATGATTCTACTAAAATCACCTTAATAATAGCATTTTTTGGGTGTTTTGGAATTTTCTTATCTATTATAATTAGTTATTATGGAATTCAATTTCCTATATACTTCATAAAATTATATGTTGCAATCTTAGTTTTAATAATGGGAACCCTAAGTCTGATGAAGGTCAGACTTATGAGAATAAAACAATATAGATCTCAGCTAAAAATGGTAATTGCTTTTTCTGTATTAGCTGGATTTAATAAAGGAATAGGGGGCGGAGGATACGGCCCAGTAGTAACTTTAGGTCAGTTATTTTCAGGTGTATATGAAAAGAGTGCAACGGCAATAGCTTCATTTGCAGAAGCAGTTACTTCTTTGGTAGGATTTTTTACATTTATTTTGATAAGCATATCGGGAGTAGAAATAGATTTGATGCTTCTCCCTTCAATCTTTGCTGGAGGATTTATTGCTGCATTATTTGCTCCATATTTAGTTAGAATCTTCCCAAACAAAATATGGAGATATGTAATTCCTATATATGCTTCTAGCGTTGGAATAATTTTGTTATTCAACTTATTTTAATTTTTATGATAAAATTCGCATTATATTTGCTAATTTGGTAACACTAAAAAATTTGGATTTGCATATTTAGACTATTCTATGATTCCTTCGATTCATATCCCTTCATATGTTATATATTTATCTTTTTCTTGTGCAAATTTTAAAGAAAATATTTTAATGATATTTCTACGATTAAAATTGCTAAATTACAAAATTCGTTGTAAATAATTAATAATCATAAGAATATAGCGCTGGTACTAAAAATATCCAGTATTATCTCGATATTATCCTCATTCATATAAATTAGGATATATCACAAATATAAGCATATTAATGTAAGTTTAGTTCTCAAATGCTCAGTTCTGAATTAAATAAACTGGTAAAAATATCAATTATAGGTTCTCCCGCTGTTGGCAAGACAACAATGTTAAAATTGTTAGCTAAGAATACCATTGATAGAGTCTACTTGCCCACTCATGGAATAGACTTAAAAACCGTAAAAATGGGAGATTTCACCATTAAAGTATGGGATTTTGCTGGACAATCAGGATATCTGCAAGTAAGCAGAGACCATTTATTGGGAACTGATATTTTGTTTGTAGTTACCGACTCTACTCTTAGAAACGTTTTGCATTCAAGAGATTTAATAAATTTTGCGGCACACTTTGTTGAGAAAGGATGTCCTATAATTGTAATAGCAAATAAACAAGATTTAAGAAAAAAAGATGGAAGAATGGATCCTAAGAGAGTTGAAGAGATACTTCAAGTTAAAACTTACGGTTTAACGGCGATAAATCCAGGTGAGAGAAATAAATTATTAGAAATCATTAGAAATGAATTAAATAGAATTGCTATAAGGAGGAGATTGTTAGAAATTGAATTTTAATGAAGAAGAAATATTTGGTGCGGCTCTAATTGGTTTTGATATGATTGATGGGCCGTTTCTTAAATGGAAGAAAAGCTATAATGGTTCTAAGAATCAAATTAATCTCGATGAATTTGCCATGAATTTTTACTTGGCATTTAGGGGTGGCAATACGGGAAAAAAGCCAAGAGCAATCTTATATGATGATTTTTATGTCGTGGCATTTCCTAGAGATTTAGAGTTATGTTGTCTTTTCATGCGTCCACGAGATGTAGACAGGAATATAAATGCATTGAATAAAGTGGCTAATAGATTGATGAAGGAAATGGAATTAGATTTAGAAGAAACTGAAGAAAATGAACCTTCTAATACTGAAGATGAAATAGAAGAAGTTAAACGATTAATTCTTAATTTATTAAATTCTACAGAAATGTCTACTCCTGAATTAAGACGCTATTTTAAAATGACAAATGCCCAGATTTGGAAGATAATGTACGAACTTGAGAGCGATAATGAGATAAAAAGGACTGAAAAAAGAGGAAGGGCCGTATATTGGACTAGAATTTGAAGTTTGAAATCTCAAGCAAGTCAAATTTGAAAGTTTTTATTAATGTAAAAAAAATTCTTATTCATTAATATTTTAAGACTTAATACTCAATAAATTAATTAGGAACTTGAAATGCTAATTTTTGAATCATTCATCATGATATTAACTAAAGATTAGAAAAAGAACTAAAAGTTCTATGTTCCCAACCTTTACTCTTCGTATAGTATCTTGAAAACATCATGTAACATATTTCAGGTAAACTCTTATCTTCATTCTTATAAGTTATATAACGTAGAATGTGATTTAGGGTAAAAATTCCAATGAGTTCGGCATGATAGCTACTAATATTGGTTCTTAATTTTTCTCCAGAAAATTTAATATCTAAACCCGTATTTTCATCCCATAAAATTTCAGCAAATATAGATGGGAAGATTTCTCTTTTAATCCTCCATCCACTCGTCATTTTCCAGACTCTTCCTCCAATGAATTTAGCAAGTTCTTTAGAATCAGATTCTTTCAAGAATTTAAAAGGTTCGCTTCTCTGTAATAAAACTTTTCTCATTAAGTCAGATTTTTTATCATAATCTTTCTCAAAAGGGTCAGCATTTTTTAACTTTCGATCTAAGAAATCCAAGACTATATCGATAAATGTTGCAGAATCTTCTCCTGGCACCCAGTAAGCTCTTTTTCCTGAAAACAAAAATTTGAATTCAGCTTGAACATCTCCACCAAACTCATCTCCAATAAAAGTGTAAATTAAATGAATATTAACTTCTGGAAACATTGACAAAGTAATGGTCCAATCTTCACTAAAACCTAGATTTTCAATGATGCCTCCTAAATCTTCTTTAACTATTTTTTCTAATTTCTCCATTGGTAACTCTATAAAACTAGAATGTCTAATTCGACTAATATTTTGCAATTCCACTTCGTGAGGTCCTCTTACTCCGGTGGCGTCAATTTCACCAACAGTCCAATATTTTTTATCTTCCATTTTTATAAAAATAATAAATTATTGCAGTATTATTAGAATAATCATTCTTTTCTTTTGAATTTACTTATAAAAAAGCCTTGACAATGATGAATTGATGGAAAAGTTCTTCCAATAAAGGAAAACTCTTCATTTTTTATGCAATAACCTGAAGATAACCATTTCGGTACTGCAATTGGTTCTATAAAATCCTTAAATTTAATTAAATGATATTCTCCTTCTTCTGGGTACATGCTACAAGTTGAAAAGACTATGATCCCACCAGGTTTAATCAATCTTAGAGCATTTTCTATTAATTTTTCTTGAATGATGACATTTTGAGCCAAGAATCGAGAGTTTTGTTTCCATTTTAAACCAGGATTCTCTAATAACGCTCCACTTCCAGTACAAGGAGCATCGATTAAAATTTTATCAAAGAAATTTTCAGAACGAAATATGTTTACCGTTGAGTCTATATTTAGAGTGAAATTATTTAAATCATTTTCAATATCAATGAACTTATGGATTTTTTTTATTCTTTTCTCGTTAATATCGCATAATATTAACTTCGCTTTATTGAGAGAATATAGATTTATTAAATTTGTTTTTACTCCTGGTGCAGCGCACATATCTAAAATAAAATCATTTGGTTTTGGATCAAGTGCTTGGATGACACCGATAGAGCCCTTATCTTGAAATAAGATTTTTTTCTGCTCATATAATGCATGATTTAATACTTTTAAACGATCTCTATATGATATTCTTAAGATATAGGGGATATCATTATCTAATTTAACATCAATACCATCTTTTATTAATTGTTTTTTTATAATTCTAGTTATTTCATTTAAATCTTCATTTTCGAACAATTTCATTGGTCTAATGTAAAATGCATTTCGCTGTAGATTTGAGTTCATATGTTTCATGTTTTCTTTAATAGTTTGAATGTCCATTACATGTAATAATTTGTTGATGAAAAAACTTGGAAAAGCAAATCTAAGAGATAATTTTTCGACTTTACTCTTTCCAATCAATGCCTTCTTCCATGAGAAATGAGATAATTTTGATATAAATCGATTTAATCCATCATCAAGATAAGGATATTCATCGATTATCTCAGCAACAGGCGTTTTACATATAATTATTTTATATGCTAAATATAATAGTTTTGATTTAAACTTATTTTCAAAATCTCTCTCATATTTGATAGATCTTAATGTTTTTTTAACAATATAGTTTAGCTGATTATAATATCTAACAATTTCGAGGAAATAATAATTTA
>Ga0190334_1001046_pt1 | contig 12383 bp, 10 predicted proteins | sample 48720478_MG_FD_161270 | JGI IMG/M metagenome (GOLD analysis project Ga0190334, IMG submission 161270) | Hydrothermal vent sediment bacterial communities from Southern Trench, Guaymas Basin, Mexico - 4872-04-7-8_MG | ecosystem: Environmental > Aquatic > Marine > Hydrothermal vents > Sediment ...
CTTCGTTCACCAGCACCCGCACCAGCTCTGGTAGCCCTTCGAGGCCCTCGCGCGTCAACTGCTCAAGCAATTCAACGGGTAAGGTACAATCATCTTGGTAGGTCATGGTGTCTCCTTTCTTCGCTTTTCAAACTCCCGAAAGGATATCACCTGGCCTACCTACTTTTACAGAAAGAACTTTACACTAGCTGTTGCAGCAGCCCTGGCCGTAGCGTACACTAATTCCGGTGGTGTTCAACTCCACATGATCTGAGTGTCCAACTTTTCGGGGTCATAACCCTCTCTTGACAATATCCCTTGGTCTTTGTAGCATGTGCCGTCATATGACGTTTAGAAGATAAAGGAAGACAGACATGACAGACTGGCAATCTGCGCTTAATCCAACCACAGTTGCGTCACACGCGCTGGTTGTTGGCGATCCCGATCGTGCCGAGCAAGCAGCAGCAAACTTGGAGGACCCCCAAATTGTTTTGGATAGGCGGGAATACCGGATCTATACCGGTAAATTTAGAGGACGGAGAATTACGATTGCCTCACATGGAGTGGGTGCCAGCGGGGCTGCCTTCATTTTTGAATTGCTGTTCAATGCAGGAATGCAAACGGTCATTCGGGCCGGTACGTGTGGAGCTATGGTTGCCGACATACCCGATGGAGGTATTGTTATCGGGACAGCGGCAATCCGGGAAGACGGATTAAGCCAGAATATGGTGCCTATGGAATTTCCCGCGGTGGCGGACTGTGAGATCATCCGGGCTTTACAGGAATCATCCCGGACATTGGGTTATGAACCTTTCTGGAAAGGGGTCGTGCTAACAGATGGATTATATTTTCCTTACCCCTATGTGCCTTCGAAAATTGATATGTGGGGAAAGCTTGGCGCGGTAGCCGTAGAAATGGAATACGCAACGCTGTTAATCCAGGCCAGTATACATAAAGCACGCGCTGGGGGAATATTTGTTTCAGATGGCAACATTGTGGAAGAACCCGATCCTATGGCTGTGGATCCAGATAAAGAAATAATCTCGAAAGGTATCCAACGCATGATAGAAATTTCCCTGAATGCCCTGGCCGGGATTGACTAAGGAAAAGAAGCAGGGCCATTGGTCGGAAAAACCGGTAGATTCTATGAAATGGCAATTTTTATATTTGTTCTTGGATAGTTATTTTGCTCAATGGCAAATCGTCAATGGAAATGCTGAAGCATTCTTAGGATTAAGTGGCCAAAGAAAATTGGACACGAAAAGCGTCAGGATTAATCTAGACTAACGGCCATGAGAAGACGCTTTACCGCCAAACAGAAAACCCAAACTGTGCTCGAGTTTCTGCGGGAAGAGAAGACGATCGCTCAAATGGTTTCTGAGTACGGTGTGCATCCCACCCAACTGCACCGCTTGAAAAAAACAGGCCCTGGAGCGCTGGTGAGCATGGATGGCCGCAGCCGGGTAGCGGACAACATCTTCACTGAGCGGCTATAGCGGAGTGTGAAATACGAGGATGCATATTTGCATGATTATGCCAGCCCCCGGGAGGCCTGCCAGAGCTTGACCTGCCAGAGCTTGAGGAGATACTTCCACTTCTACAGCTTTGAGCGCCCCCTCCAGGCGCTGGATTACCGCACCCCGGCAGAGCTCTACTACCAGGGCCACGCAGCCCAACTGCTATTCGCAGAAAGGAGGAGTCTGGCTTAAACTCATGCCGTTTCGTGTCCAAATATTCTTATCCACCTAAGGAGAAAGAGGTGAAGAAATGAAAATTGATGAGGGACTACCATTCCTCCAGAAGATAGATAACATAGCTCGATATGAGAATGGGAAAATCATAGTCCACGATCGACGTGTTTACCCTGCCAGAATTGAGTATATAACGTGTGAAGATTACTATGATGTTGCGCAAGCTATTAAGGACATGGTGACCCAGAGTTATGGTCCTTGGGTTATCTCCTTATTAGGGATGATCAATGCTGCCCGAAAGGCAAAAGATTTGAAGAAGACCAAGGCGCAAGAAGTATTGAAGGATGCTGCACATGTGCTTTCAACCGCCCGGCCAACAACATCACATGGAATGGCATATGCAATTATTAAGGTATTAAACTTTGCTCTTCAAGCATTGGAAGAAGGCGGTGATTTAGAGCAAAAAACCCATGACTTTGTTTATAAAGCTATCGAAACTCGATATAAAGAAGACCGAGCCATGGGTGAATATGCAGTAAGTTTGCTTCCGGATCCTGCTGTCATAATGACTCAATGTTATGCGGAAACGCTAATAGGGTATGTATTATTAGTATCCTTGGAACAGGGCAAGAAAATAGAGCTCATTTGTCCGGAAACTCGCCCATATTTACAAGGCGCGAGACTGACGGCAAGTGATGCATATGATTTAGGTGTACCAGTGACTGTCATAACAGATAATATGCCAGGATATATGCTTTCATTAGGAAAGGTAGATGCGTTCGTTTGCGCAGCAGATGTCATAACATTAGATGGGTATATAGTAAACAAAATTGGGACTTTGCAAATAGCCCTGGCCGCCGATTTTTTCCGCGTACCATTTTATGCATTGAGAAATCCATCTGTTACAAATCCTACTATCGACACAGTAAGAATTGAGGAGAGAGATCCAGAAGAAGTTTTGCATGCCTTGGGAGTACGAACTACTAAACCAGGAGTGAATGGATATTACCCTGCTTTTGATATTACCCCCCCAAACTTAGTAAGCGCCGTGGTCACAAGCAAGGGGATCTTTTCTCCATATGATCTGCGACAGCATTTTAAAGAAGCTTGACAAAATATCTGTCATGTTATCGAGCTCATGAAGTCGCTGCCGGTCCGGTGTTCGAGGATAATATGATCCGGGATGCTGATTCTCTTGTGTAGGATCCTCGTCGTCGCGAAATCGAGAGTTTGGTCCTAAAGGAGGCGTAATTGAAAGATATTTGCACGGTAAAATTCCAAATCACTTGATGAATATAAGGAGAGTCATATTATGAAGAAAATCAAATTTATGCTGATCTTGGTCATCTCGGCCAGCCTGGTCCTGGCTGCCTGCGCCGGTCAGCCCGAGCCTGAGGTCGAAGAACCAGCCCCAGAAGAGGCCGTTGAGGAAGAGGTAGCAGAAGAGGTGGTAGAGGATTCTGAGGCCGAAGAAGAGCCTGTAAAAGTGCTCTTTATGACTGAAGATCCGATAGGAATCAACCCATACTTTACCTCGGCTCTTGATGGCCTGGAAATGGCAGATGCCGAATTCAATATTGAATATACAATTATTGAAGGTACGGGTGATCCGGCTCAGAATGATGAGAACGTGCGAGCTGTTCTTCGGGAAGATTATGACTTGCTTATCCTGATGACATTTGGTTTCAACGATATCTTGACTGAAGTTGCTCCTGAATACCCCGATACTCCGATAGTTTGCATTGACTGCGCGGCTGAGGCTGATAATGTCCTGAACGTTGATTTCCAATCATATGAGGCTGCATTCCTCAATGGAGTTGCTGCGGGGTTGTTAACCGAAAAGAATATCATCGGTCATGTTGGAGCTATTGACATGCCCTTTGTTCATCGATGGATTGATCCTTATACAGTCGGTGTACAGTATGTCAATCCAGATGTCACTGTGCTTGAACCTCTCTATGTCGGTGACTGGGCTGATCCAGCCACTGCTAAAGAATTGGCACAGACACTTTTCGACCAGGGTGCCGATGTCATTAATGGCGTCGCTGCTGGTAGCAATGTAGGTATCTACGAAGCTGCCGAGGAGTTTGGTTTCCTCACACACGGTATCGATGTCAATGAGTGCCCGTTAGCACCCGGCCACATTATCGAGAGCAATATAAAACGCGTCGATCTCGCAGTCTATCGTAGCATTGCCGATTTCATAGCCGGTGAGCAAATTGGTGGATGGGTTGCCTATGGAGTGGCGGATGGAGGGGTTGATCTTGCGAACTTCGCGTGGCCGGATGATGATACTCAATGTGTGCTAGCAGACAATCCGGAGGCTCTGGCCAAGGTGGCCGAAATGCGCCAGATGATCATAGATGGAGCGATTGTCATCCCCGACCCTCTCTATGGTGGCGACTATGTTCTTCCTTAGGGTTCTCCTCTAAATTCTGTGTGAATAGGACATAAGTTGAGATAAGCAGACACCTGTCGGTTGTGATAGTCCTGGAAACGGTCTCACTCAAAGGCCAATTCCAGCTATCACGAAAGGATCCGACAGGTGTCTGCCAACATTGACCTCGACTATTTCAAGCTGAGATTCATGCAGGCGGCGCCTCGAGCTCGCTCTCCATGATCATTCGCTTATGTTCACCGCCCACACTTTTCGGAGGAGAACCTTCCTATAGGAGGGAATGAACTTGTTCGAATTAGAAATGCGCGGCATTGTCAAACGTTTCGGTAATCTGACAGCGAACGCTGATGTTAACTTATCAATCAAGAAAGGTGAGATTAGGGCACTAGTCGGCGAGAACGGTGCTGGTAAGACGACCTTGATGCGCATTTTGTTTGGCTTATATCAACCTGATGACGGTGAGATTCGCATCCGTGGGCGTGTGGTTGAATTCCACAGCCCACGCGATGCGATTTCCCATGGTATTGGCATGGTTCACCAGCATTTCATGCTATTTGATGATCTGTCAGTGGCAGAAAACGTAGTTTTTGGAAAGGAACCGCGACGTTGGGGTCTTTTCTTTGATCGGAATAAGGCTGAGCAAGAAGTTGAGGAGTTGGGGAATAGTTTTGGATTACAGATTGATCCTGCAGCACGTTTAGGATCATTGTCAGTTGGAGAACGCCAACGTGTAGAGATCCTAAAAACACTTTACCGAGGGGCTAATATTCTGATTCTTGATGAGCCTACTGCTGTCCTCACACCTCAAGAAAGAGATGAGCTCTTTGCTATCTTACGTCGACTCGCCGATCAAGGCAAGACAATAATTTTAATTACACATAAATTGCCGGAAGTGATGGCCGTCTCGCACACTGCGACGGTTCTACGCCATGGAGCGGTAGCTGGAACTATCAAGACCTCTGAAAGTAGCCCCAGGGAATTGGCCTTATTGATGGTGGGACGCGATGTCATGCTTAACTTCGAGCGACGCCCACAAGAACCTGGCCAAGAAGTACTCAGCGTCAAGAACTTGTTCCTCAATTCCTCTAGTTCACGACCAATTTTGAAGGATATCAGTTTCATGGTTCGCGCTGGCGAAATTGTCGGGCTGGCTGGTGTAGCGGGAAATGGACAAACTGAGCTAATTGATATTCTTGTGGGCTTACGACAAGCGGATCGAGGGTCTATCCTTATCAACGGTCAGGATGTGACAGAAGAGAACGTTCTTCAACGCCGACAGAAAGGTATGTCTTATATTCCGGAAGATCGTTATCGACGTGGTCTTGCAATTGTATCTAGCGTTGCGGAAAATCTGGCTCTTGGTTTCCACCGAAGACCGCCGATTGGCAATCGTGGAATAATTCGTCCACGCGCCATGCAAGTGTGGGCTCAAAACCTGATCAAAGATTACGACATCCGGGTGAGCAGTGCAATGGAAGCCGCAGGCAACCTGTCTGGTGGCAACTTACAGAAAGTGGTTGTCGCTCGCGAATTCTCACATGACTCGCGTCTTATCATCGCCGATCAACCCACACGCGGTGTCGATATTTCAGCGACTGAATTTATCCATAAGATGATCATTAATCGCCGTGATGCTGGCGATGCGGTACTGTTGGTATCTGCTGACCTAGATGAAATCACTTCGCTCTCAGATCGCATCCTTGTCATCTCAGAAGGGCGGATTGTTGCCGATATCCTTGCTGAAGAGGCAAATGAACGCGAGTTGGGATTATTAATGGCTGGCGGCGAAAATGCTACAACCAATACGGATAACAAAACCGTCATGAGGCGCAATTAAATGGCAACTGATTTAGATAATACTCATTCTGCCCCGCCAAAATCTGTGAAAGTAACACGATGGTTGCTATTGGCCTTGAGTGGGTGGCGCGAGAAGATAGCCCCCCTGCTGATCGCCTTATTTGGCAGCTTTCTGATCGGCGGAATATTGATACTGCTATCAGGAGATAACCCGCTGGAAGCCTACGCTGCGATTTTGAAAGGCGCGTTTGGGGATTCTTTCGGAATTGCTTCAACCATCACCCGTGGTCTGCCGATCATTGGTGCTGGTATCGCAACTGGTTGGGCCTTTAGAGCTGGGTTGATCAATCTTGGCGTTGAGGGACAGCTTCTGCTGGGGGCTCTAGCTGGATATGTTGTATCAGTTTCAGTATCACTCTCTCCCTTTCTTCTTCTATCGCTGGCAATTCTCATGTCGATGGTAGTGGGTGGCTTATGGTCTTTACTTTGCGGGTGGTTCGAAACAAAATTCGACGTTCCCATTCTTATCAGCAGCCTTTTGATGAATTTCCTGGCGATAGGCTTCGTGTCATACATGATAAACTTTCCGTTGATCGAAGTTGGGGGATCTCGCAGCCAAACAGCAATGATTGCAGACAACCTTCGGTTACCTCGTCTTGTTTCAGGGACATCCTTATCTGTTGGATTATATTTCATAATTGGTTTGGTGATCATCGCCATTATTGTGCTCCGACGCACTGCTTACGGCTTTGAGTTGACCATGTTTGGCGCCAACCGCGAGTTTGCAATTTATACGGGTGTGAACCCTGTCAGGATGACGTTAGTCACGATGTTCATTAGCGGTATGATGGCCGGAATGGTAGGGGCAATTATGGTATTTGGTGTGCATTTTCGCATGATCGATGGTGCACTAACCGGCCCTGGATATGCCTGGACAGGAATGATGGCAGCCATTCTGGCAAACAACAATCCCGTGGGAATTGTTGTTGGAGGGTTATTCCTTTCCGCGATACAGACTGGATCAGCAGCTATGGAACGTGCACACTCCATTCCATTTGAAATATCATTTGTCGTACAAGCAATCATTATTCTACTGGTAGCCGGTCGTGAAGGGTTTAGTGGAGTGAGGCGAAGGGATACAATATGATTGATGTCAGTTTACTTAATTCTACCTTTAGGCTCATAGCTCCAATCCTGCTCGCGGCACTCGGTGGATTGCTGTGTGAACGGGTGCTTGTGTTTAATATCGCACTTGAAGGAACAATGTTAATGGGAGCATTTACGGCGGTTGCTACAAGCTTTTATACTGGCAGTTCCATGGCTGGTGTTCTGGCAGCAGCCGTGGTTGGATTGTTATTCAGCCTTCTATTGGGAGTATTTGTGATTCGATTACGCAGTGATGCGATTGTGGCTGGTATCGCCATGAACCTGTTTGCCGCAGGGCTCACTACATTTTTGCTGCGCCGCATATTTGGAAGAAGGGGCTATTTTAAAGATCCAGCGATTGTTGGTCTCGAAAAGCTCGAAATTCCTATTATCAGCAAAATCCCGTATCTCGGTGACATTCTCTCTGGCCACTCCTGGGTAGTGTACGCATCCTGGGTGCTTGTTATCGTTATTTGGATTATTCTTTTCAAACAGGTCATCGGGCTTCGCATGCGAGGGGTTGGGCAGAACGATTTCGCAGCAGAAACATTAGGTGTAAACGTGATCAGGATTCGCTACATAGCCCTTGCGTTCTCGGGTGTATTATGCGGTATCGCTGGTGCACAACTCTCACTTGGTCAGGTAACTCTATTTGTCGAAAACATGAGCGCCGGACGCGGATGGATCGCAGTCGTAGCCGTTATGCTTGGCAGGGCTCATCCTGTAGGTGTTTTTGCAGCCAGTCTGCTATTTGGTTTTGCAGAAGCGGTTAGCTTTAGGCTTCAAGGCATGATGCTGCCTCATCAGATTGCCGACACGATCCCATACCTTATAACCCTGGCTGCCTTGATCGTTTTGCAGATCACAAGGAGCAGACGCAATTCCGTCATTGCGAATTGATCCTCATTGTTCAACTTAAGAGATGGTGGACTATGTCAGTGCTTGTTAGACCATTCGAATGTGATGAGCGACAATCAGAACTCCCGCCTGACGACAATTAAATACGACAATTAGATTTCCCCCAAAGTAGGGGCTGTGGGACAATCCGGCCTCATGCACTAAAGGAGGCTGGATGGCCACCGATCAACAGGTGAGGATGCTTTGGAAGCTGATGGCCAGCGAGATGACGATGGCGAGTGCGGCGGCGAAGGCGGGCATGGACGAGAAGACAGCACGAAAGTACCGCGACCTGGGCAAGCTACCCAGTGAAGTGAGAGTAGAGCGCACATGGCGGACACGAGAAGATCAGTTTGCCGAGGTTTGGGAGCGGGTGCGGGCGAAACTGGTGATCAACCCTTTACTGGAAGCCAAAACGCTCTTTGAGGACCTGCAGCGCCGCTAACCTGGGCGCTTCAGCGACGGCCAACTGCGCACCCTGCAGCGGTGGGTGATTGGGTGGCCAAGGAAAAATTGGACACGAAAAGCGTCAGGATTAAGCTAGACTAACGACCATTAGAGGATGCTTTGCCGCCAAACAGAAAACCCAAACTGTGCTCGAGTTTCTGCGGGAAGAGAAGACGATCGCTCAAATGGCTTTTGAGTACGGCGTGCATCCCACCCAACTGCATCGCTGGAAAAAACAGGTCCTGGAGCGCTTGCCTGAGCTCTTCAAGCGGGATGACCGCCAGGAGCGGGCCGAAGCAACAGCCCATGAGCGGCAGCTCGAGGACCTGTATGCCCAGATTGGCCGGTTGACCGCACATTGGTTCTCGCAGTTTGCGGTCAGCTGCGAGCTTAGCAAGAGCCTGGAGGTTGATTTCGTGCTGTCAGCGATCGACTGCGCCCTGCTGCATGAGACGCCCCGCAAATATGCAACACGGATCAGGGCAGTCAATTTACCAGCCTGCAGTTTGTCGAAAGGATCCTGGCGGCTGGAACGCTGGTGAGCATGGATGGCCGTGGCCGGGTGGTGGACAACATCTTCACTGAGCGGCTGTGGCGGAGTGTGAAATACGAGGAGTTCTATTTGCATGATTATGCCAGCCCCTGGAAGGCCCGCCAGAGCTTGAGGAGATACTTCCACTTCTACAACTTTGAGCGCCCCCACCAGGCGCTGGATTACCGCACCCCGGCAGAGCTCTACTACCAGGGCCACGCAGCCCAACTGCTATTCGCAGAAAGGAGGAGTCTGGCTCAAACCCATGTCGTTTCGTGTCCAAAGATTCTTGTCCACCCAAAAGCGAGCCAAACAACTGCCATCCAAGCGAACGCAGGCAGAGTTCAAGCGCGGAGTGACCTCAGCTACGAAATCTATCAAACTAGAGAGGAAAATGAAATGGAAAATGAACATTTGGAAGCCGTTATGCAGGCCGTGATCGACGGTGATCAGGAACAAACCGTAAGAGCTGTGGAGGCCGCGCTGAGCGCGAGACTCGATCCGCTAATCATCTTGCGTGAAGGGCTGACTCAGGGCGCAGATGCCGTAGGAAGATATTTCGAGGAAGGGACCTACTTCTTGCCGCAATTGATGATGAGTGGCAATGCGCTCAAGGCGGCGATGGACCTCGTCTTGCCTGCCATCAAGGAAACTCATCCTGAGGGCGGGGATCAAAATACGGGTGTAATCGTGATGGCAACGGTCCAGACGGATGTGCATGACATTGGCAAGAACCTGGTCTCATCCATGCTGTCAGCAAACGGCTTCGCTGTGCATGATCTGGGCGTGGATGTGCCCATAAAGGCCATCATCGAGGAAGCCGAGAAAGTTAGTGCTGATATCATCGGCTGCTCGGCGCTTCTAACGACATCCATGCCCTATATGCGCGATCTGATTGAAATGCTGAAGGCGCGCAATCTGCGTGAACGCTATGGTGTGATGGTGGGTGGCGCATCGGTGACTCCGGAATTCGCTGAAAGCATAGGCGCGGACGGCACAGCCGCGGATCCAATGAATGCCGTAAGGCTGGCCAAGAAGCTGATCAACGATAAGCGTATGACTGCTTAAGAGGGAAAGAAAATGCTGAACTTCTATGAACTTCTGTCGCGTGGCAATGAGGGCCCCTATATGGCGGAGCAAGAATGGGATTTGCAAGAAGTGGCCATGACGACCATGCAGTTAGTTCAGAAATACGATTTGACCTGGGATAGGGAGCAAATTGTCACGGACGATCCTGCTCAGGCGGATGCGGTCTTTAGGGCGGGTCTCGAACTTGCGCAGAGGTTGGGCGTCTATAATCGAACGACAGAACGCGTGATAAAGTTCAGCCCGCAGGAACTGGAAAGCGGGCTGCGCAGAATGCCCCAGGAGTTGCTGATGGGGGAGGGGAAAGATGCCCGGCGGCTGTTCGCGCGCAAGATCATGGATCCCCGCCCGCCAATGATTTGGGGCGGCAACCCTGGCGCTCCTATCCCCGAATCGATTTTTCTTCCGCTACAGATGAGCTATGCGCAGGAGCCTATCATCGATCTGCTCTGCACGGGTTCACTGACGCGGGTTGGGGACATTGAGGTGCGGACACGCGGCCCGATAGAAATTGCCGTAACCCGGCGCGAAATGGAGCTGCTACGCACCGCCACGCGCCGGGTCGGGCGACCCGGGATGGGTATTCTGGCTGCGGCCAGCGCAGTATCAGAGCTGGGGGATGTGGCCGTCGCCAATCCGACGTATATGCGCCCAAGCGACTCCCACCTCGTCCCCATGCTAAATGAGCTCAAGATGGACAATGGCAACCTGGCGCGGGCAGTCAACTCGATTGAATACGGAGTGATAAACGCCTCGCTGCCATGTGTGATCGTCGGTGGCCTGGGCGGCAACCCGCCTGGTTGCGCCGTGGTCAATGTGGCCTCCTTCATTCTTTCGAACCTGGTGGCGCTCGCAGACTATCATATCTGCCATCCGATTCACATACGTCATGTAGCTACCTCAACGCGCGAGGTGCTATGGGTTGAGAACATTGTGGGACAGGCTTTCGCGCGTAACGCTCCCTGCATCATGATCATGGATATCTATCCCAAGAGTGGCGCGGGCACCAGGGAACTGCTCTATGAGACCGCCGCCAACGCAGTGGTCAACACGCTGGTGGGGGGCCACCTGGAGGGTCCGGGAAGCGCAGACGGCGCTAAGCCCAATTGCTCCGGATTGGAGGCTCGGTTGATGGGCGAGGTGGGGCATGCAGTCGCCCAGCAGGGCCTCTCTCTTCAAGAAGGGAACGAACTGGTGCTTGAGCTGCTCGGAAGGTACGAGTCCATCTTTGACAACCCTGATGGCAACCCCGGATTGCCGTTCGATCAAGTCTATGATCTGATGACGATCCACCCTAAGCCGGAGTGGGAGGCGATGTATGAGGAGGTCAAAAAGGAATTGCGTCAGATGGGCTTGACCTCGCTCTGAGAGGGGGCCGGAGATTGGACGAGACGTAAGAAGCCATGCTGCCAGGCTTCCAGGAACGGTTCTGGGGGCGACGTCCGAGTCACACAGGCGGTCGGGGATCTGCAAGTGCAGAAGCGCGGAGATGTGTCGCCGATGACGTCCTCGGAATCATGGCGCTGAGATGCGCGCCAACCCGGAATGAAGAACTACTATGACGGCGGCACGATTGACCGAACTTATGCGTCGCCCCGAGGAAGCGCCGGTACCACAGAGTCCTGGTCAGCCGATGAGAAGGATGGTTCTTCCCTCGCGTGTGCTTGAGCCCTCTTTTCTCCCGAGAGCCCAGCGCACCTCGTGATGCGTCAGCTGCAAACCAACATTGAGCGCATCGCCCTTCCGGCCAAATCCGGCTTTACTCCAATGCGACAAAGGCCTTGCCGTGGCCGAATACATCTGCATCGAAGATAAACACCAGCCCTTTGGCATCTTGGGGAACTTGAAAGCCTACTTGTCCTCTTATCTTCTCTCCTGGGGCTATTTCGCCATCAGGCGTTGCCCCACCCGAGGCAACAGAAGCCGCCAGGTCCAAGTCGTACTTCTGACCAGAGGAATCTTTTAGATACATCTGTATTAGGCTTGAGACAGCCTTGGCTTCAGCGCCTCTATTCTCAAGCGTCAAATCTACTGCAACAAACATATTGCCCGGATCTGGCTTGCTGAATTCACTTCCGGCAGGATATATCACCTCGTTGACGATGAGGATCATATCCCCCATTTCTACAATATCGCCGATGGCAAACATCTCTTGCTCGAGTTCCCCTGCAAGTTGCGCCGGCGGTTCCACAGCGATAGGGCTTGGACCAAGGTCCACAAACACTTTGCCAATGCCGAAGATGTCCGCATCAAAGACAAAGACCAACCCAGTAGCGTCCTGTGGCACTTGAAAGCCGATCTTCCCGCGCACGGCTAGTGTAAAGTTCTTTCTGTAAAAGTAGGTAGGCCAGGTGATATCCTTTCGGGAGTTTGGAAACCGAAGAAAGGAGACACCATGACCTACCAAGAT
>Ga0190334_1001050_pt1 | contig 12357 bp, 18 predicted proteins | sample 48720478_MG_FD_161270 | JGI IMG/M metagenome (GOLD analysis project Ga0190334, IMG submission 161270) | Hydrothermal vent sediment bacterial communities from Southern Trench, Guaymas Basin, Mexico - 4872-04-7-8_MG | ecosystem: Environmental > Aquatic > Marine > Hydrothermal vents > Sediment ...
TGAATGATTTAGTTTAAAATAAATCGAGTAAAATACAATGAAATTCCAAGAAGTTAAAAAGGAAATACATAGAATTGCTAAAATAGAAGATCCATCCAAAGCGCAAGATGAAATAAAACTCCTAGACTACCACTTACATGAAAGACCTAAAATAAAAACCCCCATAAAAAGAGGAAGATATTATTATTTTTATATCATTGAAAAATACGACAAAAAAGGCTATGAAAAACTTGGCCCAAAAATCGGGCGCATGCTAACTGATAATTTTGAAAAAAATAAGTCCACCATCGAAAAGTTAAGAAAAGAAGGAAAAATTGAAGAATTAAAAAAATATTTGGAACAATATTAAAATTCATGCATGTTTAAATCTATCTTTCTCTCATGAACAAGTTCATCCCAAGATCTCTAAATTTATAGATTTCATTCGTTCACAATTAATTTTTTATTAGATTTTAAAAAAATAAAATAAGAATAAAGAAACTTTTTCTCTAATTCTTAATAACTTAATGAAAAACAAAATGTAAGTGAATATTTCTTCTATAATCGTGAGCTATCGTCTATTTAAATCAAAATTTATGCACCATTATTTCTTAATATAAAAAATCTAAAAATTGAGAAATCAAATTAATCTCCTTTTATTTTCTTAAAAATCTCTCGATTCAATGTTATCAAAAAATCTATAAGAGAAAATAAAAAATAAGAATAAGAGAATAACAGAATTAATGAGCGGGCCTAGCAGGATTTGAACCTGCGACATCCCAGTCCGAAGCCGGGCACCCGTTGAATCCTGAATCATTAGATCCACGATTATCCAGACTAGATTATAGGCCCATTATTTTTATTTATTTTTAATTAATCTAGTTTAATTTAACTAGCATATAATATTCATGAACCATTTCTAAAAAAGTTTATTGATGATAAAGTAAGAGTAAATCAATCTAATTCACTTTTCATTAATTTAGTTAATATTTCTATCCATTCATCCAAGTTTTCTAATACCCAAGCCACGCTGTTTTCTTGCCCTAACTCGTCAATAAAGTTAATTTTCAATAACCTCATTAGGTAAGATTTTTTTAAGAATGACCGTGGTGTTTCAATAGATTTGATTGAACTAATTGGGATTTCAATAACTTTCTTTGAAAGAAACATTGAAAAATAAAGTTCGTTCTTTGTAAGGATTAATATTCCATTCCCTCTTAGTTGCCTTGATTTTTTTGATTCAAGTCCAAAAAAATTAGCCCTTGCTGAAACCTTTAAAATTTTAGATTTATCAAATTTATCAAGCACATTATTTATTTGCTTTTTAAAAAGTCTTTTTAACACTTGTCAGATCTATCTTTTTTTATTTATTTAATATGGTAATTAAATTAAAATTTTATAAAACTTAATGCTTGTTTTTTGAAATATTCTTTAAATTTTCTAACCAAGTTTATAAAATCTCTTAGAAAAATCGAGATAAATAATAAAAGTGCGTGGTCCGGGGATCGAACCCGGGTTTCCGGCGAAAAGCGAACCGCAGAAATCCACACCGGCTTGGAAGGCCGAGATCCTACCACTAGACCAACCACGCGCTCATTTTCGTTAAAAAGAGTAAAATTCTCATAATATTGAGTGAAAGATCTTAAAAAAACTTTACTTTTTGTTTTTCAATTTAAATTTAATTAAATAATGTTATTAATAATCTCATAAATGTTAATAACTTTACTAACAACGATCCAGGCATCCAAAGAAAATCTAGAAATCGAGACGAGATTATTAGTCAGATTAAATACTGTTTTATTAAAAGAATCTTTTTGGAAACATCCAACCAGAGCTATATAATTTTTTGTTAAGCTTTTTTCAAAAAGAGATAATTGGTTTTCGATCAATTTTCCTTTTTTCGAGAAGAGCATTGTTATTGGATTCTTATAAGATTGAATTAATTGTTTGAGTGAAATTTCGACTTCTGAGATCAATTTAGTTCCATTTATGGTTATATTTCCTTCAATGAGTAATTTAGCCATTAGGCCCTTGAATCTATTATAATTTCTAGCGATTCTAATTTCTGGATTAAATTTAAAGATCCTATTGTTAATAGTATGAAGATATATCTCAAGATTATTAGTTTTGCATGATGGAGATCCTAAAGCGTTTAATAAACAAGCGTGAGCGATATCAGGTCGTCCTCTTTTATTGAAATTATCAAGTTTTTTCATGGCCACGTGATGCAAGGCGTTGTCAAGTAATTGCGAAGCGAAATTTTTAGACTTCGTTTGTTTTTTAATAATTGGGTGGTTTCGAATTTTTTTTGGGATTAATTCTACTCCAGCTTCAGTTAGAATTAATATTAAGGGCATTTTTATCAGATTGGAATTAAGTAATTGCTTTTCATTTTTTAGTTTTTGTTTTTATAAAATATCTAGTAGTTTTATTGCATTCTAGGCAAGTTAGGGACACGTGAGTGCCTTTTTTATTAGAATGTAATCTTGTTCGATAATTTATTCCAGGATATAAAAATCTCTTGCATTTATGGCAAATTCTTTTTTTCCATTCGAGAGGTATTTTAATTCGTGCTCTTTGGGCATATTTTCTTGCGAGTGTTGCATATCTATTGGCAAGATTTCTGTCATGAGGGAAAGTTTCATGAGCTTTTTGAAAGAGGTATAGCATTCTGATTCTTGCAATTTTTTTGACGATATTGTTGTTATAATTTTTTTTAGGCATTTTCACTTAACATTTTACAAGTAGATTGTAAATTATTTTATATTAATTTTAGAAATGATGATTTTCTTTCCGCGCACATCAAGTAAATATGAATCTGTTCTTCTTGCGATTTCGCTTGCTAATTCTTTAATATTATTTCTATTAGCAATACTTTTTAAGGCTTTAATTTTAATAATTTTATGTTGTTTTAATAATTGGGTTACATGAGTTATGAATTGTTCAGTTATTCCATTTTTACCCAAAATGCAGTGAGGAGATGACAACAATACTTCTTTAAATTTTTCTTTATAATCCATTATCCCGATTTAGTGCTAATTCCAAAAAATTTTTAATTTATACGATCTTTTTAATCCTATTATAATAATAAAAGAACGAACAAATTAAAGATTAGCATGTCCATATACATCGTAGAACCAGAAAAGCTCATTAAGACTTTGGCTGAAAAGTTAAAAGAATACCCCGAAATTCATCCGCCAGAAGGTTCAATGTTTTGGAAGACAGCATTTTTTAAAGAGTTGGCACCAGTTGATACTGAAAATTTTTGGTATATTAGGTGTGCATCTTTATTAAGAAAGATCAAGAAATTTGGTCCGATTGGAGTAAATAGGTTGCGAAAGCTTTATGGCGGAAAGAATCGAAGAGGTCGAGGTTTAAATCATAGTGCTCGGGGTAGTGGTAAGATCATAAGGGTGGCTTTGCAACAATTAGAGGATGCAAAATTAATTCAAAAGGTAGAAAAAAAGGGAAGAATAGTTTCTCCAGAGGGGACAAGCCTTTTGGAGAGGACGGCATATAATATATTAAGGAAAAGAAAATCCTAAATAAATAAAAAGTTTAGGGTTTAGCGTTGACTGAAGAAGACGAGTTAGAGGAGATTAGAAGAAGAAAGTTAGAGGAATTGCAAAAACAAGCTCTGCAAAAGAAGTTAGAAGAGCAAAAACAAAAAGAATATGAAGAGAAAAAATATCAATTGATGAGGATTATTTTGAGTCCTGAAGGTCGCCAAAGGCTAGAAAATATTCGAATGGTAAGGCCACAATTTGCAGAGCAAATAGAATTGCAACTGATTCAACTTTATCAATCTGGTAGACTTAGAGGTGCCGTACCCTTATCCGATGAGATGTTTAAACAACTATTGCAACAATTAAACACATTAGGAAAGAAGAGAGAATTCAAAATAAAAAAATAAAATAGAAAAGAGATTTTTAAGATGGCAAGAAATAAAGATTTAGCTTCAAAATTGAGAAGAGGCAAGAAATTAAAGCAGAATCGATCCATACCAACATGGATTATTAGAAGAACCAAGGGTAAAGTTAGATCTAACCCATATTCCCAACGAAATTGGAGAAACACCCGATTGAAGCGAGATTAAATTTAAATAAGAATTTATTCTGGAGTATTGATAAAAATGGCTAAAAAAGCAAAAGATATAAGTTTAGACGATTTAGAAGAGGAGTTATCTGAAGAGATTGAGGAAGTAGAAGATAAATCTGATGAAAAGAAAGAAGAAGAAGAAATTGAAGAGATAGAAGAATTTGATTTGGACCAAGTTGCTGAAGAAGAAATAGGTGAGGTTTTCGAAGAAGTCCCTGAAGAACTTGAGGAAGTTGAAGAAGAGGAAGAGAAAGAAGAGATAATAGATGAAAGGATATACATCGTGCCTTTATCAAAAGCACGCAGGGGACCAAGAAATAAATGGGCTAAAAAAGCCATAAGATTCTTGAGGGAGTATATTGAGAGACATTTTAAACCAGAATCATTAATAATTTCTCAAGAGGTTAATGAAGCTATTTGGGCTAGAGGAATAAAGAAACCTCCACGAAAATTAAAAATTAGGGCTACTAAAAATATTGATGGTTTAGTTGTAGTTTATTTGACAGATTAATTTTAAAGAAGTTAGACGAAATTATTTAGAATATAGGTTCCTATTTTTTATCAATAATAATTACTTTTACTTAGTTTAATGAGTTTTATTACTTTCAATTTGCTTGACATGTACGCTTCAATTTCATTTTTTCATGAAAAATAGATTTTTTTAGGTAAACAAGAGGATATTGCATGTAAGAATATTTTGGAAAAAATTGATAAAATATTTATGATTTAAAACATTATTTAATACACACATATAGCAAGAACCTCTTACATGACGATCCTTAAGTATCAATTGTTTGGAAAGAATTCTATAGGAGTTTATTTAGAAGTAAATAACATTTACGGATTGTATCCAGCATCTTTATTGGAAGTTGCTGTAAACAAGATTAAAAGCGTCTTTGAGGAACCTTTATTTCCATTTTCGGTTAATAATTCTTCGCTTCTTGGTGTTTATATAGCTAGCAATAAATATGGCATTGTTTTACCTCAAATAATAAAGGATGAAGAATTAGAAAAGCTAAAAGGCTATTTATCGGAATTTAATGGCGAATTCCAAGTAGGAGTGTTAAGTTCTAAAGATAATGCTTTTGGAAATCTCATTTTATGCAATGACCATGGAGCAATAATTAGTTCGATATTAAAAGAATATAGAAAAGAAATTGAAGATATTCTGAATGTTGAAACGATCGTATATGAGTTTGCTAACCAACATTTACCTGGTTCTATAGCTGTAGCAAATAATCATGGGTGCGCAGTTCATCCTTTATCATCAGATGAAGAGATAGAAATCGTTTCTTCCATTTTAAAAGTTAAAGAGGCAGATGTGTCAACGGTGAATAGGGGTATTCCATATTTATCTTCTGGAGCTGTAGTTAATGATAAAAGTGGCATTTTTGGATTTAGTTGTACGGGACCGGAAATGATGCGTTTAACTTACGTTCTTAACCTATGAATGCTTCTTTAAATCGACATTTAATCATGATTATTCTATATAATAATTGATTTTAAATAATAGAAAATCTCGTTTTTCTATTCTTTAAAGAAAATTTAGATTAAAAAGCAAAATTTAATATTTTTAAATTAATTATATGTGATAACTTTATTAGCAGTAAACAACTGAAGTTCATGTCAGAAATAAAGATTTACCGGATTATAGGAACATATAATAAAAACCATAGAAAATACTTATTTCGTAAAGAAGTTAGAGCATTAAAGGAAGAAGATGCTCTTGAAAAAGTATTGAGTCAAATTACCTCAATTGGGATATATAGAAGACAAATAAAAATTAAGGAGATAAAAGAGATTAGTCCTGAAGAATGCGAGGATTACCTGATCCGGGAACTCTCTTTATAAAAATTATCGTATTTTTTTAACATTATAGGTGCAAGTAATGGAAGGTTCTCAAGATTTTCAACGTCAATTGTATCAGTATAGGTCTCTTCAGGAGCAGAGAGATTTTTTCCAAGCGCAACTAGATATATTAAATAACTTTTTAGCGAATCTAAATACTACTAAAACATTATTAGAAAATTTAAAGGGCGATATTAAGGAAGAGGAGGAAATTTTAGTCCCTATTGGGGGATTAATCAATGTAAAGGCAAAAATCAAGGATATCAATAAAATTTTAGTTAGTATCGGTCAAGATGTTGTCGTAGAGAAGAATATTGACGATTCAATCGCATTTATCCAAAAACTTATTGAAAAAAATGAAGAAAGCAGGAAAGTTGTATTAAGTAGAGTTCAAATGTTAGAAAATGCCCTTATAGGAATGAGCGAAATGTTACAAAAGAATTTAACTCAAGGTCCTAAATGAGTTCTTGTATTAATTGCACGATAATCCCCAATTAAAAGTGCTTTCCCGTGAAAAAGCTAAGAGAAGTTTTCTCGAGTTTTGTTAAAAAGACTCTAACTGAAAAAAAACTAGATTCTGCTGTTTCTGAATTGAATTTACTACTAATAAGTAATGATGTTGCTATTGAAACTGCTGATAAAATATGTCAAGAATTAATGGATTCTCTTAAAGGAGAACAAGTTGGGCTGTTAACATCTAAAAAAAAATTAATTTATAACGTTTTAAAAAATATCTTATTAGAAATACTCACCCCAGACAAGGAAATAAACCTTTTAGATGAAATAAGAGAAAAGAACAGGAACAATTCACCATATGTAATGATCTTTTTGGGCGTAAACGGCACGGGTAAAACAACCACAATAGCTAAAATAGCTCATTATTTAAAGAAGAATGGATTAACATCTGTAGCTGCAGCAGCAGACACATTTAGAGCAGCAGCAATAGAACAATTAAAGTATCACATGGATAAGATAGGAATTAGAGTCATTAAACATGAGTATAAATCTGATCCTGCAAGTGTTGCTTATGACGCCATCCAACACGCAATTGCTAAAAATTTAAATGTAGTTCTTGTAGATACAGCTGGAAGGCAAGTGAGCAATAAAAATTTAATGACAGAAATGCAAAAAATTGTGAGAATTGCTGAACCTGATCTAAAGGTATTTATTGGCGATAGTTTAGCTGGAAATGACGCCTTAAATCAAGCTAAAGAATTTAATAAGTACGTTGGTATTGATGCTCACATCTTGACTAAATTTGATGCTGATGCCAAAGGAGGCTCGGCTCTTTCCATTTCATATGAAACTCATAAGCCCATAATTTTTATAGGAGTAGGACAAAAATACGATGATTTAATTCCATTCAACAAGGATAATTTCATCTCAAGCATTCTTGGAGAAGAGGATTGATTTATCCTTTTTGATTGAAAAATAATTAACTTTTTTAACAATTTATTTTTACTAAACTTGTGTCAAAGTATAATTCTAAATACGATAAATATTCAACTTACGAGAAGAAAAGAAAGCCTAGTTTATATGAAAGATTAGGTACTTTCTTTCGTAATTCTAAAAGAATAATAAAAATAGCAAATAAGCCACAAAAAAAAGATTATTTCTTAGTGTTTAAAATTTGTGCTATTGGATTGGTTATCTTAGGCGTTTTATCATACATAATTCAGTTAATCTTTACGGTCGTTTTTAGCGCTCTTGGTATTCGTTAAGTTAAATTCTAATCTTATTTTTATATTGATATATAAAAAAGAAAATTAAGTCTTATTTAATATGAATGTTGAATTAGAGTATTCTAATAATCTTAATTTCAAGGCAAAAACACGACAATTTCAGGATATTTTAATTGATGAACCGAAATCATTTCATGGGAACGATTTGGGACCGAGTCCCGTAGAATATTTTCTAATTGGAGTGGGAGGATGTGTTAGTTCAACATTTGTATACTGTTTGAAAAAAAAGGGGATTAAAATAGAATCAATGAACGTGCTTGTTGATGGAAAACTCAAACATAAAGAACCCAGCATGTATCTAAGAATTAAAGAGATAAATATTGAAATTAAATATTCATTAAAAGGAGATTATACACCAGAAACCTTAAAAAAGTGTGAGAAAGAATTTATCAAATATTGTCCCTTATATGAACCTTTAATAAATGGAATTAACATATCTATTGTTCTCAAAAAATAAAAAAAAAGAAAATTGTAAAAATTTTAGAATGGAATTAAAAGAAAAAAACGATAATTTGTTCCGGGATTAGCAAATCTTCTTCTTTGTTTTTACAAGCAATGAATCTTATTTTCATTTCTAGGGCAGATTTTAACAACCTTTTTGTTAGTATACCATCAAAAAGTAAAACTTGAGTGTTAGTGTAATTATTCAATTTTTCATACATTTCACTAACTGGAATTTCAAAAAGTTTTTTCATCCCTTTTCCTAAACCTATTCCAAACCCGGACTTGATATTTTTTAATTCTTCGACGACTTTTTGTTGATTTTTTATCTTTGCTTTTTTTAAAGCAATTTTAAGACGAGAATCTTTCCCTTTTGGAATCGGTTCTGAGATAATAGGCTTGCTTTCTTTTTTCTTTTGAATTTTTTTAACTGGCTTTTTTGATTGTAAAGCTTTTATTAATTGTTTACGAGTTAATTCTTCAACTTCATATCCTTCTGGTGCTCGCGCTACAAAATCTATCTTTGCTAGTTGTAATAATTCTTTTAATATTAAAGTTCCACCTCTATCTCCGTCTAAAAAAGCAATCACGCTTTTTTTCTTGCGTGTTAAATCGATAATGGATCTCGGGATTTGAGTTCCTTGTACTGCTACCGTGTTTTTAATTCCTATTCTTAATAAGTTTAAGATGTCTGCTCTTCCTTCCACAATAATAAGTTCTGGAGATGTTTCGACATCCGGTCCAGCTGGTAATTTTTCAGGACCCCAGGTTATAATTTCACCTAATTTAATATCCTTATCAATTTTCTCTTTAATTTCACTTGATTCTAATGCTTTTTGATCCCACTGTTTCAATAATTCTGTTGCTCGTTCTATGATTTGTTTTCGCTTGTATTCTCTAACATCTATGATGTCTACTAACTTGATTTCTGCTTCGCAGGGTCCCACCCTGGAGACTGTTTCTATTGTTGCTGCCAAGAGCGCAGTTTCTTTACGTGTGAGGCTACTTGGAATTTTAATAATACCCTCGGAGATACCCTCCTTGGATCTAACTTCTACTTCTATTCTTCCAATACGTCCGGATTTTTGCAAATCGCGCAAATCCAGATCTAAAAGAAGACCTTCGGTTTAGCCGATTAAGCCGAAATGACTTTAAAAATTTCATCTTTGGCCAAAAATAGCCCCCACTATATCGCTCTTTTCAACAACACCTTTAATTTTGAATTTTGCCTTTATTATATATTTTGTTGTAAAATCAATCTGATTATTAGTTATCTTAAACACACCTTCGATACTAATTAGATTATCTATTATTTAATAATTGAATTATGAATGGTAAATGAACTTCCTTGGATTATCCTGGTTGATATTATAATATATCTTTTGATACAATTTAAAGAAGTTTAAATTTAATTTGAAAATTGAAAATATATTCTAATTTTTATATATGATTTTTAAATATATAAAAGATACTTTTAATTTATTTTTTTTGAATTCTTTATATTTTTTATGGTGTCGTAGAAATTATTACATAATTAATTACTTTTTTAAAAGATTTTACATCAATAAAGAAATTTAGAAATCAAATCAATAAATTACCCTAAAAAGACTTATTTTATTTAAAAGTAAAAACATGGTAATTGAATATAAATCTTCAAATTTTAAAGTTGTTAAGAATTTAAGTTAATAACAATAAAATATTCAAAAATTTAATGCAAAATTATGTGAAAATAAATAAATTTCTTTAAAATAATGCATTCATTAACAAAATTAATTTTCAAATATATTTTCAAACTTCATTAATAATTATCTGACTCATGATTCAAAAGATAATCATATTTGGCGGGAAGGGTGGAGTTGGCAAAAGCTCAATATCTGCCTCTACAGCAGTGAGGTTATCTGATCTCCTCCCAGATAAAAAGATTCTTTTAATCTCTTTTGATATTGCTCATAATTTATCAGATTTATTCCAAAAACCAATTCATAATAAATTAACTCAAATTTTATCGAATTTATGGGCAATAGAACCTGATCCTGATATTTATGCAAAAGAATATACAGAAGAACTGATTTCAAAACTGAAAAAATTAACGAAACAAATGCCTTTAGTAGGTATGATACCAAAAATTAATAATTTCATTGATACTACATTTACAAGTGATTCAATACCCCTTGCTTTAAAAAATGCCATGTTCTTTCAAAAAATTTTAGATGCTGAAGATGTGACTTCTCAAGGAATGCAGTTTGATATAATTATAGCAGATTTTCCTCCTACAGGGAATATGATTGCTTTATTTGAAATCCCAGAGGATCAAGTAAAAGTTGTTTTGAAATATGCTTTAAATTTCTATAATTCGGTAAAAGATGCTTTTAAAAATATATCTAAAGTTGTAAGGCAAATCATAAAACCTTTCGATGATTATGAGAAGAGAAAAGAATTGGGTAAAGAAATATTTAAAATGATGGTAGAACTTGAAAAACGAGGGGAAAGAGTAACACACTTAATCCATGAAGTAGGATCACTAAGACTTGTTACCATTGCCGAGAAACCTAGTTTTGAAGAAATTATAAGAGCAAGGGATTTAACCAAGCGGTACGTGAATTTAGACGCTGTACATATTAATCTATTAATTCCCGAAGATTCTACAAAAAAATGCAAGTTTTGTAAAAATATCAGGGGTTTACAGCAAAAATATTTAAAAAATATACTTACTGAATTTAAACAACTAAAAATTTGGGAATCAAGACGCTTGGATATTGAGCCAATTGGACTAGATAATTTAAGAAAATTAGCTGAAGAGATATATGGAGATGATACTTCACAAGAAATCTTATATCCATGATAAAGTAAAATAGAATTTTAAAATAAAAATAGTTTAAGAAAGAAAAGAATAATAAAAATTAACTTTTAGGAGTGAAAAAAGCATCTGCTTTATCTTTAAGTTCCTTCTTCATATCCATGAATGTAATTATATTGTTCTTCAGTAAGGTGATCGATTTCTACTCCCATTGATTCTAATTTTAATAGCCCTACTCTATCATCAATTTCTTTAGGAATTTCAATTATTCCTGGTTTTAATTTTTCTCTATTTTTGACCATGTATTCTGAAACTAAAGATTGAAGTGCAAATGACATGTCCATGACTTCACTTGGATGACCTTCTGATAAAACTAAATTTGCCAAACGTCCTTGAGCTAACAGGTATACTTTTTTTCCTGAAGGAAATGTCAATTCTTCAACATCCTTGCGAATAGTTCTTACTTCTTTAGCATATGAATATAATTCTTTAGTTGGAATTTCGATATCAAAATGCCCTAAATTCCCTAAAATGACGCCATCTTTAAAAGTTTCAAAGATTTCTGGATTTGGAGGAATTACATGCTTGCATCCTGTTGCTGTTAATAATATGTCTGCTCTTGATAATGCTTTTAGAATAGGCATGACTTCATAACCAGCAAATTTGGCTTGTAAAGCTTTTATTGGATCGACTTCAGTAACTATAACATGTGCGCCTAATCCTCGGGCTCTCAAAGCCATTCCAGAACTACAATGACCATATCCAGCAATTACAACTGTTTTTCCAGCAAATAGAATATGCATGCCATAAATCGCAGCTATTACACCTTGACCAGTACCTAATTCGTTATCAAACTGATTTTTGCATCTTGCATCATTGACCGGGAAGAGAGGGACTTTCAAAACACCCTTTTTCTCCATTGCTCTAAATCTCTTAACCCCTGTAGTGGTTTCTTCTTGACAGCCAATAATAGTTCCTGACTCTATAAGTTCTGGGAATTCCTTATGTGCAGTAACAATCATATCTGCCCCATCATCAATGAGAATGTTTGGTTTTGCTTTTAAACATTGTCGGATGCACCAATAAAATTCTTCAGTAGTATTTCCATGCCAGGCAAATACATTAATCTGCTCTTCAATTAGAGCAGCAGCTACATCGTCCTGTGTTGATAAAGGATTACTGCCACATAGATATACTTCTGCCCCTCCTGCCTTTAAAGTCCTAACTAAATTCCCAGTTTCTTTGGTAATATGAAGGCATCCCGCGACTTTAATTCCTTTTAATGGTTTTTCTTTTGAAAAACGTTCTCTAATTACCTTTGCTGTGACTGGCATTTTAATTTCTGCAATGTATAATGCTTCTCTTCCTTTTTCAGCAAGACTTTCATCAGCAATTTTATAATCTACCATTTTTAATTCCCATTTCATTTCTAATTATCTCTTATAATTTTAA
>Ga0190334_1001051_pt1 | contig 12352 bp, 11 predicted proteins | sample 48720478_MG_FD_161270 | JGI IMG/M metagenome (GOLD analysis project Ga0190334, IMG submission 161270) | Hydrothermal vent sediment bacterial communities from Southern Trench, Guaymas Basin, Mexico - 4872-04-7-8_MG | ecosystem: Environmental > Aquatic > Marine > Hydrothermal vents > Sediment ...
GTCGCTCCTGTTCGGCCTCCCGGAGCAAATCCTTGTAACGCTCGCGTCCTAGCTCTTGCAGGCTGTGATCGCTGGGGAATGGTAAGTTGCTCATCGCACCCTCCTCCTGTTGAAGTGCATGCTGGCTGGCTGGTGAGGTCTCTTATTCGATAGACCTTCAATCCTATGAACGACCGGTGCACCAGATTTCCATCATCGCCGCGACATCTCTTTCCTTTCGCCACCCCAGGCAGCAGAGAAGCGCCCGGAATGCAACCGGGCGCTCCTCGCGATGCTCCCCCTCGCGGCGGGCGTCTACGGGCCGATCGTCAGCTCTTCCATCTGCTCGAACTTCCAGACTGCCTTGAATTCCCCCAAGGCATCCCCATCGAAGGCCTCGCTCGGCGCCGCGGCGCGGCGCGGTGTGCTTGCCGAAGCAGCGATTGTGCGCACGCCGGTCTCGGCGTCCTCGGGAACGTAGGCCTTGGCCGGGCTGGCGCTGAGCAGGACGGAAAGCGTCATGAGCAGCCCGATCGCCCATCGCACGTACATCTTACGAGTAGACATGGCATCCTCCTTCTGGCTGGCTTCGTCTCCTGGCCCCTCCATAGTCCCGCCACCGGTGGCACCATGCTTAGGATGAAACAGGCTGGTTTTGCCTGTGGGCCAGCTTTCCAGTCACTGATATGAACGGGCCATGGAACAGTTTTCCCTCATGGCCACCATGGACGCCAAGAGCCCCTGCGCGCGCAGGGGCTCTGGTCGAGTGTGGCCAAACTAGAGGCAGCTGAGAGGTCTAGGGCGGCGGGAAAGTTGTTTTCATATCCGCCAGCACAGTCCCTTGGATCGCGCCCTGGGCCAACCGGTCGGCGGCCCATCCGCTCAGAAGGGGCGCGGCGAAAGAGCTGCCGACCCAGAAGCGGTATCCTGAATCGGAGGATAGCCCCAGGCTAACGAGGCCCAATTCACACCCCCCATCCGCCGGCTCGCACTGGCCGAAGATGGGCTCGCAGAAATCGCTCGGCTGGGTGTTCGGCCTGCGGCCGTCTGCGCCCGGCGCCCCGAGATCCCCCTGGTTGCCGTAGCAGGCCCTCTGACCTCGGATGTTCTCGGCCTCCACGCCAGCAACGAATGGGTAATCCGCAGGCAGGTTCGCGGGCTCAACGGTATTTACGCCCGAGTTATTCCCGGCTGCAGCCACGACCACCGCGCCGCGAGCATAGGCGGCGGACATGGTCTGCTCCAGCGAGGCGATTTCCTGCTCGAGCGCCGAAACAAAGGCTTCATCCACACCCTCATCCCTGAGCGTCTGGAAGAAATCGGGCGGCGGTTGCGGAACTCCCAGGCTCAGGTTCAGGACTACCGTCTCCAGCGATCCAGCCGTATTAAGCATGTGTTGCATGAAAGCATGGACGGCGGTGGTGAGCGTGTAGAGGTCCCCGCATCCGAACTCGTTGAGCACTTGGATCAAATAGAGCTCGGGCTCGCCGGAAACCGCATGGGCCAAGCCGGCTACGAAGAGCCCGTGATCTCGCATGTCGCCTGGCTCGATGGGGCCCATGCCTTCCAGATCAACGGTTCGGGGAACCTGCCCCACGAATGTCGGCGCATGGAAGACCCGAAGCGTGAAGTCTAGGCCGGCCCCTTCGATCTTCCATTGGTCACCGTCGACGATGACCGGCGAGCTGGCAACATCTGTCGGCCAGGCGAGGCTCCAGGTCCCCGGGGTCGGCGCTGCCAGCAGATCGCCGGCGGCGATCGGTCTTTGGCCCTCCGGCGGGAAGGGCGAGGTGTCGAAGACCGCGATGTGCGCCCCGGCTTCTTCACTCGCCGCTGGCGCCACCGCCATCACCTCGAAGGCCCATTGATCCCAGAAGATTGAACCTTCGGCGAGCCCCGTCCCCGCTGCCGCTCCCGTCACCGGCGATCCGCCGATGATGAAAGGAGAGCCCCCGATGATGAAAGGCGACCCGCCGATGATAAAGGGTGATCCGCCGATAATGAAAGGATCGCCACAAGGGCTAATGGGAATTGTGCTCACGTGATAGTTTAGATCCGCGAAGACTGCATCCGGATCCTCCCCCTCATTCAACGCATTCACCACTTCCACCGTCTCGGAGACAGAGGCATTCCCGGCATCGATCTCATACAGCCGCAAAGCCAGAGATTCTGCCTCCACAAGGGGGCTGAGCCGCTTGCCGATGCGAACCGATTCGAAGGGCAGCTCTTCTGCACCAGGGCTTGCGGGCTCATAGCCGTCGAGGTAGCTGAGATCGAAATCGGCGATCTTCTTGAGCCTGGCCTCGACCGCAGGGGACTCGCCCAGGCGCCCCTCGATCGCATCTGCATTGCCGATCAAAATAACCTGCCCGGGCACAAAGTAGGGCTGCGAGTCGACAGCCTTCGCGAGCTCCGTGATGGGTTCTTCCGACTCGATGATGGGCGTCGCCGCTGGGATCTCGGTGGGTTGCGCCCCTCCACAAGCACCGAGAATGAAGGCGCTGATCACGAGCAAGGCCAGTGAGGCGCTTGCCGGACGCCGGGCTCTCTTTCGTCGTCTCATCGTCTCCTCCAAGCTGATGCGAGTCCGTGCGGGTGGCTGGACTCCTGTCCCGCGCTGCGTTTCGGACGAGGGTCACCGCAGCTATTCAACCCTTGCGGATCCCATGACTTGCCGTGGGTATCCTTTCCCGGCGCCCCTGCATGGGATGCCATACGAGCGGCGGCAACCGCGCCGGGGCATTTGCCTAGATCTCTCGGATCGCCTCCAACGGTTCGACGGAAAGCGTCGCCAATCGGCGGCCTGGATCCCCCACAAGGATGAAGGGTGCCCAATAGTAGGGGTGGGCGTAGGCCTCTGGCAACCCGTTCGGGTTGCTGGAAAGCAAGTGGATGTGCGCGAGTTGTGACACTCGGGCTGCTTCGGCCTTCCCATGGCCCGAGCGGAGGGCGCGGTAGAAGTTCTCCATCCATGCCGCCGTCGAACGATCTTCCACGGTCCACAGGCTCATCAAGAGCGAGGAGGCGCCGGCCGATAGAAATGCCCGGGCGAGTCCCAGGAGCTCGTCACCGCCGCCGATCACATGGCGTCCCGTCTGGCAGGCGCTGAGTGTGACCAGAGTGGCCTGCATCTTCATCTCGAAAATGTCGAGCGTCGTCAGCCATCCATCCGCCAGTGCCAACCCAGAGAAGAGGGGGTTATCGGAGCGAAAGTGCCCATGGGCCGCGAGATGCAGGAATTCGGCGCGCTCCGCGGCCTCCAGCCACCGACCTTTGGTCGCCTGGGCCTCCACATAGGCTTCCCCACCCAACAGATGCGCAATCCGGCGCGCCTCTTCGACAGCAAAAGGCAGATGCCCATCCGCCGAGCAGCCAAAGGCGGTAGCGCCCTTTCCGGAGGGCCGCGCTTCCACACAATACTTGAGGAGGCTTGCGCTCGGCAGGTAGCTGATCTGATGACGGACAATGGCGTACGAATCGCCATCATAGAGGGCATGGAAGGGCACGTAATGAAGCAGGCCGTGCGGAACGATAATGAGACTTTCAAAGGGGGCGACGGCCTCGCCGATGGGACCCATCAATTGTCGGTGAAGCCTATGCAGGATCGCCTGCGCATTGGCGGTTAGATAGGGAATATGCTCCGCCGACGATCTGGGGACGGCGTCGGTGTTCAGGTGCAGAAGCGCAAGGTCATCGCGTATCCGCCGTGCATCGGCATCCAGGGATTGCGCTCGGACTTCATTCTCCGTGATCAGGAATACGACCAGGGAATCGCCAATGAGGAAATACTCCAACAGCATCGTCTCAGGCGGAATGTACTGCCGGACGGGTTCGGTGTGAATTCTCCATAAGGATGCTTCGCGCCCGTAGTCCGCATTGCGAACCAGCAACCGATGCCAGAGCTCTGTAATGGTCTCCTCGAGCGAGAGGATCTCCCGCTGTAAGGCCTTAGAGCGGCTTTTGCCTTCGGGCCCCAGGCTCTCCCTGGCTTGCTCGTCCGCCTCCCAGCGGCGATAGAGGCGGTCTCTTTCCGCTCGCAGCATGTTCAGCTGCTCCACCAGGGGGCGGTCCTCTTCGGCCTTGGCGCGGACGCCCAGGTCGAGGCGGTATGTCAGCAAGTCAAGCAAGGCTCGCGACTTGGCCCTCTCCGCATACTGGAGTGCAGCTTCCGGGTCCCCGGCACTCAACGAGAGCCGGACGGCGTCCTGGTAAATCACCGATTTATCCTCAATGAAACCCGCCTTGTATTCCGACATGAGCTGACCCGAGATCTGCTCGAGGTGTTGGATCGCCTGCTCCAAATGCTCGGCCGCCGCCTGCACATCTCCCCGTCGCTCTTCCAGCCGGCTGAAAAGATGGCGCCATTGATACGCCAAGGAAGGCATCGCGAGCCCGGCCTCAACTTCTCGGGCATCCTTAAGCTGTTCCTCTGCTACGGCTTCTTCTCCCAGAGCGAGAGCCGCTCTGGCAGCAATCAGCTTCGATTGAACTTGCTCAGGCTTGAGCCCTAAGCTTCTAAACATATCCGCACACGCCAGAGCCAGGGATACGCCCTTTTCGGGGTGGCCCATCTGCATTTCGGTCGCGGCGATCTCCAGATCAACGATGGCCGTTTCTGTGGGATTCTTATCCTGCTCGAAGATTTCGCGAGCTTCCATCAAGGAGCGCAGGGCTTCGGGATGGCGCCCCAAGCGGCTATATGCAACGGCCTCGTTTAGGATGGCTTGTCCCACGAATCGCATCGATCCGAGGGCCGCAAATTGCTCACGCACACGCCGGCATTTGGCCAGGACCTCCGGAAAGCGGCGCAATTGCAGAAGGCAATCACTAATGAAGAGTTCGACGAGGAGGGCATCTCGCGGCCGCTCACCTTCGGTGAAGGCGACGCCCACCTCATCCAATAGCCTCAGCGCGTGATTGAATTGACCCAATGCGAAGAAGGTCATGGCGAGGTTCTGCTTGGCCTTGGCAGCTGCGATGGTTTGACCCATCTCCATCAGTCGCTCATAGGCTCGGGTGCTGGATTGGATGGAGGCTTCGAATTCTCCCAAGTTGCGGAGGATTACGGCCCGATTGTGCTCCACCCACATACGTCCTTGACGGCCTTCGGGCCCAAGCCGCTCAAAGATCACCGCCGCTTCGTCGAAGGCTTCCAGCGCCTTGGAATCCATCCCCCGGTACGAGTACATGCTGGCGAGGTTCATCAACAGCGTGCCCAGCGGTTGAAGCTGCCTGTGCCTTGTGAGCACTTCCTTGGCCCAACCCCCAACTGCCTCGGCTTCGTCATAGCGGTCTAGAAACGTCAGCGCTGCCACCTTGCCGATTTGGGCACGGGCCTGTTCGACGACGAGGTCCTCGGCCTCGTAGATCTTGGCAGCCTCATCGTATAGGTCGATGGCGTCCAGATACTTGCCCTCGGCTATCGAATAGGCATTGGCTCGTGCCAGGAGCCCCAAGGCTCGTTGGGCCGGCTCTTTCGTGAGCTCGGCTTGCCAAAGCAGGCAATCGATTGCCGTCCGTGACCGCTGAAGGTCCGATCGCAGAAATGCATCCGCTCGATCCTTGAAGGCTTGGGCGGTCTTATTTGTCAGATCGGCGCGGTGAGCCAACAGAAAGCGACGGCGTTCCTCGTCTCCAGACAGATTCATCACTCGATCGACAAATTCAGTCGCGCCCATAGGCTGAGGGAACCACATCGTTCGGTCGAGACCTACCATTCCATCTTCAGTTCTGGAATGTGGATCTCGCGCTCTGAATCCCCCATGATTAGACTGTATTCTCCAGAGATCAGGTCCTGGATCGTGAAGTTTCCTGCATCATCGATCGGGGTTTCCGCAACCCTCTCATCCAGCCTCCACAACTGAACCGTCCAACCCTTCGTCTCGACCCCGGTGACCAACCCGAGCAATTGTCCCCGTCCAGGCTGCTCCGCATCCTCTACTACCTCCATGGCTATTTGCACACCCTCGGCCATATAGATTAGAGGTCCGGCGGCCGCCCCGCGCACTCCTGCCAATGCAGGCGCAAACTGTGGGCCGGGGCCTTTCGCAGCCTGGGAACCGCTCATGAGGCGCGCGATCCAAACTCTCACCCTCTCTCCGGCACGGATCTCCAGATCAGGCCGCAAGGCTTCGAGATATGATTCAAGCACCGCCAGCTCCTGTGCGCAGTGGGGGCAAAGCTGGATATGTGCGCGGATCGCCTTCGATTCGGCAGAAGGCAGCATGCCCAGGTGGTACTCACCCAGGTCGCTGGAGGAGGGGCAGTCGAATCGATACAGGCTCGCCCTCAATCTTCCCTGAAGGCGGGCAAGCGAGCGGGCACGCTCAAGGCAGTGTTCGCATGTCCGCATGTGCTGCTCAACTCGCTCATCGGCCTCTCCATCGAGAAATCTCAATAGAGCCCCTTCAGGCAACTCAGGCGGTGAAATGCACGGCATGATGGTATGCGCCTCCCACTCTCATTAACGTATCCCCGAGATCTTTTTCAATCATCACCAAGCATCCTCTCCGCAATATCCGGATCCCTTCGCAGCCGGGCAATGACGTTCTGCTTCACTCCGTAGACCTCATCCACGCTGGCGAAGACGCCATCGAAATGCTCAAGAACCTGCCGGGGTTTCAGGCTCAGCGCGAAGGAGGCGTAGATACAGACCCTCTCCTTCTCGTCCCTCATTTTCGACTCCAGCAATACCCAAAGCTCATCGCGCGTAACGCGCCGTATGGCCTGGCGCTCGATGCTGGCGGATTGCGAAGCCAACGAAGCATCATGTTCCTCAAGCGGAACATGGTCATGCTCTTTGCGGCGGAGGTGATCCATGATGGCACTATGAACGCACATTTGAAGATAACGCAGGATCGAAGACAGATTCGAGAAGCGTTCGAACTTCGCTGATTCCAGGGCAGACCAGAGCCTCTCAAAGGCCCGGTTGAGGAAGTAATCCATCTCCTCGCCTGTCCCAGAGAAGCCTGAATGGCGCCGGATCCAGCCTCGCACAAGAGGTCGATATTGCCGGTAGAGGAAACTCCAGGCGCGCTGATCCCCCTCCAGGGCGGCGCGCCGAAAGAGCTCATAGCAGTAGCTGGGATCGTTCGCCTCGCGCTGGAAGAAACGCTCAGTCTCCTCCGCGCAGCGGTGAATCAGACCCCCCAAGCCTAGCTGGCTTGGAGACGCAGGACCGGCGATGATTGTCCTCGACTCTCCATGAAAAGCCCGTTCCCGGCACTTTGAAGGTGAGGGGGTTCTGTGCGGTGAGCGGCTCCCCACGATGCGTTCTATCGGCCGATCTGCAGGCGCCAGACATCCTGCGAGACGCCTTAAGGGACGCATTCCTTTGGCGATGGAAGGGGTGCGAACCTTCGAAGCAATCGGTGACCTACCTTATCACACAGGCGAGCAGCGAGTCAAACGAAGGCGCGCCCTGCGGATGGATGATGGCTATCTCCCACTCCTTGTGTCGCCCCACCACCCACTTTAGGCGATACACGCCTGGGGCGGTTGGTTCGGATGCGCTTTAGGATGGGCTCTATCTTGACAGCCCGGCTCCCACGCTGGGCCGAAGCCCGAGGAGGCAGGGGGCGCACGGCCGTGCGCCCCCTGCTACGCGCGATAGGCTGGCCATCATGGGTGGCCCAACCGGATCCGCGTACCCGATGTCGGCCGATCGATGCCCAACTCCGGCTTCGATGGGCCTGATAGCTTCCCGCTCGTTTCCCACCGAAGTCCCTCTCCCGGTACAATGTCCATCATCCAACCAACGCCGATAAGGGGGTCCCTTGCCCGAAACCCACCTGCTCTCCAAGACCTCTTTCCTGCGCGGCGTGCGCTGCAAGAAGTCGCTCTACCTGGACCGCTTCCGCGGCGACCTGCGCGATCCTCTCGACCCGGCCATCCAACGCCGGCTCGCCGAGGGCCAGCAGGTGAATGAGCTCGCCCGGGGCCTCTTTCCCGGGGGCGTCCTGGCCCGCGAAGTGCCCTTCGACTTCGCCGGCGCGCTGCGCCGCACACACGACCTTGTGCAGGCCGGCGCACAGGTCCTCTACGAGGCCGGCGTCCTCCACGACGGCGTGCTGGCCTTCGTCGATATCCTCCTCCGCAGCGGTGACACCTGGACGATGGTCGAGGTCAAGAGCAGCAACGACGTCAAAGACCACTACGCGTGGGATGTCGCCCTACAGGCCTACCTGCTTGAGCAGGCTGGCTACCCGCTCGAGGAGGCCTACCTGGCGCATCTGAACCGGGAGTACACCCGCCAGGGGGAGCTGGATCTGCAAGCGCTCTTTGTGCTGGAACCGATGAAGGAGAGGATCCAGGAGATCCTCCCGCAGGTGCCCGGAGAGATCGAGGCCGCCAAGCGCGTCCTCGCCGAAGGCACCGAGCCGCAATTGGACATCGGACCCTACTGCGACGATCCCGACGCCTGCGACTTCAAGGGCTATTGCTGGCGACACGTGCCGGAGCCTTCCGTCTTCGACGTCTACTACATCGGGAAGAAGAAGGCCTTCGATCTCTACAACCAGGGCGTGGTGCGCATCGAGGACATCCCCGAGGACTATCCCCTGCAGGCCCGCTCACGCTTCCACGTCCAGGCGCATAAATCCAGAGAGCCGGTCGTAGACCGGGAGGCGCTTCGAAACTTCCTTGAACGCCTGACCTACCCGCTCTACTACCTGGACTTCGAAACCTTCGCCACCGCCGTCCCGCCCTGCGATGGATTGAGGCCGCATGCGCACGTGCCCTTCCAGTACTCGTTGCACGTGCAGCGCGAGCCTGGCGCGCAGCCCGGGCACAGCGGCTTCCTGGGCGATCCGCATGCGGATCCCCGTCCGGAGCTGCTGGCACGGCTTCTACCGGAGACCGAAGGCAAGGGGACCATCCTGGCCTACTATGCCGCTTTCGAGATTAGAGTCTTGCGCTCGTTGGCGGCGGCCTTCCCCGAGCACGCCGCGGCGATCGAAGACCGGCTGGCGCGGATCGTCGACCTGATCGAGCCGTTCAAGAAGCGCTGGCTCTACCTGCCGGCCATGAACGGCTCGGCTTCGCTGAAATCCGTCCTGCCGGCGCTCGCTCCGGATTTGAGCTACGAGGGCATGGAGATCGCCGATGGCACCCAGGCGATGGAGGCCTTCCTGGCGCTGCGGGAGCAGCATGACTCCGAGGCGATCCAACAGGTGCGCCAGGCGCTATGGGACTACTGCGAGCTGGACACCCTGGGCATGGTGCGGATCGTGGATGAGCTCTGGCGGCGTGCGTGAGGCCCTGATACGCGCGCTGGAGCCACGAGATCCCGCGCTCCCAGCCGCTGCAAGCGATGGGGGGAGAGATCATGAAACCCAAATCGCCAAGACGGCGCTCCTTGAGGTTGAAGGGCTACGACTATAGCCGCCCGGGAGCCTATTTCGTCACGATCTGCACCCATGATCGCGTCTGCCTGTTTGGGGAGGTGGTTGAGGGGGAGATGGTTCCCAACATATTCGGCAGAATCGTTCAAGAGGAATGGTTTCGATCGGCCGGTATAAGGCAGGAAATCGAGTTACGCCCAGATGAATTCGTTGTCATGCCGAATCATCTTCATGGGATTGTGTGGATCATCCATGCAGGAGTTTCCATGACCCCTGTAGGGGCGCACGGCCGTGCGCCCCTACGGCGTGCGCCGCGGTCCTTGGGGGCATTCGTCGCCGGGTTCAAATCCGCCGCCACCCGCCGCATCAACGCCCGCCGTGGGACACCCGGCACTGTGGTCTGGCAGCGCAACTATTACGAACACATCATCCGCGATGAACAAGCGCTAGGCCGCATCCGCGCATATATCGCGAACAATCCCCTGCAGTGGGATTTGGACCGCGAGAACCCGGCTAACCTTGCTGCGGGTTCGCAAACGCCCCCGCCCCATGGCGAACCATGGCGCGGATAAGTGGATCCGATGCCCAAGCTACTACCCTAGCGCTGCGGAAGGAGCATGACCCTGCGAAGGTCCGCCGCGTCCGCGAGGACCTGTGGCGCTATTGCGAGCTGGACACGCTGGGGATGGTGAGGATCGTGGAGGCGATAAGGCGCGTCGCCGAGAGAGGCACTCCAGAGGCGTTAGGCAGGGCCTGATCTCTCCACGCCGTTGATAACCGTTCATGATGATGCTATAATGTAGTCACATATGAGACTACATATCGAATCTCGGAGGAGCGATGCCTGAAGTCGGCGTGCGTGAGTTGAAAGCGAAGACCTCTGAGATCCTGCGCGCCATCCGGGAGCGGCGGGCGAGGTACGTGGTCACCTATCGCGGGCGCCCCGTGGCGGCCTTGATCCCCCTGGATGACGCCGCGGCGGTGGAAGCCCCTGGAGGCGAGCGGGAGGCCTGGGGCAGGCTGGAGCGGCTTGGCGAAGAGATCGGCCGGGGCTGGCGATCGCCCCAGACAAGCGCGGAGTTGCTGTCGGAGATGCGGCGCTAGGCGGCGGATTTGGCGCACCTATATATCATCGACGCGAGCGTATTCCTGAATGCCTTTAACCCCCACGAAGACGGGCATGAAGACAGCGGGGAGTTGCTGGCTGGTTTTCAGGCCCGCGGGGTGCCGCTCGTCTCCCCGACACTGCTGCTTCCGGAGGTGGCGGGAGCCATCCGCCGCGGGCGGGAAGATGCCGCGCTGGCGAGGGAGTTTGCGGGAGCCCTGAGGAGCTTGCCCCATCTGATCCTGGTTCCGCTGGACGAAACCCTGGCGGCGCAGGCATCGCAGATCGCCGCCGAGCATGCGCTGCGGGGAAGCGATGCCGTCTATGCCGCTGTGGCCCTGCGCTTCGGGGGCGCACTGGTCACCCTGGACCGTGAGCAGCACGCCAGGTTGAAACACGTGCTGCCGACGCACTTTCCCGCAGAACTGCTCCGGGGGACGGAATGATGCGGGTGTTCTCAGAGGTTATTGGTAGCCCCTTATCGAAAGCCATCCGGTTGCAATGAACTCTTCGACGAGGCCTGTGGCGGCAGATCCACATTGGAGGTAGGGGCGAGGGGCCGGTCGCCGCCACACGAGCGAACCGCCCATAGCCCTGCCCCGGGCTCGTTGGGTTCATTCATCGCAGGATTCAAATCAGCCGCGACCGGACAATCCCACGACATGGGGCCGCATTCCGTCCGCCGGCAGCTGGATGGTCGGGAAATGCGAAGTCAGCGGCAGAAGGAAGGTGAGAATGGCGGCCGAGGTGGCGCATGAAGAGTGAAACGCATCGCCGCCTTTCACTCCGCCTGAAGGGTTATGATTATGCCCGGCCGGGCGCGTATTTCGTCACGATCTGCACCCATGATCGCGTCTGCCTGTTTGGGGAGGTGGTTGAGGGGGAGATGGTTCCCAACATTTTCGGCAGCATTGTTCAGGAGAAATGGTTTCGATCGGCCGGTATAAGGCAGGAAATCGAGTTACGCCCAGATGAATTCATTGTCATGCCGAATCACCTTCATGGGATTGTGTGGATCATCCCTGCAGGAGTTTCCATGACCCCTGTAGGGGCGCACGGCCGTGCGCCCCTACGGCGTGCGCCGCGGTCCTTGGGGGCATTCGTCGCCGGGTTCAAATCCACCGCCACCCGCCGCATCAACGCCCGCCGTGGGACACCCGGCACTGTGGTCTGGCAGCGCAACTACTACGAACACATCATCCGGGACGAACGTTCATTTGATCGCATCCCTGAATACATCGCCGCCAATCCGCTGCAATGGGATCTGGATATCGAGAACCCGGCCCACCACGCCTGCCCCTCAAGAACACGCCCGCCCAAGGACGAACCATGGCGGGTGTAGCCGAACACGACATTATCAGATGACCCCGCCATGGCGGACGGAGCGCCGCGCCCTCCGGCCTGGGACGCAGCCGCAATCAAGGACTTCCTATCTTTTCCGGCGCTGCCATCTGCGGCCGGGTTTATCTGGTACAATGCATGCATTGCCTGGGCGCTCCGCCTGAACCTGACCCAACGGCGTTCATGGGGGCGTTACCCCTCTTCTCATTCCCACCGAATCGAACAGGGCGCCACGCAACCGCCGGACCGCGGTGATGGTCCCAATGTGGCAACCGTTCGGTTGGCGCGGCTGAGGAATGGATCGCAGCCGATCCCGGTTGTATCGTAGCTTTATGTATGGGCTGAGGGTGCGACTTGGCTCAACCGAGTCAAGGAGACTTTTTCGTGAATTTCAAGCAATTTCCATTGGATGCGCGTATCGCGCATCGCATCGAGGCGGTCGGGTACAGCACCCCGACACCGATCCAGGCTCAGGCCATCCCGCTTGTGCTGGAGGGACGGGACGTGATCGGGCTGGCGCAGACCGGCACCGGCAAGACCGCCGCCTTCATGTTGCCGATCCTGCAGCGCCTGACCCAAGGTCCGC
>Ga0190334_1001053_pt1 | contig 12341 bp, 17 predicted proteins | sample 48720478_MG_FD_161270 | JGI IMG/M metagenome (GOLD analysis project Ga0190334, IMG submission 161270) | Hydrothermal vent sediment bacterial communities from Southern Trench, Guaymas Basin, Mexico - 4872-04-7-8_MG | ecosystem: Environmental > Aquatic > Marine > Hydrothermal vents > Sediment ...
CAAATAGATTACGCATTTAACTCAAAAAAACAAGAAATAATTTCAGATAAGAATGATTATATTCTTAAAATATTCAATTCTGGAAGCTTCTTAGATGATGAAGAAGTCCCAAGTAAATTTAGAGAACATTTATATAAAAAAATAGTGCAATTTGATAATATAAAGGAATTTGTCATCGAATCGAGAGTTGAATTTATATCAAAGAAAAAATTGCTTGCTATAAAAGGAATCTTAAAAGATATTCGAATTGAAATTGGAATTGGTATAGAAACAATGAATGAATATATAAGAAATGTATATATTAATAAGGGTTTAACTAATAAAGCGTTATTAAGAGCAATTAATCTCTGTAAAGAATTAGATTTAGGAATTCGAGCTTATCTTTTATTAAAACCACCTTTTTTAACAGAACAAGCTGCGATTGATGATTGTATAGAATCCATTAAAAAATTGATTCAACTTGGAGTAGATACAATCTCTATTAATCCAGTAAATGTTCAAAAAGGTACTTTAGTAGAATATCTATGGTTTCAAAATAGATATCGACCACCTTGGTTTTACTCATTATTTCATTGCTTACAAAAAAGTATTACATCCCAAGAAATATTAGATAATTTAAGAATAATTTCAGATCCTTCAGGAGCAGGTACAAGACGAGGAATTCATAATTGTTTAAAAAAAAATTGTGAATACTCAATGAAAAAATTTCTTAGCGAATTTGTACTTTCTCAAGATATTAACGTTCTTTCAATGTATGACAAGATGCCTAAATGTGAGTGTGAATTAATTTATCAAATTCAAAAAAATTATCATTAAGAACTTTCAATTGATAACTTCATGCTAATTTCTTAGCTTTTACATTTTTGTTGAAATGGTCAAAAATCATTATATTTAAATATTGCCATTCAATTTTTTCTTTTAATATTTTAGCAATCAATAGGGTAAATCTTGAAGAGTTGGGTAAAACTAAATTTATTTTATCTCGGAAAGTCTAAAAAACATCAAATCTTTAGAGCAAAGAAATGGAATAAAGGTTTAGAAAAGATTTTGAATAAACCAGTATTTACTGAAAACTATGAACAAATCGGATATATCAAGGAAGTTTTTGGGCCAATTGACTCACCTTTTATTTCAATTCAAGCGGCGCGTGAAATTAAATTCCGCGTCGAAGAAAAATTGTATGTTAAATTAAGAAAATAATTTTTATCTTAAATAAAATCACTCAATTTAAGGGTGTTATAATATTTCTAATTGGAATGAATTAAATCAAGAAATTGAAGAAGAATCCAATCATATTGAAGGAACTTGTTGTGAGTGCGGTAAAAACATCCTTTTTGATGAAAATAGGGGTTTATTAGTTTGTGAAGAATGTGGATTAGTACACTCTGAAAATTATATAGACCACGGACCTGAATGGCGAGCTTTTGATGCTGATCAAAAAAGAAAGCGAACTCGAACAGGAGCCCCAATGACATATATGATACACGATAAAGGATTGAGCACCATAATTGATTGGAGAAATAAGGATTTTTTTGGAAAAGAAATTCCTGCTAAATTAAGAGGACAAATATATCGATTAAGAAAATGGCAAAGTAGGATACGGGTTTCTGATGCTACTGAACGTAATCTAACTTTTGCGTTGAGCGAACTGGAAAGAATGGCATCAAATCTAGACTTACAAAAGAATTTAAGAGAATGTTCGGCAAAAATTTATAGAGATGCAGTTGAGAAACATTTAATTCGTGGAAGGAGTATAGAAGGTGTAGCTGCTGCTAGTTTATATGCTGCTTGTCGAATGTATAAAGTTCCTAGAACTTTAAATGAAATTGCAGAAGTAGCTAGAGTTGATAAAAAAGAGATTGGAAGGTCATTCAGGTTTATTTCAAAAGAATTGCCATTAAATTTAAATCCAACAAAACCACTTGATTTTTTGTCAAGATTCACCTCCGAATTAGGCTTATCTCCAGAATGCCAAAAAATTGCAAAAAAAATAATTAAATTAGCAGAAATGAAGGGATTAACATCTGGAAGGGGTCCTACTGGAGTTTGCGCAGCTGCAATTTATGCTGCTAGTATATTAACTAAAGAACGCCGTACACAAAGAAGCATAGCTAGAATATCAAACGTCACTGAAGTGACAGTCAGGAACCGATTTTCTGAAATAATAGAAAACCTTGATCTAGGCATCAAATTAAAGAATAAGTGAATTGAAAAAATATTTTTATTATTTTTTCCTATTTTTCTTTCTTTATTTTTATTAAATAATATTTCGATAATACACGAATTAAAGATTAAAATTTCTGTTTTTAATTTATATCAGATAACAGAAATTATTCGGTCGAGAATAATGAAAACTGAATCGTTCAAGTTAATAAATCAAGCAGAAATTAATTATTTTTTATATAGAATAAAGAAAAGGCTTCCAAATTTTGTTGCTGGAGTCATTACAGATTACGATGGATTCCCAATTGGAGCAAATATCTCAAAAAGATTGTGGATTCACGAAAATACTCTAGCACTTTCTGCAATTTCCAAAAATCGAGAATTTTCAATAAAAGATCCAAATTTGGTACAAATAAGATTAGATATAGATAAAAGTAAGAAGTATAAACTCTTTTTATTGCTTGAAAAATCCAAAAACTACAAAGAAGGCTTAAAAAACTTGAAAGATCTCATAAGAAATCAAGAATTATTTTAGTTATAGTAAAAATCTTTCCATTATTTATTATTTTCAAAAAAATTAGTTTAAATGTGCTTAAATTTTTAAACAATTAAAATTATTTTAATATTTAAAAAGTGTTTTGAACTTTTTCCTTTTTTTGGAGGTTTAAAGCTGTGAACCTTTCAGAATACGAACAAATTCTAAAACAAATTCTTAAGCAAATTGTAAGTAGTACACCAGGGTTAAGGCATGCAATAATTATCGATGAAGCTGGAATTACTATTACTAGCGAATCAAAATTCTCATTCACAGCTGATAAAAATGTATCCATCGAAAAAATTGGGGCAATAGGAGGTGCTGTTTTTACTGCTGGGGAAGAGCAAGGATATATTTTAGGATATGGAAATATAGATCTTCAAATTACGGAATATGATAAAGGATTAGTTTTTGCTGGAAAAGTAGGAAAAGGTGTTTTATGTGTTATTACAGATAAGAATGTACAAATTGGTTATGTGCGCACAATCATTAAAAGGTTTGGACCTAAAATTTCACATATTTTAAACAAATATTTTGAAACTGAGAAAGAATCTCTTGATGAAAACCTGAAGAAATTAATAGGTACTGATCATTTAGGTTTTTTATAATATTGATAGAAGCTATATTTTTCAAATATTTTATAAATAATTGTCGCCTAAAACACTAACTCATTTTTTTCATTTTTGGGATACACCTTTAAATCAAAAAAGCTCTCTCGTGTTAGGCTTGTTAATGAATCTGGGAGCATAATCATATCTGCAACCTGGGTTGACTCTGACCGCATTGCCTGGCAATCGCCTTATGCTAGGCCAAGAGCCCATATATATTGCAGTAAATTATTGATTAATTTAATTCCGGATGTTTGCATGGTCTTGCACATGTAATCATCATCATTCATACATGCCCTCGAACATGCAATTGGTCCATCATCATTCTCCCAAGATACATATAAAAGAGGTAAGATAAAAAGTTTTCCTTAAATGAGTTAAATTTATTGAATTCCTTTACTATTTTTAATGAATTTTAATATTTCATCATAGGAACCAATGTAATTCTTTACAACTGGATTTTTTAATCCTTTTTCTGGTTTGCCTTCAAAAATGACCCTTCCTTCGTGTAAAAATAACATTTTATCGGCCCAATTTTCAATAAAAAATAATTTATGAGTCGTAAATATTATTGTTAGCTGTTCTTCTTTCCTCAATGTTTCTAATATTTTTAGATGGTTGAGTATGGATTTAAAATCCAAATTTGCAAAAGGTTCATCTAATAATAATATTTTTGGTTTCATAGCTAATAATCCTGCCAAAGCAGCCCTCTTTTTTTGACCCCATGATAAACTAAAAGGAGAATAATTACGAAATTCTTCTAAATTTACAGACTTTAAAGCCCAATCAACCCTTTTTTTAACTTCTTCTTCATTTAAACCAAGATTTCTTGGCCCAAAAGCAATATCTTCTTCTATGGTAGGAGCAAAAAGTTGATCATCCGGGTTTTGAAAAAGAAATCCAATTTTTTGCCTGATTCTCCATAATTGCTTTTTATTTCGCGTTAAATGCTCTCCAAATAGTTTTATGATTCCAGATTCAGGCTTTAATAACCCTACAATTAATCTTAACAAGGTGGTTTTTCCGGAACCATTATTTCCAGTTAAAGCATAGATTATGTTTTCTTCAACAGTAAAAGAAATATTTTTCATTTGAAAATGGGAATCATATCTAAAGTTTAGTCCTTCTACTTCAATAACGTTAATAGCTGCAATACCTCCTTGAATAATAACTCAGTATTTATGAAGTAAAAGAATGCTATTACTATTCCTATAAATAAAAATAAACAAACAACATCCAAGAATTTAATTTTTCTACTTGAAAAAGTTATCTTACCATTAAAACCTCTCATTTTCATGCTCTCATATAATCTTTCGCTACGTTCCATGTTGTTTAATAAACTTTTACCCATTATGAAAGCGTGAGTTTTCAATTTTTTCCAATATGTTGTTACATTTTTTCCCCTTAATTCTTGTGCCTCTAATATTTTCTTGTTAGCAGTTGCGAGAATTGGAATGTAATGTAACATTATCACTAAGCTACCAACAAAAAATGATGGAATTAATCTTATTTTGGTTAAAGCTTCGATAAATTCTGAGTATGTTAAGGAAGAAAAGAAACTCAAGAATATGAATGCTGAACTTGCCATTTTGAAGAAAAGTAATAATGCCAGCATTACACCCTCATGATAAATGAATATGGGTATTCCAATATTAATTGATAAAATTACAGTTCTTCCAATATATAGTGGTAAAAATATTGTTATAATTATTATAAAAGGAAGAATTGATTTTAACTTGGAAAAAGTTCTTATTAATTTTAACCTAAATATGAGATTTAATATGATTGAAATAACAAATAAGGTAATTGTAAAATATATGTCATTAATAGAAATAATGGGAATGACGAAAATGAACGGCATCAAAAATCTAACTAATGGATGCAAGCTGGATATTAAATTCTTCTCATCTAAATTTCTGAAAGGTAAAAAATTTTTCATGATTATTCACGATATTTGTTGTAATATAGATTAAGATTAGAACGCTTGTACATCTTGATCATGTAATCTTTTCTCATTGAGTTCATACCAAATTTGGAGAAAGTATTATTTTTAAGTCATACCATGTTATAATTTAATATTATTCATTTTAAAAAAACTCATCGATCATATTAAAAAAGTTTGAGCTGAGCTGAAAAATGCATATCCCAGATGGATTACTAGACCCCATAACAACTATAATTTTATGGATTGTCTCGATAACAATAATGGTAATTGGATATTTTCGGATGGGAAAATTATTTGAAACTGAAGATGCTGAAAAATTAATTCCATACATAGGCGTTCTGGCTGCTGCGATTTTTGGTTTTCAATTTGTAAACTATCCTGTGCCAGGAGGTACATCTGGTCATTTAGTGGGAGGTACTCTCGTTGCTGTAATATTAGGGCCTTGGGCTTCTGTTATCGTGCTATTTTTAATTTTAATAGTACAGAGTTTTTTTGGAGATGGTGGAATTACAGCTTTAGGAGCAAATACGTTCAATATGGGAATTATTGGTGGCATGGTTGGATTTTATTTAGTAAAACTCATTATTAAAGCCTTGAATAAGACTAAAATGAGTAAAAGGATAAAATTAACGATTGCCACAGCAATAGGTGCTTATATTTCCATTGTTTTGGCGGCAATCATATGCGGAATTGAGCTAGGAATATCTGGTGCTGTACCTCTTGCAATAGCAATTCCAGCAATGGCATATTGGCACTTATTAATTGGTATTGGTGAAGGAATTATTTCAGCCTTAATCATTTTTTACATATACAAAACAAAGCCCGAATTTATTACAACAGAGACAACTTTACTGGGTGGTGAATAAAGATGGTTGACTTTAAAAGATATAAGTGGCCTTTAATATCTATAGGCATTATTATATGTGTCTTAATTTTAATTATGTCTATTGGGTATACAATTGGCATTCTTTCAGAAGATCCTGATGGTCTTGAAAAAGTATTAATCACTTTTAGGGGAGAATCTTGGCTTGAAGGCTTAGTTTCACCTTGGATTCCTATCTTGAGTTGGATTGACAATGATTATATTGCTGGCATTATTGGAATATTATTATCAACCACGATAATAGTTAGTGTATTCTATTTATTTTCAAAAATTAAGAAAAAAAATAGATGATTTAAAAATTCTCATTTTTTCCTTTTTTTTTATTGACGTTAAACTAAAAAAATTATGGATAAATTCAATTTCTCCTAAATTTATTGAAAAATTTTATTCCAATTAATAAAATAACCGTTGATACAACTAATAAACTCAGTAAACTCTCTATTGTTTCTGGATAAGTTAATGGAAGACCTTTCAACAAAAGGTTTTGAAGTACTAGGACAGCAAATCTAAGTGGTAAGAAAGATACTATTTTTTGCATTACATCACCAAAGACTTCAACAGGTACAAATACTCCGCTAAGCATTGCTAAAGGAATGATAATTATCCATACCCCTCCAGCTGCAGTTTCTGGATCTTTAAATATTGGCGCAAGGGCAAAAGCTATTGATAGAACAAAGAAAGAAAACACGAGAAGCGTTAAAATTATGCCCAAAATGGCATCAATAGAAGAATATATTATAGGGTTCCATCCAAATAAGGATAAAATGATTACACCTATGAAAAATTGTATGAAGATTAATAATATGTTAGAAATTATGTTGGAAAGGATAATTTCATGATTTTTAACTCCTGTTGGATCTAATCGCTTGAAAATTCCATTTTTTTTCTCACTGGTAAGAATTATTAAAGCATAAGATAGAATGGTCAACGGTCCATAAAGTACATATCCTGGTGAAGAGTAAGTTATATTATTTACTATGCGTACGGATGTACTTTTGACATCATATTCGATTGGAACTTCTACAGGGTTACTATTTATTACTTGTGATATGGCATTGGCTAAAACATTTTCGATTGTTGCGTGGGTTATAGGAGAAATAGATTGGACAAAATATATCTCAAATTTTGTTGGAATTATTTCAGAAGAATTCTCTATTTCTCTATTAATATTTTTGTGGAATCGTTATTGAACAATTTGAACCAAGAGAATGAAAGTAGTTATTTGCTTGGTTTTCTAAGACATCAATGACATATAGATTTTTTGTTTTGCTAAAGCCTTTTCGATAAAAAAAGCTCATGTTAATGTTCCATCCATTATCTAGTCCTCTTGAAAAATTTTGATTAAAAATCAAAACTCCATCATATGGAAAATTATCGAAATTGTTTAAAATCTCATTGGCAATAGTGGAGTTTGGAATGAATGTGAAACGAAATGTTGGATAAAGCATTGAAGCAACAAAGTTATAAAAGCTAGTTAAAGAATAATTTTGGCTGGTTGATGTATCATTTATCCAAAAACCAATTTTTATACTCGAGCTATTCTCAAGAAAAGATTCAAAACCTTGAGGGAAAACAACATACGATATTATACTACCTTCGATTGCTGCTTCTTTTGCCAAATCTTCAGATGAATAGTTAACTAAATCAATCCCGTCCATGCCTTCTATTACTTGATATATAAAAGTTAGATTAAAATTGGAGTGTATGCTATAATCTGCTTTTGAATTATCTAAATCAATCCATCCGATATTGTATGTTGAGGTTGAATTTCCAAAGTCCGTGTTTCCAAAAATTAATCCAATTAAAGAATAATATACAACTGGCATTAACACTAAGAATCCCACTGTTTTCGGATTCCTAAAAAATCTTAACAAATTCTTCTTCACTAAAGTAAATAATCTTGACATCTTCATTCCCCTCCATTAATTTCTTAAAGACCTACCTGTCAATGTTAAAAATACATTTTCTAAACTATTTCGCTTAACATCAATATCTAAAACCTTTATTTTATTATCAATAAAGCATGAAATTATATCTCCAATTTTACCTATCCCATCTAAAGCTTTTATCTTCACTAAAAAATCACCTTCAATCTCGTCTAATGATGCAGAGACCTCTTCAGAATCTAACGAGTGGATGACTTTTAAGATATTGCTTTTATTCCCTTCAACCTTGAAATTTAATAAATCACCTTTTCCAATCGTTTCTTTCAATTTTTCAGGTGTTCCTTCTGCTATGATTTTTCCATAATCTATTATTGCTAATCTGTCTGAAAGGAAATCTGCTTCTTCCATGTAATGTGTAGTGAGAAAAATTGTTTTTTTTCTTTTTTTTAGTTCAAAAATATAATCCCACACTAATCTTCTGGATTGCGGGTCCAACCCTGTAGTTGGTTCATCTAAAAATAATATTTCTGGATCATTCACTAGACCTAAAATGAGATTTAATCTCCTCTTCATGCCTCCACTCAATTTCGCTGCTTTAGTCCTCGAATTTTCTTCCAAGCCAACTTTTTTCATTAAAAAATTTATTCTATTTTTCAATTTTTCCTTATCATTGGAATACATTTTTCCAAAAAACATGAGATTTTCGTATACTGATAATTCTTCGAAAAATATGTTTTCTTGAGGGACGATACCTAAAAATTGCTTAACTTTACTGGGCTCTTTTTTTACATCTAAATCCATTATGAAAATGTCTCCAGAATCTGGCTTTAAATAGCAAGATAAGAGATTTATAGTAGTAGTTTTCCCAGCACCATTTGGTCCAAGAAAACCGAAACATTCTCCTTGATATATTTTGAAGGAAATACCATCCACTGCTTTTATACCGTTATAGTATTTTTTCAAATTCCTTACATCAATAACTACTTTATTTTGTTCAATGATATCATTTTCTCTGGTTTTAATCATTTTGACATTCACTAATCTTAAAAATTTACTTTAATTCACTCTAATAAAGTAAGATTTTTGAATCTTTTATAGACCAATATTTTACCTATTAATTTCATTTTTAAAGTGAAACGTTAATATTAATTAAGATTCAAAAAGAATATTGAGAAAATGAAAGAATATTCTTACTTTAAAACAAAATTTTTTTCTAAATAATCAATTTATATGATTGATGAAAATTATTTTTTTTATTGAATCTACCACAATAAACTTGGAAAAATACACGATTAAGGATATTCCTGGTAGTTCTGGACGTTTAGACGTGATCTCTCGCTGCATATTAGCAGCATTATTAAGAAAAGATAAATTTGATTATGATGTAAAAGTATGGGCTTTTTTAGGCAAGTTTGGGACTCTTATATTCGATCCATTGCAATTAAATTATGAAACTTTTCCTAAAACGGAGATTTTACTTACAGATTATATTGTATCATTGATAAAAGGAATTTCCATTCCAGAAAGAAATAATTTTGATTTAAATGTTCAAATCTCGCAAGTATCGCTTTCTAAAGCATTAGATAAGTTTATGGGTGAAAATTATGAGTGTTATATATTAGATGAGACTGGTAATGATTTTTTTAAAGAATTAAGTGAACTTTGCTTAAAACCTCAATTATTATTCATCATAGGAGATCAGAGTGGTAATCTAATTACATCAACAAAATTATTAAGGTTTAATTTTCATAGATTAAGTTTAGGAAATATCTCTTATTTAGCTTCTTCTGTTATTCGGATAATTAAAATGAATTTAAAATGTAAAATGTGAAAAAATTTTTTAATTTAAACAGCTTTTTACTAATAGTATTTTTATAATTATAACTTGATTTTAAATTGACTAATACAGAAACTAAAAATAGTAAAAGGATTAATCAACGAAAAATTTTGGATAAATTTATTACAAGACCAGTTAATTTTTTAATAAAGCATAAAATTTCACCAAATTTACTCTCATATTTAGGTTTTTTTTGTTCACTTGGAGCAGCATTCCTTATTTCAATTGGTGGACTTCATTTTCCTATTTGGTATGCTTGGATCTTGCCATTTTTATTATTCTTATCTGGTGCATTTGATGTTTTCGATGGAGAAGTAGCAAGAAGAACTGGAAATGATTCGAAAACTGGAGCATTTTTGGACTCTTTTTTAGATCGTATTTCTGATATAGCAATAGTTCTTGGATTAATTCTCTCAAATTTGATTAATTACATTACTGGTTTTATTTTAGCTTTTTTAGTTGTGATGATTTCATATGTCAGGGCTAGAGCAGAAAAAGAAGGAATAGATATGAAAGGAATTGGATTGATGGAGCGAGCAGAAAGAATCATTATTTTATGGTTTACCTTCATTGCAGAATTTTGGGTTTTTCACGTCTCAATATTGATGATTGGAAAGCCATTCACTTTATTTTTTCAAATTTTTATTTATGTTTATATGATATTGTTATTGATAACAGTAATTCAGCGAATTACCTTTTCAGTTAAGATTTTAAATAAAAATAATATAAATCTAAATAATAATAAGCAAGTTTGATTAATCCCTTTATTTATTTAACACAAAAATTTTAACTAATGAAGAGTCATGAAAAATTTTTTAAATTTTAACAGATTTTAACACTTATAGAGAAATATATTCATTTAATAAGAGTAAAAAAAGGCTGATTATTATTCCAAAAAAGAGAAGAAGTGGAGGAAGATCTGGGTCAAATAAGGGTCGTTATGCAAGAGTCCAATGTAGTAATTGTGGCCGATTTGTAGCAAGAAGCAAGGCTAAAGCTGTTACTAGAAGAGTATCTTTAGTTGACGGTAGAATGTACTCTGAATTAAAAAAAGCTGGGACCATCATCCAAGCACCAAGTAAAACAAAGTATTATTGCATCAGTTGTAGCATTCATACTGGAAATGTTTCACAACGCGCAAAAAGCGAACGCAAATCTAAATAAAATTATTTTTAACAATTTAAATAAGTTTTAAACCACAATTAGATTTATTAAATTAGTTCATTACTTGCATTATAGCGAAATTTTAAATCTATTTTTAAAATATTTTATATGTTTATTTAATAAACAAATTATAGGTTTAGAGCTTTAAAGAATGATGGTAAAGAATAAATGATCTCGCATTGATCTTTTCCTGTTACCTCAACAATAGCTCGAATCAAGTAAGTTTCTTTTAAATTTTCTTCTGGTTCATAGATTTTTACTCTTGCTGTTGGTTTTAATTTTAATGTATAATTTTCAGCAATACCGGTAATATTTTCATCAGTTTTTATCAAAAATCCTAATAAGCCTAACTCATAATGAGATACTATGAATAAATATTGATTTTTAATTTTTTTATTTTCTATTTTTTCAAAATGAACAACTTCAAAATAATCTTCTTGTAATTCTTTCGGTAATTTAATGAATTGAATACTTTTTTTCTTGCCGGTATTATATGGAAATGGTGTATAAAATAGTTTATTAAAGCTTGAAATTTTCTTAATTTGCTCGTTATATTTTTCTACATCTTTTATGGAATATGCCTTGTCTAAAAGTAAGGTTAACTTCTCAACTTTAAAATCTTCTGCAGTATAACCATTTAAAACAGTAGCGATATAAGCTCGCTTTAGTTTTTCAATTAAAATATCGCTTCGAATTTTCAATTTATAATCAATACTTATCTCAAGAGCCTCATTATACAAATTAGCGGCAAGCTGAGAATGTCCTAATGCAAGAAAATAATCTCCAAGCTCTGAAAAAACAATGATGGCATCTAAATAATTTTTATCAAAATCCATATTTGAAATCTCTTCCATTATTGACATGGCAGTTAATACTTCTTCTCCTTGAATATATAACGCAATTGCTTTACCAATTAGACATTTTAATTTTAATTTACTATCTCCATAAATATCTGCAAGTTCTTCCGTAAAGTTATAAGCTAAAATAGCATTTTTATACAACCCGTGAAATAGAAAAATAAGTGCTTTTACATAATTTAAAGTCAAGCAAGTTTGATAGTTATGGATTATTGTTGAGAATAATGCAGCTCTTTCAATAGAATCAATTGCAGAATTGAATTGTCCTAGAGAAACTAATATGAAACCGCGCAAGAATTCCATTTTGCTTATTTCTGAACAAATTAATTGTTCTACAATCTCATAATCTCTCTTATTTTTAAGTTGCCCGGCTGCCAGCTGCAGAAGAGAAACTAAAAAACCATTTCCTTTCTTCAAGTATATGGCAGCATTTTTGGGATCATTTTTAACAATTGCCTCTCTT
>Ga0190334_1001054_pt1 | contig 12337 bp, 9 predicted proteins | sample 48720478_MG_FD_161270 | JGI IMG/M metagenome (GOLD analysis project Ga0190334, IMG submission 161270) | Hydrothermal vent sediment bacterial communities from Southern Trench, Guaymas Basin, Mexico - 4872-04-7-8_MG | ecosystem: Environmental > Aquatic > Marine > Hydrothermal vents > Sediment ...
TAAAGCCCGCTTAAAAGTTCTTGCCAGTACTCCTCCTCAGACATATCACATGTCTTTATCTCTCCCTTTGGAGGATAAACAATCGGTATCTTTTTCTTTAAATAATACCTTAAAATATTCCCATCATTTTGTCCGAATGTTGCAACAACTCCTCCCTTCCATCTATGATTAAACCACTTTGCAGCCACAATATAGCTTATTTTAGGTGTTGATTTTACAAACCTTACCACTCCCCTATAATTATTACCAAAAACAGATGAAAGAAAGAAAAAAAACAAAAACAAGGGAGAAAAATTAATTAATCCTCCTTTTCTCAAATTTTCCATACTTAACAAAGAAACTAAAAATAAAAAAACAAGAGAGAAAAGAAATGCCTTGTTTATAACAAAATTCAAAAAAATCACATATCCGAAAAATAAGATTAAAACAATTCTTACAAAAAGCTGATATCTTGTCTTAAAAAGCTTTTTACCAACTTCCATAATACCTACTGAAAAAACAAATATTAAAAAATAGAGAAAGGGCAAAAGTCTTCTTGTATGATCCGCATTTAATCCTACCTTATAAATATATCCCTTTATAATCACAAAAAACAGAAAAAAGGTGTAAAAGGAGTAAAAAAATTTTCTGTTTTTCTTATAAATCAAAATACTCCCGCAAACAAAAGAAACAGCTAAACCAATCCAGAAAAACATAAAGATAGCTGCAGGACTATCCTTTAAGAAAAATAAAAGTGAACGGTTTATCTGCTTTATTAAAAATCCCGGATTTTTAAAAAAGAATAAAAAATCCTTCTCTTTTAATATTAATGCTATCTTATAAAAAAATCTTGAGAAAAATTTAAAAGTATAATAAATAAAATTCACTGCAAACAAAAAAGATAAAAAGAACCAAAAAATTATTTTTCTTAATTTTAAATTCTCACGATTAAATTTAATAAGACTTATTATCCATGAAAAAAACAGCCAAACTCCCTCAAATCTTGTTAAAAATCCCCCTACAACACTCCAAAAAGAATTTTTTACATCCTTTCTATTAATAAAATAAAATGATAAAAATAAAAAGAACAGAAAAATAATATCAGTTAGAGGTAATGATAAAAATTTAAGAAAAAACGGAGACAGAGAGGTAAATATTAATACAAAAATAAATGCATCTCCGACAAACTCCTTCAAAAGCTTTGAAAATATAAAAAGGAACCCCAAATTAAACAAGAACACGAGAAATTTGGTACCAAAAATATAAGAATCTTTTACAAAAGGAAAGATAGAGAACACTTTTCCCATTAAGATAATAGAAAGAGGGAAGAGCGGAGGAATCCTGAAAATATTCAAATTTCCTTTTAAAAGATTAACTCCATTAAAATAGTAGCCGTAAAAATCAGGCGGAGCAAAAAGTTCGGCTTTAAAAAAAATAATAAAATTAACAAAATAAAATATAAAAAAAAGTCCGTAGATGTAAGTTTCTCTACTTTTAATTATATTTTTATCTATTTTCACAGTATTTTTTACTAAGAATATCTTTTTTCAAGAAAACTTTTGAGCGGTATTTTTCAATCAAGACTTTTTTACTTCCGGAACAAACTCTTTTTGAAACATAGAGGTTTATATCATCAGTTGTAAGAAATACTTTCCAGAAGGAATAATAAACACTCTCACAATAAGAAGAGCTTTTGTATATACCAACAGCTGCACTTTCCTTATCATTTAAAATAAAATAATCCACAATACTTTCAATAAAATAATATGAAAATTTAGCAGGCTTTAAGGATAAAAAAGCTAAAAATATTAAAATAATCCACACTCCAAGCTCTTTATAAAAAGCTTTGTCTTTTTTCATAATTTTAGAGTATAATCAAAACTTTTTCTACTATCAACATTTTTTCGTTTATAATAGAAAATTTTACCAACCATTATTGTATTGGAAATTCGTCGTGGTGGATAGAAAGATATTAGAAAGCCATTCTCTAAGCTTTCAAGCATTTAAGCTTTCGAGCTGTTTTTGTCTGTATCGGAGCATTATGGGGGATTAGCCATCTCATGCAAAGATACCCAAATTAGACATCACTACATTGTTTTTGCTATTAACATTGGCTGTTCTCTCTTTAATTACAATTATTTCGTGTGCATGGCTTGATATTATTGTAAATATATCATTCTCAACAAATGAAAAATGTTTTGGTACACCTCAGCTTTTCTCTAAGAACAATAATGATAAAAAAATTCCCCAAAAATCATTTTTCAGATGTATTCTTTCCTCTCACTTAAATTTTGCAAATCTATCTATTTCCGTAATTTTTCTCAATCCATCTTTGATATTCCCCTGTTTTTATATTCTCAACCCACTCCTTATTTGCCAAATACCAATCCGCAGTCCTCTCCAATCCCTCTTCAAAACTTACGGAAGGCTTCCAACCCAATTCTCTTTTTATTTTGCTACAATCCATTGCATATCTGTAATCATGCCCGGGTCTGTCTTTTACAAAAGTAATCAACTCCTTATAACTACTAAACTTATCCGAAGGAATTTTTTTATCCATAATTTCACATAGCTTATTAACCAAATCTATATTTCTCCATTCATTTTCACCACCAATATTATAGCTCTCGCCTATTTTCCTATTTTTCAAAATCATCCATATAGCCCTTGCATGGTCCTCCACATAGAGCCAATCCCTTATATTTGAACCATCTCCGTAAACAGGAAGAGGTTTTTTCTCCAAAATATTTAAAATCATTAAAGGTATTAATTTTTCCGGAAATTGATACTGCCCATAGTTATTGGAACAATTGCTCATTGTAACAGGCAAACCATAAGTATGATAATATGCTCTAACTAAATGATCAGAGCTAGCTTTTGATGCTGAATAGGGACTTCTCGGAGAATACTTTGTATCTTCTGAAAAATAGCCATCCTCCCCCAATGAACCAAATACCTCATCTGTTGGCACATGATGAAAAATAAAATTATCGCCCTTTCCCCAAAATTTCCTTGCTGTATTTAATAATACAAATGTTCCGAAAACATTGGTCTTAACGAACTCTCCGGGGTCAACAATTGATCTGTCCACATGGGATTCAGCCGCAAAATGGATTACTGTATCTATCTCATACTTTCTAAAAACATCCTCTACCAATTCCTCTTCCTTTATATCTCCCCTAACAAATACATACCTCTTTCCCATTTTTTTTGCTATATCTGAAAGAGAGAAAGGATTTGCCGCATAGGTTAATTTATCAAGATTGATAATCCTTCCGTCAAAATCAGTCTTTTCAAAAACATACCGGATAAAATTAACTCCTATAAAACCATAACCACCGGTCACTAATATATTTTTCATACTTTTTTCCTCTCTTATTCAAAAACTTCAGCATCTTTCAAAAAGGGCAATTTTTTGTCTTTTTCGGATAATATAGGTTCTATTGCATCCCAGATTATCTCAACTTGCGGGTCATCCCACCTTATTCCCCTTTCATGCTCGGGAGAATATTCCTTGCTCACTTTATATATCACCTCTGCCTCTTCACTTAACACCAAAAACCCATGTGCAAACCCCTCGGGTATATAAAGCATTTTCTTGTTTTCTTCACTTAAAATCACTGATACATATTTTCCGAATGTTTCCGAGCTTTCTCTTATGTCAACTGCTATATCTAAGATTTCACCTCTTATGCACCTTACCAATTTGGATTGAGCCATAGGAGGCAGCTGATAGTGAAGCCCTCTTAAAACCCCATAGGTCGATTTTGAATGATTGTCCTGAACAAACTCTTCAGTAATCCCTAAAGACAAAAACTCACTCTTTTTATAAGTTTCCATAAAAAACCCTCGCTCATCACCAAATACCTTCGGTTTAACAATTATCACATCTGGAACTTTTGTTTTTATGAATTCAAATGGCAAGTTAACCTCCTTTTGATCTTGTTAGGTAAAGGTTAAGGCAAAGGTTGAGGTGTGATAGGATCACTTCTACCTTTTTAATGTTTTTATTATCTTATTTATATCTGCATATAATTGCATTAGTTCTTTATCAAGCTCTTCCACCTCTTTTTCCGATAAATATTTTACTCTTTTACCATACTCTAAATGACTTTGAGTTTCCGTAACAGAACCGCGCGCAAAATAATAAAAATTAATTTTATCCAAACTGTGATTTCTACCATAAGCTTCTGATATATTGGCAGATATACTTAATGCGGATCTTCTAATTTGTGAAGTAAAACCATAATCCTCTTTTTTGGGAAGATTCTCTGTTAGTTTAAATATTTTTTCTGCTATATCCATAGCTTTCTGCCATATAGGCATTTCTTTAAAACTTTTATACACCTTCCTCTACCTTTACCTCTACCTTTACCTTTACCTCTACCTTTACCTCTACCTCCCCTACTCAACCAGCCTCAAAAGATACTTCCCGTATCCGCTCTTTAAAAGTGGCTCAGCTATATCTTTTAACTGCTTCTCTGATATCCAGCCATTCTTATATGCAATCTCCTCTATACAGCCAATCTTTAATCCCTGCCTCTCCTCTATAACCCTTATAAAATTCCCCGCATCCATAAGTGAAGAATGTGTTCCTGTATCAAGCCAGCTGTAACCCCTTCCAAGAAGCTCAACTTTTAAACTTCCTCTTCTAAGAAACTCCTTATTAACATCCGTAATCTCAAGCTCTCCTCTTGCCGAAGGTTTTATGGTTTTTGCAATCTCAACAACTTCATTATTATAAAAGTATAGTCCTGTAACAGCATAATTGCTTTTTGGATTATCAGGTTTCTCCTCTATACTTATGACATTCCCTTTATCATCAAACTCCACAACACCGTATCTTTCAGGATCTTTTACATAATATCCGAATACAATGCCCTCAATTCTCTTTCCGAACTCATCCTCACCCTTTTCTATTAAAACAAAAGAGCTTTTTAACAATCCACTCAGACCATGACCATAAAAAATATTATCTCCCAAAATAAGCGCAACATTATCATCACCAATAAATTTCTCTCCTACAATAAATGCATCCGCCAAGCCCCTCGGTTTATCCTGAATAGCATAAGAAAACTTCATCCCAATGTTTTTGCCATCTCCCAAAAGCTTTTTAAAATTTTCAATATCATAGGGAGTTGAAATAATAAGAATTTCCCTAATTCCTGAAAGCATAAGTACAGATAGAGGGTAATAAATCATAGGCTTGTCATAAACAGGCAAAAGCTGTTTACTTATTATTCTTGTTATGGGATAGAGTCTTGTTCCGTATCCACCTGCTAATATTATCCCTTTCATTGGATTTCTCCTATTTTTCAATAATAAAATAGAGAGTATCTGTTTTTATATTTTGCGAATTTAAAAGCTCAACAGATAGTACACAAAAATCCTTTTCTTTTATAAAACTCTTTTTTCTACCTTTTAATCCAAATTTTACATTACAAAATTCATTCATTATACATTCTTTAATATTATAACGGATTATACTATCTCCTTCACCTGAACTGCTGCTAAAGCTTATCCATGGCTTGTTTGTCTTTAGTTTCCATTCTTTATTATAAGGAGCAATAATTCTAAGAAAACCATAATAATTAATTCCTTCATCCTTTATATAAATTCTATTCTCTGCAAAATAGGGTTTATCACTGTAAATTTTCACTTCTTCAAATCTTTCACTCTCCAAGCCATTTTTAAACACAGCTTGAATAACAAAAGAATCTTTCAAACTACATTCATCATTTTTAACAGTAAATGAATTAAGCTGGGTTTTACCAACTTCCTTTAATTTATTTCCTTTTTTGCAATATATTATAAAGTTAGAAAATTCATTCAAATTATTCCATTTATAGTTCAAACCATACCATACTTTATCAGACCAGTTCAAAATATATGTATTATTATCCTCGGCCACCTCTAAACCTTTAACCGAAGGGGGATAAAATTCCAAACCATCAGTTTTTCTTAAGTTCCATGGCAAATCCTTTAAACTATTCCAGAATTTTTTAATGGCATCAAGTTTTTTTGTACCTTTAATAAGATGATCATTCCCTGTTTTCCAACTAAAAGCTGCTATTAAATGAGCTCCCGAATCATATGCCTCTTTATATTTATTGTAAATTAATCCAATATCATCCTCAGTAAGGCTGCTTCCTTCGGCTATTGTGGCAGGGTCATACTCAAGAATAGCCCAATCATAACCGGATTTTTTGAAAAAGGGAAGAAGATATTGAGTGGTTCTAAAATACCCTGAAGGGAATTTTATATCATAGCAGGTAACCCCGGGATTACCATAAGGTTGAGAAAAAGAGGTCCAGAGCGGAGATGCCGAGGTTTCAAGTCTGTGCTCAAACTTTCCAAGCTCAGGAGAATTTCCCCAGAGATAATCAGCAGGTATCTGATGAGAGTACCACCTGCCGCTTTGAAAGCCTCCCTCGTAAACCCACCTTGCAATATCATTTACATAATTTCTTACCATCTCCTGCCTGAATCTATTCCAGAGTCTCCAGAAAGGAGAATTTTCATTTATTTCGCGCGGAGGATCAAATCCACCTTCTATATAATAAGGAGAACTTTCAGAGGGTGATAATCCCCCCTTATCAGGAATTGAATCCCACGGAATTTTAGTCTCATTGTAATTTTTAATACTCCAGTTATAATATTTTAAATCCCATGTTTTAAAATCAGTGCCAAATTCAAGATTAAACTGCTTAAGCCCTTTCTCTCCCCAATAGTGTTTCCCTCCATATTTGTAACCCTGTCCTTTGTATTTACCATTATTATCATCATAAAGCCCTTTATGCAAAATCCAGTCTCTGAACTCAAGCACTGCAAAAGGACTGTAATCCGTAACAGGAAATTTTGTGTTAGTATATACAATCCTATTATAATTTAGCTCAGCTTCACCGGGACCACTTGCCGCAATAAATGTATCAGGATAATCCATTTCCAAAAGAGCGAGCTGTCTTCCGAGCTCAAGGGAGACTTTTTTTAACTGCTCTCTCAAATCAAAAGCATATCTTGACATGGAGAGCCATATATAAGAGTTTAAAGCTTTTTTTATATCCTTTAGTTGATAATCAGATGCAAGTTTCCCGTCATTATACCACTGACAATTTCTAATATCCTCTTTTTTAGCATCATTGTATATGGAGACACTTCTTGCAAATCCGAAAGTAAAGCCAAAATGCATTCTTGTCTCTAATTCCTTCGCTATCTCAAGCTCCTTTCTCAGACTTTCAAAAAGCCTTTTTATCTCTCCTTTAATATCATTCCCTTTCCATGAAGTTTTCACGCCTACAAACTTGGAAATCCCGAATCTTTTGTATAAGCTATCGGGAAAGTGTGATTTTATTAACTTTATTTCATCAATATCATATATAGGATAATATGTTGTTAAAAAAAATGTGTTGTAAAAATCAGGTCTTGGAAGCTCCTTTGTACTCTCTGAATCACATCTTCCGTACAAAAAAAAGATACTTAAAATCAAGAGAAAAAGAGTTCTTATTTTTTTCATTTCTTTCCCCTGAGTTTGGAGTATATTTTTCCTGCCATATCAATAAACCAGCTCTTAGAAAATTTTGATTTGTTATCCAATATTTCATAGTAAACTTCCGAAGGCTCTGTAATAGGTTTGTCCTCTATTATCCTTTTAGGATTTTCGTAAAAAAGGAGCTCAGCAAAATAAGGAGAAGTCTCCTTTGCCACAATTTCATAAGCCGCTCTCATATCCGGAATCCTATTTTTATCATCATGGCAGTCTGATGCCACGATATGAACAACACCCGATTTTATAAGTCTCAAGGCAAATCTTGCCTTTTCAGTATCAGTATCATCAATTAAACTTTCGGAATTAACCTGTACAACCACATCATTGTTTGCAAGATCAGCAAGGAGAAGAGGATTTTCTCTGAACTCTCTCACCCGCTCGGGATGAACCAGAATGGGGTCCACATTTCTCTTTCTCAATTCAATAATTCCCTCCACTAAAGTCGGGGAGAAATATTCAAAGGGAAGTTCCACCAAAATATAAGTAGTACCATCTATTGTAAGCTCACTTAAAAGTGAGTTTTCAATCCTCATAAGTTCATAGGTAAAATATACCTCGTATCCAAGCTCGGGTTTTATATTTACCTCTCTTTCTTTTATTAGGGCTTTAAATTCCCTGAATCTTTTCTTTACCTTTTTTATTGTTTCAGAGATATCCTTATTCTCGTCTCTGTTCATATGAGGAGTTGCTACTATTGTTTCAGTTCCGGAATCAACAGCTGTTTTCAACATATTTTCAGTCATTTCCTTGCTCTTTGCCCCATCATCAACTTCCCATAAAATATGTGTGTGAATATCAACAAACTTCATAACCCCCTCCTTTTATGCATGTTTTGATTTATATGTATATTTATACTTATAGCCCGACTTATATCTTTTATAATATCCTTTATGGTAATCATAGCTAACCTTGTTAACGACAACTCCGATAAGAAATACATTGGCAGTATTTAATTTTTCCACGGCATTTTTCAAATCATCACGCCAGGTATGACCTCCCCATACTGTTAAAATAACACCATCGGTAACATTTCCTATTATCACAGGATCTATAACAGGAATAACAGGAGGTGAATCTATTATAACCCTATCATATTGAGATTTTAGAATCTCAAGAAGTTCCGGAAATTTTTCGGAATTAATAAGCTCAGCAGGATTGGGAGGAATAACTCCGGAGTTTATTATATAAAGATTTTCAACTTCTGTTTTTTTAACAGCTTTCTCAAGATCAATATCTCCCACAAGATACTCTGAGAGTCCTCCCCTGTTTTTTATTTCAAATATCCTGTGAATTTTAGGCTTTCTCATATCACTATCAACAATTATTACCTTTTCTCCCAATTGGGTAAAAGAAATTGCAAGGTTAACAGTTGTTGTGGTTTTACCTTCTTTAGGCAAAGAACTTGTTATTGAAATTACCTTGGGAGCACCACCTCCTTTGCTGAAAAGGATGGAGGTTCTTAAAGTTCTGTAATTTTCCGCTATAACATGTTCCGGAGCATAGTAAAGTAAAAGCTCAGGTTTTTCAAGAATCTTTTCGGTTAATTCACTTATTTCATTTCCATATCCATACTTATACTTGTATTTGTAAGAGTTCATATCATTTAACAATGAAACATCAGGTATAACAGCCAAAATAGGCTTACCTACTATTTTTGTCACTTCCTCATTTGTGGAAACAGATTTGTTAAAATACTCACTTGCAAACGCATAAAAAACTCCTATAAAGCCTCCCAAAAAGATAGAAATAATCAAAATAAGCTTTTTCTTGGGAGAGGATGGGAATTTGGGAATTTCGGCTCTGTCAACAATTCTTATATTGCTTGTTGAAAGCCCCGCAAGTCTTGCTGATACCATTGTCTCATTGTACTTCTTTGTAATGTATTCAAGAAGATTTTTCATATTTTCAACTTCTATCTTCAGAGCATTAAAATTTATACTTTTCTTATTAAAACTTATAAGTTCATCCTGATAGGTCTTTATCTCATTGAGAAGCCCTTCCTCTTTTTTCTTTGCGCTTTCGTACTCAGCTCTAAGTTCATTGAGTTTTTTTGTGGCAATATTTCTTATCTCCTTATCAAGCCTCTTTTTTAAGCTGTCAAGCTGAGCCTTAAGCCTTTTCATTTCAGGATAGTCGGGTTTGTAAAACTGCTTTTTGTTATTATAATCAGACTCAAGTTTTGAATAATCCTGAATCAATCCCTGCACTATGGGATTATTAACAACTTCGGGATACTCTGAAAATTTCATATTCTTATACTGATTGTAGCTTGACTCTGCCTTTATTCTTGCTATTCTTGCCTCAACAAGAGCATTGTTAATATCCTGAAACTGCTGAAGTATAGTGCTCTCCTTATCGCTCACATAATAAATCTGCTTCTGAGCACTGTAAAATTGAAGAGCTTGCTCTTTTTTTGCAAGATCCTCTTTCACTCGCTTTATCTGATTTTCAAGATACTTTACGGTATCCTTCGTGCTTGCAAATTTCTGCTCTATCATAAAGTTTCTATACTCTTCACATATGGTATTTGCTATGCGAGCAGATAATTTTTTATCAGGACTGAGTGCTGAAACTTTAACCAATCTTGTATCCTTAAGAAAGGAAACATTTACAGTATCAGTAAAATAAGCAACAAGGCTTTTAACTATCTCTTCCCTGCTTTTACCTTCTTTTTTATAAATCAGATTATCATAAAGCTTTAGTTTTTCAACCATATTTCTTAAAACCCTTCTGCTTTTAATAATCTCCTTTTGAGTTTCCATGTATTCTTTTCTCATTATATAACTCGAGACTGTCATATCCTGAAACAAAACTTTGCTGGTATCCTCAGGCTCTATTAAGATGGTGGCTTCAGCTTTATACATCGGGGTTTTGAAAAGAATATAGAGTACTCCGAGTAATAAAAATCCGAAAGTTATATAAACAATAAGCCTGAAGTTTCTTCTTATTACCTCAATAAGCTCTTCTACATTTATCTCCTCTTCGGAGAAAAGCTCCCTTTCCCTATCTTCCATAAAATACCTCCTAAAGCACTGATTCTTTCACATATATGATATCTCCCTCTTTTACGAGAAAATCTTTATCCTTTCCGTAAATAATATCCTTCACATTGAACTTATAAATCTTTATTTTTCCATTTATTTTTCGGTGTAAGATAACATTGCTTTTGGATGCTTTATCCGTAAAACCTCCTGCTGTTGCAATTGCTTCAAGAAGAGTGATATCCCCTGTTTTGCTCACACCTATAAGACCCGGCTTTACAACCTGCCCTATTACATAGATATACTTAACTCTCTGCTGAGGAACTATAATCAAATCATTTGGTAAAATCTCAATATTTTCTTCAGGTTTATAATTATCTATCAAATCTTCAAACTTAACACTTATTTTTTTATCTTCCCTTATGATGGTAATCTCTTTTCCTCCTACAAATTCACTAAAACCTCCTGCTGTTGCAATTATTTTAAGAAGAGATGTTTTGCCTATTATCTCATAGGGACCGGGTTTATTCACAGCTCCTATTATATAAGCTCTTCTGCTGACATATTCCTTTATAAAAATTGTTACCTGAGGGTTTTGAAGATATTTTTTACTGAGTTTTTCAGCCAAAAGATTTTCAAGCTCCCCTGCCGTAAGACCCTCAACCTTTATTTTCCCGAGAAGGGGAATTGTAATATAGCCTGATTGAGAAACTCTTGCCTGAGTGTTAAGCTCGGGAAGCTGAAAAACAGATATTTCTATCAAATCTTTTGGTCCTATCTTATAATCATCCGATGCTTTTAATAAAAAGGCTGACAAAATGAGTAAAACAAAAATCACTAAAATTTTTCTCTTCATTTATCTCCTCCCGAATCTTTTTTTCAAACCAGTTGATAAATAAAATTTGTTATTATCTTGAAAATAATAAAAATATTCTGAATCCCATCCTCCATAAGAAAGATTCACAAAAAATTCATAACCTTTTAATGTTTTAAAATGTAAACCTCCGTTAAAGGCAAGCCACGAAGGCTTAACAAAGAGTCTTTCCCAATCTATTATAAATGGTTCCTTGTATTCAAGTTTTCTCAAAACCACAGAAGAAGTTAAATAAAATGCTCTTGAAAAATAATAACTTGTCTCAGCACTAGCCATTGTTGAAAGAAAAACAGGGCTGTATAACCAAAGATTATAGTTAAATTCCCTTAGGCCTTTAAAATAAAGCTTAAATCTGTAAAATGAAATTTTAAAATCCACATCAAAGATCCATGTATTGTATTTTTTATCAAAATAATTTAGCTTAAAGCTATCAAAACCCAAAAGAATTTTCCCTCCTACTCTCTGTTCAAGAATCCCAAAATCGGGAATATTCAATCCTGCTAAAATCTTTATTTCATCAGAATTTCTTCTCTCAGAATAAATCATCCTTCTTTTAAAATTAGCAATTGAAAAATTAAAAAAGCTCTTTTTGAAAATTTTGTAATTAAATGTGAATTTTAATGAGTTTTCATCCCTATCCATTATCTCAGAAATTATACTCTCCTCCTCATTCCCTTTTACTCTAAAACTTGAACTATTTGCTTCAAGTTCAAAAAATGTCCTTCTTGGAGTTTCATAATTGAGTTTAAGACCATAACTGCTTCTTGAATAAGTGTACAAATCACCGCTCCAGGAGTAAATCCTTGCTCTTCTCTTTTCATTTTTGATACTTCCCCACAATAGAAATCTTCTGAATTTATAAAGAATATTTATCAAATAATCCCTATTTAAATAATTGAAATCAGTATTATTATGATATGTCTGATAATTTAATGATCCAAGAGTTTCAATAATAAG
>Ga0190334_1001055_pt1 | contig 12334 bp, 4 predicted proteins | sample 48720478_MG_FD_161270 | JGI IMG/M metagenome (GOLD analysis project Ga0190334, IMG submission 161270) | Hydrothermal vent sediment bacterial communities from Southern Trench, Guaymas Basin, Mexico - 4872-04-7-8_MG | ecosystem: Environmental > Aquatic > Marine > Hydrothermal vents > Sediment ...
TTAGTAATGGTCGGGTTTTAGTCACCAGAGGAGACACCTCCTTGCGGTTCACCGATGCCTATCGCCTGGATATATTCAGCCCCCAAGGCCAGTTGGTAGATACGATAAAGTTGACTCATTTTGCTGAGTTCATAGATATTTTTGGAGAGAGAATGTATCTTATTGACAAATATCGAGGTATGCAGGTTTATATTTATCAGATCTTGTCCAGATAATGGATGGAAGTTACCAGCTGAATTTTCTAGTCTTTCCTGAGGTCCACTTTACTTCCGGCTTCAATCTGCATTATTTACTGAACCAGCCTTCCACCATCGCAAGGAGGGAAGCTTCTTACCCAATAAATTCTACAAACATCTTCTTTAAAACTCCCTAATAACTTCCTGAGGCCAGCCCAAGCAACTCCTTGTTTCGAATCAGTTCTTTTGGTTTCCGGAAAGAGTTGACGATGGCTCATCTCCCAATTTAAATTACATTGCGAACCTTTTATTGACATGCCCCTTGGTAATTCTTGTACCCCATGACATCAAGCAAAAAATAATATAGAATAAATAGAGGACTAAGGGGGGAAAGAAATGGTCACCAAGAAAATTATTTACCTCTTGACATTCCTCTTGGTCATTCCATCTGTCTACGTGTCAAGAGGGCAAGATAAGGGAACCCCAGTGTACGATGAAAAACATGAGGCGACTGTACGTTTAGTTCTTGTAGATGTCATTGCTACGGATAATAAAGGGAATTTTATTAATGACCTGCATATTGAGGATTTTTTAATTTTTGAAGACGGGGAGAAAGTTGCTATTAATTCTATGGATTTGATTAATTTTAATATGACGGGAATTTTATATCCTGAGAGAAAATATATAGAGAAAAAGACTATTCCGGTTCAAATGAAGAGAAAAAACAGGTTTTTTATCGTCTTTGATTCGTTAAATACTATCCGAAGGGTATTAAACCGCAGTAAAGACAGGATCTTAGAGAAACTAATCGAGCTGGTCAAAGCCGGTGGTGAAATAATGGTCTTTGAGATTACAGAGGAGGGAAATGCACAAATACTTCAAACCTTGACTTCTGATGAGGCTCTGATTACTCAAGCCATAAATAAGGCTTCGGGAAGCATTTGGGTGGAGAAAACACGCGACGATCTTAATGTGCCCAAGATTTGGTTTGAAGATGAATATAGGAATCTAGTTAATAAATACAGGATTGCAGAACTTTTAAGAGAAAACCGCGAAAAGGTTCTTCCCATAAAAGCTCAGTTTGAATATATGAACCGGATGCGTTTTGAGAAAAGTCTAAGCGGTCTATTATCCATCATGAATATGATTAAAGCGTATCCGGGTCGCAAGCCCTTACTGCTTATATCCGGTGGGTTTCCTTCCTTGTCTCTGGATAAATATTTCCCGGCTGGGATCTATTCTACAGTAGGCCATTCCGATTTGAACGCCGCCAAAATCGATGATCCTTTTCGAGTACTGGGGAAAAATAGGCAACGTTACGGAGAGGATATTTTCGAGAATCTCATTCAATTCGCCAATTCCCATAATATTACCTTTTATACCATGGACCCGGACATTTATTTGCGTCATGTCTTTTCCGATATGACTTTTGACAGTTTTTTTAATATTGCCGAATATTCGGATATAAAACAGGATGAATTATCAAAGTTGAAAATACTCTCTGCTGAAACGGGTGGTTTCACGCTGCAGGGTGCGAATAAATACAATCAATTTCAAAAACTATTAGAAAGTGACCTGCAATCCTATTACGAATTAAGTTATTATCCCAAGCGGAAAAAAGCGGACGGCAAATATCATAAAATCGAAGTCAAAGTAAAAAGGCCGGAGATAAAAATACGACACCGTCAAGGATATTATGATTATACCGATGAACAAGAAACTTCCCTTCTCTTCGCCTCGGCTTCAGCCAATCCAGGTCTTTTCAGAGCAATTTCATTTCGGGCACAAGCAGTTCCTTTTATAACCAACAAAGATAAATACCGTTTATGGATTAATATGGCCCTTCCGGTAAAAGATCTTATTCTCGGAGGAAACCCCAATACGTATTTTAAAATACTTAAGATGAACATCCGGGTGGATAATGAAAATGGTGAACATGCCTTTAATGCTCAACTTGATATACCTATCAAACTTTCCAAAAGCCAAAGGACCAAATTCAAGAATGCTCGTTTTTATGGGTATAACACCTGTTCTAATGAATTAAAGCTCAAAAAGGCTCGATACAAGATAATATTTTCTCTTTATGATGAAGAAACGCACCGCCTCGGTACAGTTGAGCAGACCATGTCTGTTCCTGCGTCAGGCGAACTTAGACCTGGGGAAGTCGTTTGTGCTGTTTTCGGATACCTGATGGAAACTCGGAAGAGGGGAAGGTCCTTTTCCCTCTCGGGGAAGGATGGTTCTCTTCTTGTAGATAAACTCAAATTTCATCCACTGGCTACAAATCAATTCTATAGAGATAGAATCTACTTATTTCTCCAGGTTTACTCAGAAAATAATAGAAGTCATTTGAAGCCACATTTTGAATTAACGAATGGGGATGTGTTCCAAGGAAATCTAGAAGGACGCATAGTAAAGGAAGCGTGGAATAAAAAAGCAAACATCCGAAACCTGATCATTCAATTAAACTTTCTGAAGTTCAATCCGGGAGAGTATTTTCTCAATATTAAAATGGGAGATGAAACTCTTTCTGAGGCTCCAAGCAGAAGAATCAAGATCAGGTTAATCTAAATTCTAAAATCCTTATCAAGCCAGAGCTTTTTATCTTACTTCAATACCTTTGGCCTTGATTTCATCTCCAACAAATGTTCCTTCTCCCTGGGCTACAAATTCTTCTTCTGTATAGCCTAATGCTTCAATCGGCTCGGTGATTTTTGCTTTGGCCAGGGCAAGACCTAAAGCTTCGAGTCTCTCTAAGAGATTCATGCCTTTAAAGTCATCAGAAATTACAGCTACATCGATATCGCTGCCTTCTTTATATGTGCCTTGGGAATAGGAACCAAATAAGATCATCCTGTTTACTTTAATTCCCATATGTTCCAGGGCCGATTTGAGCTCTTTCAGTATTTTAGAGATTTTCTTATCCACTGAAAGGCATCCTTGGTCGCTTTTAGATAATTTTCAGCCGCTTTCTCACGGCTCAATGGAGAATTTATAAATGACGTACTTAATAGTCTCTTGACCGCTGATAATTGAACACAGATAGAGATGACGTTTATTTTTTTGATAAAACAAGGGAATAAATCTCTCCTCGGAATAAAAGGAAGCCAGTCGCTGTTGGAGCATAAGCTTACCTGAATGATTATAGAGTTGAAGATAGGGAACAAAATAAAGTTCATTGTTGATTTTTTTCTCCCTGTTGACATATAAAACGCCCACAAAATCTTTATCGGCAAAAAGGCTACTGACAAAAGAGTGCTTGCTTAAAATAACTTCGGTAACTTCTTTTCCGGTTCGAGGATTAAGCAAAGCTTTCTTCATTTTCTTACTCATTGAGAGAGCCCGAAAATTCTTCGGTTCTTTTCCAATAAATTCTATTTTCTTTGATCTTAGATCAATCTTTGATATCTTTAACCTTGCTTCATTGACGTAATAAACAGTATCTTGATTAATATCTATATAAGCTAAAAACAAAAATCCAGAAACTTTCTCTCTTATCTTTTTTTGTTCCCTCATTGACTTAGTTCCATAACGATGCTCAATGGGTAAAATGTATTTTGTCTCTTTGCCGCTGAAATCACGCATGAATAGGACATATTTTTTTCCCTGTGGTGAAACTATGTAACCACACATCAGAACATTCTTTTTGTAGATCTTTATGGAACTACTTAACTCCCAAGCTAGAAAATCGCTTATCTTTTTAAATTCATAATCTTTGAGCTTTTCAAAGACATGAATTCGATGTTTGCCTGAATCAACAACTGCCAAATAGGGCTTTTGATAATCGAGAAGCCCCAACCCACCGAATTCATCCGGACCAGGTCCCATTTTGCCCCAGCTTTTCACCAGGCGACCTTCTTCATTGAATATTTTAAACTGACTATGCTTGTCTCTTATATCTGTAAAAAGAAGGCTCCCATCTTCCAGAACCACAAAAAATCCGCCGACAAAAAGGGCATTATCTTCAAGAGGAATAGTTTTTATTAGCTTGACCTGCCAGGCAAAGCAGAGATTGGCCAGAATTAAAATAAGGCTTATGACGCTCAGTTTTCTCATTTGCAAACTCATAAAAAAGAAATCATCCCCCTCTTTAGTTTCCAAAAACTAGAATAAAATTTCAATAAAAACCAAAAGAAATTCTTGGTCAATTTAGTCCAAGGTAAGCTTGGATTTAACGAGCCAAGGATAGTTTTATTTAGATATCACTGGCTCATATAAATTATTCTCATTATTTGTCAACGCTTGACCTATAAGTTCTTTATTTTTAGCTTTGGCCATAATATTGTCATTTTATATCCAGAGATTATTGAGAAGGGTGTCATAAAAGGGTGACTGACCCTGCTATTGATCTGACACCGCTATTTACGGAAAGGGGGTCTGACGCCGTGATTTACGAAAAGAGTTTCTGACTCCGTTATTTGACACGGTTATTATGGCTTCATGGGGCAGGAGCCTGAAAATAATTCTTGAAAAAAATAAGTGAAGTGTTAAAAAATAAATAAAAAGGAGGGAGAGATAAAGTGAGATGGGATTACTAGCTTTGCTTAATATATGGGGATTCCTTTTTAAAGTAATAGTTTAAAAGGGACTACAGAAAGGAAAGGCTTTACTTTGAATCTTCATAAGGTCCACAAAATAAAAAAAATAGTCCTTATTTTTTTAGCCTTTGTTTTGTTGGTGGGACTTTCTATTTGTTGCTCATCACCGAAAGAAGAAACGCCCCAGGCTAAAAAGGCAAAAGGGGAAATAAGCGAGGAGAAAGGATCACCGGCAGGAGCGTCATCAGTTAATATGGCTGATTCAATCCCCCAGGAGATCTGGGGAGCTTCAGGTAAATTTGGACTTTCATTTATTCGAATCATCGGAGAAGAAAGCGGGGAATCAAGTCAAGCTTTTTTCTACCCGGCCGATGTGACGGTTGATGGTGAGGGCAACATATATGTTCTGGATTCAGGTAATCACCGTATTCAAAAATTCAGCCGGGAAGGAGTTTATTTAGAGACCATTGGTCGAGAAGGGGAAGGGCCGGTTGAATTTATGTATCCGGTAGCCCTAGACATCGACTGGCAAGGGAACCTGGTTGTTTTTGAGCCCAATAGATACCGGATTCATATTATTTCTCCTGATGGTCAATCTGACAAATTTCTGGACAAGGTTATAGATTCAGGTGTGTTTGATTTAGGCTGTCTTCCTTCTGGGGGATTTATGGCTTTTGCTAATATTGCTCAGCCTTATCGAGAGGGTGTGCCCGTCCAAAAAATAAAATGCCTTAAACTCTATGATGCTGATGGTCGCTTTCTTAGAAGCTTAATCGACTGTACTGATTTCGGCAGTCTAAGAAACACGATAAATAATAATTACGTTTACTATGACAGCGGTGAAGACGGGTCGATTTATGTGGCTTTTCGCTATCAGAACCGCGTAGAGAAATATACCCTGAAAGGCAAGCTGCTCTGGAGCGTGGCCCGGCCTTTAAGCTATACTCCGGGATTTAGAGAAGGCAAATCTAAAAGAAGGGGCCGGATGGTGGAGACAACCATAGCCAGGCTCAGCCCGTGTGCGGAAGGAATTGCCGTTGACTCCCAGGGTAGGGCCTGGGTTTTGACCCTGGATCGACCATTAAGAGGAAAAGAAGTAATAAGAGTGGCTACCTTTAGTAATGGTCGGGTTTTAGTCACCAGAGGAGACACCTCCTTGCGGTTCACCGATGCCTATCGCCTGGATATATTCAGCCCCCAAGGCCAGTTGGTAGATACGATAAAGTTGACTCATTTTGCTGAGTTCATAGATATTTTTGGAGAGAGAATGTATCTTATTGACAAATATCGAGGTATGCAGGTTTATATTTATCAGATCTTGTCCAGATAATGGATGGAAGTTACCAGCTGAATTTTCTAGTCTTTCCTGAGGTCCACTTTACTTCCGGCTTCAATCTGCATTATTTACTGAACCAGCCTTCCACCATCGCAAGGAGGGAAGCTTCTTACCCAATAAATTCTACAAACATCTTCTTTAAAACTCCCTAATAACTTCCTGAGGCCAGCCCAAGCAACTCCTTGTTTCGAATCAGTTCTTTTGGTTTCCGGAAAGAGTTGACGATGGCTCATCTCCCAATTTAAATTACATTGCGAACCTTTTATTGACATGCCCCTTGGTAATTCTTGTACCCCATGACATCAAGCAAAAAATAATATAGAATAAATAGAGGACTAAGGGGGGAAAGAAATGGTCACCAAGAAAATTATTTACCTCTTGACATTCCTCTTGGTCATTCCATCTGTCTACGTGTCAAGAGGGCAAGATAAGGGAACCCCAGTGTACGATGAAAAACATGAGGCGACTGTACGTTTAGTTCTTGTAGATGTCATTGCTACGGATAATAAAGGGAATTTTATTAATGACCTGCATATTGAGGATTTTTTAATTTTTGAAGACGGGGAGAAAGTTGCTATTAATTCTATGGATTTGATTAATTTTAATATGACGGGAATTTTATATCCTGAGAGAAAATATATAGAGAAAAAGACTATTCCGGTTCAAATGAAGAGAAAAAACAGGTTTTTTATCGTCTTTGATTCGTTAAATACTATCCGAAGGGTATTAAACCGCAGTAAAGACAGGATCTTAGAGAAACTAATCGAGCTGGTCAAAGCCGGTGGTGAAATAATGGTCTTTGAGATTACAGAGGAGGGAAATGCACAAATACTTCAAACCTTGACTTCTGATGAGGCTCTGATTACTCAAGCCATAAATAAGGCTTCGGGAAGCATTTGGGTGGAGAAAACACGCGACGATCTTAATGTGCCCAAGATTTGGTTTGAAGATGAATATAGGAATCTAGTTAATAAATACAGGATTGCAGAACTTTTAAGAGAAAACCGCGAAAAGGTTCTTCCCATAAAAGCTCAGTTTGAATATATGAACCGGATGCGTTTTGAGAAAAGTCTAAGCGGTCTATTATCCATCATGAATATGATTAAAGCGTATCCGGGTCGCAAGCCCTTACTGCTTATATCCGGTGGGTTTCCTTCCTTGTCTCTGGATAAATATTTCCCGGCTGGGATCTATTCTACAGTAGGCCATTCCGATTTGAACGCCGCCAAAATCGATGATCCTTTTCGAGTACTGGGGAAAAATAGGCAACGTTACGGAGAGGATATTTTCGAGAATCTCATTCAATTCGCCAATTCCCATAATATTACCTTTTATACCATGGACCCGGACATTTATTTGCGTCATGTCTTTTCCGATATGACTTTTGACAGTTTTTTTAATATTGCCGAATATTCGGATATAAAACAGGATGAATTATCAAAGTTGAAAATACTCTCTGCTGAAACGGGTGGTTTCACGCTGCAGGGTGCGAATAAATACAATCAATTTCAAAAACTATTAGAAAGTGACCTGCAATCCTATTACGAATTAAGTTATTATCCCAAGCGGAAAAAAGCGGACGGCAAATATCATAAAATCGAAGTCAAAGTAAAAAGGCCGGAGATAAAAATACGACACCGTCAAGGATATTATGATTATACCGATGAACAAGAAACTTCCCTTCTCTTCGCCTCGGCTTCAGCCAATCCAGGTCTTTTCAGAGCAATTTCATTTCGGGCACAAGCAGTTCCTTTTATAACCAACAAAGATAAATACCGTTTATGGATTAATATGGCCCTTCCGGTAAAAGATCTTATTCTCGGAGGAAACCCCAATACGTATTTTAAAATACTTAAGATGAACATCCGGGTGGATAATGAAAATGGTGAACATGCCTTTAATGCTCAACTTGATATACCTATCAAACTTTCCAAAAGCCAAAGGACCAAATTCAAGAATGCTCGTTTTTATGGGTATAACACCTGTTCTAATGAATTAAAGCTCAAAAAGGCTCGATACAAGATAATATTTTCTCTTTATGATGAAGAAACGCACCGCCTCGGTACAGTTGAGCAGACCATGTCTGTTCCTGCGTCAGGCGAACTTAGACCTGGGGAAGTCGTTTGTGCTGTTTTCGGATACCTGATGGAAACTCGGAAGAGGGGAAGGTCCTTTTCCCTCTCGGGGAAGGATGGTTCTCTTCTTGTAGATAAACTCAAATTTCATCCACTGGCTACAAATCAATTCTATAGAGATAGAATCTACTTATTTCTCCAGGTTTACTCAGAAAATAATAGAAGTCATTTGAAGCCACATTTTGAATTAACGAATGGGGATGTGTTCCAAGGAAATCTAGAAGGACGCATAGTAAAGGAAGCGTGGAATAAAAAAGCAAACATCCGAAACCTGATCATTCAATTAAACTTTCTGAAGTTCAATCCGGGAGAGTATTTTCTCAATATTAAAATGGGAGATGAAACTCTTTCTGAGGCTCCAAGCAGAAGAATCAAGATCAGGTTAATCTAAATTCTAAAATCCTTATCAAGCCAGAGCTTTTTATCTTACTTCAATACCTTTGGCCTTGATTTCATCTCCAACAAATGTTCCTTCTCCCTGGGCTACAAATTCTTCTTCTGTATAGCCTAATGCTTCAATCGGCTCGGTGATTTTTGCTTTGGCCAGGGCAAGACCTAAAGCTTCGAGTCTCTCTAAGAGATTCATGCCTTTAAAGTCATCAGAAATTACAGCTACATCGATATCGCTGCCTTCTTTATATGTGCCTTGGGAATAGGAACCAAATAAGATCATCCTGTTTACTTTAATTCCCATATGTTCCAGGGCCGATTTGAGCTCTTTCAGTATTTTAGAGATTTTCTTATCCACTGAAAGGCATCCTTGGTCGCTTTTAGATAATTTTCAGCCGCTTTCTCACGGCTCAATGGAGAATTTATAAATGACGTACTTAATAGTCTCTTGACCGCTGATAATTGAACACAGATAGAGATGACGTTTATTTTTTTGATAAAACAAGGGAATAAATCTCTCCTCGGAATAAAAGGAAGCCAGTCGCTGTTGGAGCATAAGCTTACCTGAATGATTATAGAGTTGAAGATAGGGAACAAAATAAAGTTCATTGTTGATTTTTTTCTCCCTGTTGACATATAAAACGCCCACAAAATCTTTATCGGCAAAAAGGCTACTGACAAAAGAGTGCTTGCTTAAAATAACTTCGGTAACTTCTTTTCCGGTTCGAGGATTAAGCAAAGCTTTCTTCATTTTCTTACTCATTGAGAGAGCCCGAAAATTCTTCGGTTCTTTTCCAATAAATTCTATTTTCTTTGATCTTAGATCAATCTTTGATATCTTTAACCTTGCTTCATTGACGTAATAAACAGTATCTTGATTAATATCTATATAAGCTAAAAACAAAAATCCAGAAACTTTCTCTCTTATCTTTTTTTGTTCCCTCATTGACTTAGTTCCATAACGATGCTCAATGGGTAAAATGTATTTTGTCTCTTTGCCGCTGAAATCACGCATGAATAGGACATATTTTTTTCCCTGTGGTGAAACTATGTAACCACACATCAGAACATTCTTTTTGTAGATCTTTATGGAACTACTTAACTCCCAAGCTAGAAAATCGCTTATCTTTTTAAATTCATAATCTTTGAGCTTTTCAAAGACATGAATTCGATGTTTGCCTGAATCAACAACTGCCAAATAGGGCTTTTGATAATCGAGAAGCCCCAACCCACCGAATTCATCCGGACCAGGTCCCATTTTGCCCCAGCTTTTCACCAGGCGACCTTCTTCATTGAATATTTTAAACTGACTATGCTTGTCTCTTATATCTGTAAAAAGAAGGCTCCCATCTTCCAGAACCACAAAAAATCCGCCGACAAAAAGGGCATTATCTTCAAGAGGAATAGTTTTTATTAGCTTGACCTGCCAGGCAAAGCAGAGATTGGCCAGAATTAAAATAAGGCTTATGACGCTCAGTTTTCTCATTTGCAAACTCATAAAAAAGAAATCATCCCCCTCTTTAGTTTCCAAAAACTAGAATAAAATTTCAATAAAAACCAAAAGAAATTCTTGGTCAATTTAGTCCAAGGTAAGCTTGGATTTAACGAGCCAAGGATAGTTTTATTTAGATATCACTGGCTCATATAAATTATTCTCATTATTTGTCAACGCTTGACCTATAAGTTCTTTATTTTTAGCTTTGGCCATAATATTGTCATTTTATATCCAGAGATTATTGAGAAGGGTGTCATAAAAGGGTGACTGACCCTGCTATTGATCTGACACCGCTATTTACGGAAAGGGGGTCTGACGCCGTGATTTACGAAAAGAGTTTCTGACTCCGTTATTTGACACGGTTATTATGGCTTCATGGGGCAGGAGCCTGAAAATAATTCTTGAAAAAAATAAGTGAAGTGTTAAAAAATAAATAAAAAGGAGGGAGAGATAAAGTGAGATGGGATTACTAGCTTTGCTTAATATATGGGGATTCCTTTTTAAAGTAATAGTTTAAAAGGGACTACAGAAAGGAAAGGCTTTACTTTGAATCTTCATAAGGTCCACAAAATAAAAAAAATAGTCCTTATTTTTTTAGCCTTTGTTTTGTTGGTGGGACTTTCTATTTGTTGCTCATCACCGAAAGAAGAAACGCCCCAGGCTAAAAAGGCAAAAGGGGAAATAAGCGAGGAGAAAGGATCACCGGCAGGAGCGTCATCAGTTAATATGGCTGATTCAATCCCCCAGGAGATCTGGGGAGCTTCAGGTAAATTTGGACTTTCATTTATTCGAATCATCGGAGAAGAAAGCGGGGAATCAAGTCAAGCTTTTTTCTACCCGGCCGATGTGACGGTTGATGGTGAGGGCAACATATATGTTCTGGATTCAGGTAATCACCGTATTCAAAAATTCAGCCGGGAAGGAGTTTATTTAGAGACCATTGGTCGAGAGGGGGAAGGACCGGTTGAATTCATGTATCCGGTAGCCCTGGACATCGACTGGCAAGGGAACCTGGTTGTTTTTGAGCCCAATAGATACCGGATACATGTTATTTCTCCTGATGGTCAATCCGACAAATTCCTGGACAAGGTTATAGATTCAGGTGTGTTTGATTTAGGCTGTCTTCCTTCGGGAGGATTTATTTCTTTTGCTAATATTGCTCGTCCTTACCAAGAAGGTGTGCCTGCCGAGAAGATAAAGTGCCTTAAAGTTTATTCCGCCGAAGGTCGTTTTCTTCGAAGTATGATTGACTGTGTGGATTTTGGTAGTTCCGCGAATACCGTAAATAATAATAATATTTACTATGATAGTGGAGAAGACGGGTCGATTTATGTATCTTTTCGCTTTCAGAACCGAGTGGAGAAGTATACGCTGAGAGGGGAGTTGCTCTGGAGTGTTTCCCGGCCTTTGGATTATGTTCCGGGATTTGAGGAGGGCAAATCAAAAAGAATGGGAAGAATGGTGGAAACAACCGTGGCCAAACTCAGCCCCTGTTCGGAAGGGATTGCCGTTGATTCCCAGGGGAGGGCTTGGGTTTTGACCCTGGATCGACCATTAAGAGGAAAAGAAGTAATAAGGGTGGCTACCTTTAGTAATGGTCGGGTTTTAGTCACCAGAGGAGACACCTCCTTGCGGTTCACCGATGCCTATCGCCTGGATATATTCAGCCCCCAAGGCCAGTTGGTAGATACGATAAAGTTGACTCATTTTGCTGAATTCATAGATATTTTTGGAGAGAGAGTGTTTCTTATTGATAAGTATCGGGGAATGCAGGTTTATATTTATCAGATCTTGTCCAGATAATGGATGGAAGTTACCAGCTGAATTTTCTAGTTTTTCCTGAGGCCAAAATAAATTTGCGAACAAAATTGACCACTGGTTTTTATTCTTTCAAGTGAATTAGTTTCTTTAGTCTCAGCAATTATAAAAATTATCACTATTATTTAAGCTGGTTGTCTCACTTTTATCTAGAGATCTAAAAAGACAAGGAAAGAAGACTAGAATTCAATTATACTTTACAAAAAGTAGAACTATATGTAAAATATAATTGACAAAAAGTATCATTTTTGTTTAAAATGGCTCTATGATCAAGCCAAGGTTAATTTTCGATCAAATTTTTCCTTTTATTGAATCCCCTGAAGCGATTGTCATTACTGGAATGAGACGAACCGGGAAAACTACGGTTCTTGAATGGCTTTATAAGCAAATTGACTCAGCCAACAAATTGTTTCTGGATCTAGAAAATCCGTTAAATCGAAAGTACT
>Ga0190334_1001056_pt1 | contig 12332 bp, 10 predicted proteins | sample 48720478_MG_FD_161270 | JGI IMG/M metagenome (GOLD analysis project Ga0190334, IMG submission 161270) | Hydrothermal vent sediment bacterial communities from Southern Trench, Guaymas Basin, Mexico - 4872-04-7-8_MG | ecosystem: Environmental > Aquatic > Marine > Hydrothermal vents > Sediment ...
TGTCCAAATGGTGCAATAACGATTAGTCTAGATGATCCAAAACGAATCGAAGAATTAATCTGTCGAATTGAAAAAAGCGTAGATGTCTCATAATATTATGAATCAGGAAAAATTTTGAAGTATTATCCATTTATTTCTATATGCTCAATTTGGATGTATTTGAAATTATAGAAGTTTCTCATACCTTTTTTCCTATTGAAGATGCCAACCGACCTTTCGCAATTCAAAAAGCATCACTACAAGATAAAACTTTCCATTATGATATTCTTAAAACTTATACTCATGTAGGATGTTATATTGAAGTAGGCGCTCATTTCTATGAAAATGGCAAAACCATAACAGATTATCTTTTAGATTGGTTTCATGGTCTAAATATCCTTTTATCGGTAAAAGAAATGGTAGTAGATGCAAAAAATTGTGAAAAATTAATTGGAAATGTAATTCAAGAAGGATATATAGTAGTAATTTAAAATGATATCAGAGTAAAATTAACAAAACAGCAATTATACATAGAAAGTGAAAATGACCTTCCTAGGCTTTCTCCTAGTGCTGTGAATTGGCTTGCACGATACAAACCCAAGCTTGTGATTTTAGATAATATTCAATTTGGAGAGGATATCGAAGAAACCAAGGAATTTCATAATAATTTAATGAAAAATGATGTCAATTTTATGTAATTTATAGATAATTTGGATAAAATCGCAAAAGAATACTTTTATGCCATGGCATTTCTATTTAAGGTTTAAGAACTCGATAACAGCTTTTGTCGAACGATCATCATCCAAAAAAATAAAGTTGAAAAAATGATCTTGCCAACAACTAAGTATGACCCTAACTGACGTCGACATAAGATTCTATTCTAGCAATCATCCTTTCTACTCCACCCTCTTCGATGGTAATGGTTGTCGCTCCATTTGGGCAGACCCTCTCGCATCTACCACAACCTAGACATCTTTCTTGATCAATAACTGCTTTTCCATTAATTATCTCCCTTACACCATATATACATACCTCAAGGCATTTTCCGCATCCCTTACAGAGATTCGGGTCGACCGTAACAGTCAGGCCCTCCATCCTTTGATGCCACCCCTTCAGATACTTTGGCAAGTCCTTACCGCCCCTTTCGATACAACAACATTCACAACAGAAACAGATATGCATCAGATCACCCTGTTCAGGTAGAGCTCTATAGACAATCGTATCAGATTTGACTCTCCCTAGAGAGACCACGAGACCAGAAGCAACCGCACGTTTTGCTCGTTCTAATGCCTCTTCTTTGGTACCAAGCCTTCCAAAGGTCTTCATTCTCAAGGCTCCCTTGCCTAGAGATATGCATCCAATGGAAGGATCATACTTCTTGCAATTAGCGAGCGTTCTACATGGGCACATGTTAAAAATATAAACGTAACTTGCCTTGTTTATGAAGTATTCGAGAACTGCAAGAGGTATCAACTGGTTTTCGTACGTCCCTAAGGACTCGTTGACTGGAATGCGAACATCGTTCGAGTTTTCTGGGTCTACGGTTCGCTCCATGATCGGCCGAAATATGGGAATTCTCAATAAGCGAGCCGATAAGCTTCTCTGCTTGGTAGAGTCATTCTCTTTTGAGGAACTAAGATTAGGAGCATTTCCAGGGGCAAAACCAATTAATTTTCCTATTCTTTTTTCCTTTATTTTCCCGTCGGACCCCTTTATGCCAACCATAAATTTAGTCCCCATAAAAGCTGGCCAATGATCGATTTCGTCATTGAGGAACTTGTAGGCCAGATCAAGATCATCGCATCCTAGTACAAGAGTCGGATCTTCAGCTTCTTCGTCGATTTTGTATGAATATTTCGTTTCGTCAAAAATTTGATATCCCTTGATGGGACCAAACTTCCATTGCACTATCTCATGGTAGCCTTTCATATCCTCTTCGTAGAATTCATATTCTTCTGCATATCTGGCGGCATCCTCTAACATTTTTACGAAGAGCTCTCTGACTTTAGCTTCTTTCTCATCCATAGTTACATTCCTCTCTTCCGTTTTTTTGAATTTTATTATTGATTTGTTTCATATATAAATATAGTATGAAAGTTATATATAAAATATTACTATACAGTTGTGGATATATCAATTCTCAGAATTCCCAGAGAGCGCGAATTGGATTTTGATTGATTGGATAACAGTTCATTTGCTTCCCATTTGAGATCAATCATCTGAGTATAAATATCAAAAGTCATCATAATATTACAAATAGAGAAGGGGACAATCACTCAATCTATCCTTAAAAATTAAATATTAAAAAAATAAAGGGATTAAAATCCAAGTTCTTGCAGTTTAGCCTTATTGCTTAATACTCTTTCTTGAGTTAGGGGGAAAAACTTCCAAATAATCAGAACTCCCGCTAGTAAATATAATCCTGGAATGACTCCTTGGAGGAGGCGTATACCTAACAATACTAAATTTATATCACCGCCAGCTGATGTAACTGCTGCTAACAAATCCGCATAAGAGTTATTACCTGCTATAAAACCTGTAGTATTGTGGACGAATGCTATAGTAAATTCATCAATTGAAGAAACAATACGAATAAGTAATGAAAGAATTCCAATGAGAACAGCTTTTTGATTTTTTTTCATCTTAACAATAACGTCCTCGATTACACTTGGACCGACTATAGTGTATACATATGAGTTTACACCTCCTTGAGCGAGTCCGAGAATGAATGCCATAATCATTATATCAATTAGACCTTGAAAAAATGACATTGGAAATAACGCAGCACTTGATATGAAACCCGCAATCACGAGAGCTTTCTTATTATCATTTATTTTTCGGAGAATTCTTAGCCATAAAGGAATAGCTATCAAGCAACCGATGAGATTTAAACCTAAAATAACAAAAAACATATCTCCACCAACTTGTAAGACGAAAGTAGTTACATATATCAAATTTTCTACGACAAGGGCAACATATGTCCCATTAAAAATTCCAAATACAAACCACACCACGAAACTTCTTGATTTTACAGCTTCTTTTAAGACTTTAAAAAAATTCATTCGTTTCACAGAATCGGGTGAATAATATTTATCAATCATAATTTTATCCTCACGGTTACCCGGAAGAGATAAAATACCGAAAAAAAGAGCTATTGAGGCGATTATCGCTCCCATCATGCTATAGCTGGTTCTTGGATCCCCCGGAATCATATCAGTAAAAAGAGGAGGTAATAACATTCCAAGGACAATAGCCACAATGTCAAGAGGGGCATAATATCTCGTGAATCTTCGACGCTCGTACTCTGTTCTAAATTTTTCCATTTGAATTGCCTTGTAATTAACATTTACAAGTGTTCCAAATGTGTCAAGTAAAATCAATGTGAATAATAACCATCCAAAAGCAGCCCCAGGATTTGTGGAACCATCGATGGTACTAGGGACTGAAAAGAGGAGATAGACTGCAATGGTCCAAGGGACGATACTTATAACGATCCATGGAAATCTTCTTCCCCATTTTTTCGTAAATCTGAAATTCCTATCGATTAAAAAACCAAAAAGAGGGTCATTAATTCCGTTATATACCAAAAAGATGGTCATAGCAATAGCAACAAGATTGGCATTTAATCCCACAACAGTTTCATAATAGAACATCGTAAACCCTTGAACAGCACCTATTAAAGTAGAGCAAAGTAAACCGAAAGCATTTGAAAGAAAGATCCATCTTGAATGTCTTGTTTCAAGAGGTTCAGAAAAATTAATAATTTCACTCATTTGATTCACAATTTTTTTTTAATTTTATATTTGGTTTTACTAGTATATAAGCTTAAGTTCATGAATATAGATTTGATTAAAATTTATTAATAAATGTCCAATGGGCAATAGTTTTATATAATATCAGAAATAAAAACATTTAGTAACTAAATTTTAACACTATATTAAGTGACTATTATGGTAGATAAATCAAAAATCGAATCAGCCTTTTTAGAAATGTTGAAGGAACAAGAGAAAACAGCATCGATTGATAAGATTTATGAGAAAGATATGGAAACTGTTGGGGAGTTACGGGTTCAATGGAAATTACCTTTTAAAATTCGGGGATATCAAATCTTTAAGAAGGATTCAATATCTTACAATTTTGGAGAGATTTTAGAGAATCCAGATATTACTTTGGTAATTAGAAATGAAGAGTTAGCTCTTCGATTATTAGAAGGAGAAGTTTTCGAATTTGATTATGGACCGGCTTATGGTGGTAATTTCAAAATATATTACACGGAATCATGGAAGGTACTCGAAACGGAAACCGGAAAAAAGAACGTAAGAATTAATAAGCCTTTTATAACTGTCAGATTTAATAAAGAGAAGGATTTTCATCCCTACATACTATCGAAATTACCCATCCTTCGAAAATTGGTGGTGGCAACACGAATGTCTGATGAGGATATTGGATTTTTCATTCCAATAAATCAATCTCTGGGGACGTATGAAAATCAAGTCATACCTTATGTAGTTTTTAAACATTTCATTGATAAAGCGAGCAATATCGTCATTTTAAATAAATGTGGCTGCAGAGTTAGTAAGAATTGTCAAAAACACGATCATTCGATAGGGTGCTTGCATATGGGTAATGACACCTTAAATTTGCCTATTGATGAGGGGAGAATGCATTTTGCAACAAAAGAAGAAGCCTTGGAACATGTGAAAAGAGCTATAGATGATGGTTTGATTCCATTAATTGGAAGAGCGATGGACGAGGCTGTAGGGGCAGGTATTGAAGATACAGGACGTTTAATGTCAGCATGTTTTTGTTGTTCTTGCTGTTGCGTTAATATCCCAATCATGAACCATGCTACAAGTGAACTTAGATTTATAAAAAAAATAGAAGGTCTTAGTGTAGTGATTGATGAAGAGGCATGTGTTGGATGTGGAGATTGCATTGAAGCTTGCGTTTGGAATGGGATTGAAATGATAGATGGTATTGTACACATTACAGATCGATGTCTTGGATGCGGAATATGTTTGGAAGTTTGCCATAACGGGGCAATCTCAATATCATTTAAGGACTCAAGCAATATTGATGCGTTGATTGAAGAATTAAATTCTCACGTTAAAGTAGACTAATCTCGCAAAAAGAAAAATATATAGATTTTATGAGCTAAATGTTATTTAAAAATACAAATTTAACTAATTGAAGTGTTTTTCTCATGATGAATATTAAAAATGTTGAATATATAATAGTCTACAAGGATTTTGAATTTTTTCATATTTGCAATCAAATTAATATTGTATTACTTTAGAAGGGGATCCTTTTCTTAGGATTTAATGAGGAGAAATATCCTATTTATGCTAATGAGGATCAATCTTGTTATATTACATCTAAGATGGAGGGAAGACTTAGAATCCATCTGATAAAAAAAATCTTTTGGCCTTATGCAGAAAATAAGGGTAATTGGGATTGGGTTTTTACCCAAATTTTAGATGGAATATTTTTAATGCACACGAGATTCTGTAATTTCATCGCACTAAAGGGAATAAACTATGATGGTGATCAATCATTGGGAATGCTACCTCCAGGGATGCTTGAAAGCGTGAAAAGGCAAACGGGATATGTTGTACTCGAATCGAAAGATAACGGTGAAACTTGGACTGATCCCATTAAAGTAAACATTAGTCCAATTGCAAGCTTATCATTGAGTCCGCATACTTGTGGAGGTTCTGGAGCGGGATATAACATCAAGCTTCCAAATGGAGGCTTATTAATACCTTTAGACTGGGGAATCTTACCAAAATGGGAAGTAGGATTAAAAAATGAAACAGCTCGCTGCTTTTTATTAAGATTGGATAATGATGGAGATAACTGGAAGTATTGATCTACTATTGCTTATGATCCCGCGAGAATCATCCATTTTATGTAGACTGGAATGACAAATTTTAACGATAGTAAATTAATTTGCTTCTTGAAAACCCAACACAAGCTAAATCGACAAGATAATTTATGGTTTATTGGTTAGATGATGATAGTGTCATGTGGAGCTCTTGAAAAAAAAAGTTCTATCTGGGGATATCATGCTGAAGTCTTACAATTAAAGGATGGGGGGTTTTTTGGGGAAAAGAATATTCTCAAAACATTGAAGTTGTTTCAGTAGTAGTTATTAATCATAATAGAGGTAATCCATTATTTGACAATGTAAAGGATAGATTTGAAATTAAAAAACATAATCTTTCTGAGATAATACCATTATAATCATGCGGAAAAAAACATAAATTAGATGTTAATATGAGAAATTATACTTTAGATTTGTTATTTAGTAATTGCTCAATGGAGCAGATTGTAAGAGAACGAAACATGTAAAGAAAATATGAATTCCTAGCTAGCTTTAAATCGAGAATGTGCTTTGAAAAAAATAAATATATTTTTAAATATTAAAGAAGGCTAAGTTTTGGTCGTCTGATCCGTGACGTCTACAATTGATTCAATTTTTGCAATGAATTTCTTAATGTAATCAGGATCTTCAATATCAACTGAAATGGCACCTTGAGGACATACTTTTATGCATCTCCCGCAGCCTACGCATTGGTCAGCATCGACAACAACCTTATCATCAACAACTTTTCTAAAATTGAAAGGGCATGTTTCTACACAAGTACCACAGCCAACACACTTTTCGATATCAACTTTTATCTTCATACCTTCTATGCTTCCAGAGTTATCTCCAGACATACTGGAGTATGCCCCATATTGGCTGGTTTTAACACCGATACAACAACATTCACAGCAGAAACACACGGCTAAGAATTTACCGGTATCTGCTATGCCATGTCCATCTTCTGCTTCTGCAACATTTCTCCCTATTAAAGGTACCAATCCTAATGCTATCGCTTTTCTTACACGAGCCAACGCTTGTTCTTTTGTTGCCACATAACCTTCTTCTGGTGAAAGTGCCATGTTTTTTGTATCATCTCCCATGAACATGCAACCCAATTCAATTGGATAATTTTTGCAATTCCAGCGTTCTCGACAGGGGCAAGTGCGCAGAACTATATTACTTGCTTTGTTGATGAAATATTCAAGTACTTTGTAGGGGGCGGGTACATTCTCATAATCGCCGAGGGGAAGATTAATTGGGATGTAGTGGCCATAATTCTCACGATCATCTTTTTTCTCTTCTTCTATTGATTTAGAAAATTTACGTTCTGCCAAAGCACGGAAAAAAGGTAATTTAATCAAAGAAAAACGTGTTTCATCTGGATTTTTGAACTTAACACTTATAACAGGTGTTTTAATATAAATGAGAAGATTATTGTTTTCATCTAAACCAGGTGCATAGTTAGTTGGAAGACCTAGGAGAAATCGTTTTGCAAAATCTGGATTTTCAATAACAAGTGTGAGGTCTGCATCCTCGATATGCTTCCCAAATTCATATTTATACCCATTCTCAGCAAAATGTTGGTATGCAATGTTTCCAACAATATCCCAATTGATTTTCACCGGTTTTCCTTTAAAGTTCTTTGGATAAAATTCTTCAGGCATATCCCCAGCCTCAACTAGCATAGCTTTCATTAGGGAAGCAATTTCTCCTTCTTGTACCGGATCAATAGGCCCTGGGTCATCTCGTAATCGTTTAGCTTGGCGACTAGTTCCGAAATTCTTTACGATCGGATCAAATAAGGGGATTTTTGCCATTAATACTTGGGCATTATTTTTATCAGTAGAGATAAAAAGATCTTTTCTAGTAATTTGGAGAACATAATTTTTATCTCGTCCATTTTCAATACCCACTTTATCCCCTCGAAGTAATTGCTTGACGAATTCCATATCTCTAATATTAATAGAAAGATCGGGATCCTCAAGATTTTCTCCCATTTTTGAAGTATATTTATCTGGTTCATAAATTTGGTATCCCTTGAGTCCACAAATATCTATATTAACTTTATAGGGCTTTTTAAAGCTTTTTTGGTATAAATCATCCGAAACATCAACGTCCTTTAAAATAAATTTCATTAATGCTTCTTTTAACTTAGCATCAGGAAATTTTCTCAAATCTTTTAAACTCATAATTATGTTCCTCTTTTTTATCCACTCTAATTTCCTCTTTTCGCATTAAAAAACCTTTAAAATATAAAATATGATATTATTTAAATAAATGCCCATTGTCCATTTATCCCTTTTTTTAATATGTTATAAGATAAGGATTGATGTGACGTTATAATCTGATATTTTTAATTATAACTCCCTTTCCTTCAATAAGATTAGTATCAGCACTACCACATTTTCGGCAATGAAAAAGATTTCTTCCTAAATTAGGGTTACCTCTGAGTAAGGATTGTTCAGTTATCAATTTTTCATATTGTTCATATTCCTCCAATCTTCCTTCATTCGCTGCTTTTTCCTTTTCCTTATTAAACCAAATTTCAGATTTTTGTTTGCATGAATTGCAATAAAGCACGCCAGGAGTTCTTTTAATATTTAGCACGGCATTTTCTGCAATAGTCCCTTTTTTCAATATATTAAAAGCTTGTTGGGCATATATCTCAACTATTAACGCAAAATCCCCTATTTCAAGATTGATTTCACTGATAGATGTGGCGTTATTTTGTCTTGCCACTCTTAAACACGTCCTTACTATTTGACTCATGACAGAAAATTCATGCATTATTTTAATTTCTCTTTCTTTCTGATTTATTAGTTTAACATTGTTTACAAAATTTTTTGGAATATAAATTTAGAATATCTTGTTATTCATAATAATAAATATAGATTAGATTTAAATTAGCAGCTTATTTTAAATTAATTTAGATGAGATATATCTTTTTTAGATGTTTCGGTTTCCATATCTAACCAGATATGTCAACTATTTTTTCGTATCGTTCGATTATCTCATTTGCTACATCATCTATGTCCAAATTTTCTTCATCAAAAGTTATAGAAATCGCACCATTGGGGCAAACTTTCGCACATCTTCCACAAGCTATACATTTTTTTTGATTAACAACTGCCTTCTCTTTTACCATTTTCAAGCCATCGTAGATACACACTTTGAAGCAAGTCCCACAACCAACACATTTCTCTGGATCTACAAGCACGTTTACTCCTTTCATCTTTTTTACATATTTTCTCCAATCAGAGTTTCCATATTTCATTCCAGCAGTTACACAACAACATGAACAGCAAAAGCAGAAATCCATGAACTCATCTTCATATTCTAAGACACCATAGAGTTGAGCATCACTACGAAATTTTCCTAAACCGGGGACTAATCCTTCTTTAATTGCAGCACGAGCATGTTGTTTTGCTTCTTCTTTAGTAGCATACCGACCCTTAATTCCTAAGGGAAGATTTTCTAAATCTAGATTAGCAGCACCCTTACCCATCCAAATGCATCCCAAATCTTTACTGTAATTTTTACAATCATTTGAAACACGACAGGGGCATTGTACAATCACTATAGTGCCTGCTTTCTCAATAAAATGATCTATTACTTTGAGAGGAACTGTTTCCGATTCATAATCGCCCATCTTGAGATTTATAGGAATATATTGCCCTGCTTGACTATCAAATCCCTTAGGGAGAGTTTTTTTCCGATGTAATTGTTTAATGATAGGCAATCGTGTCACCCAAGCCACTTTTTTTAGTTTTTGAAACGATGGAGTGTTGCGTTCAATTGGTTTCAAATCTTTTTTTTTAAGTTTTTTCCCCAAATTATCATCCCATATTTATTATATTTTTATGATATATTATCTGAGATATAATATAAAAATTTTTAAATTTTTACTTTTGGTTTAATTTTATGATTCTATTTTATTAAATTACTGGCTAGCATTTCATTTTTCTAAATTATTATATTTTTCCGATTCTTTAACATAATATATTGAAGGTTTAGTTAACACCGTACATACTTAAATATAGCCGTACATACTTAAATATTATCAGTTAGAAGGTTAATAATTACATATAATATAAAAAATAAATATGACCAGTTTAGAAGATTTTAAGGTCAATGAAAACAAAGTATGGTTTACGGGGGGATATTGGCCAAAAGGTGTTCCCAAGCAGATTTATGAGGTAAAAGGGGTTAAAGTTGAACCACTTTTAGACGGATTCATAAGATGTGCAAATGAAAACAATTTATGGGATCAAGACATCTGTCTTGCTGTATTTGGGCCTTATATTGAAAGATTAACTTATAAGAAGCTAATAGATTATAGTAAGAGATTTGGTACTTTCTTAAGTGAAATTGGTATTAAAAAAGGTGATGTCATAGCTATAGATTTGCCTAATTCCATCAATTTCATCATAGCATATTTAGGAGCATTATATATTGGAGCAATTATTGCCGGAATAAATCCTACCTATAAACCAATGGAAATATTACATGCATTGAAAATTACAGAGGCTAAAGTCTTAGTTATATTGGATTCATTATATAAACAAGGCCCCGAAAAAATTTTACCTAAAACGAATATTAAACATGTTATCTCAACAAATCTCTTAGATTTTATAACTGCAGATAAAGCTATTTTTGACATGTTAAGAAAAAATATTCCCGATGTTCAAGAGGAAATTCCAGATAAAACAGAACATTATGAGATATATAGGATGAAAAAAATTATTGATGAGACAAAACCAAAAGAAATTAAAGTTGATATCGATCCATGGAAACAACCAGCTGTATATTACTTGACTGGGGGTACCACGGGTTTGCCAAAAGCAGCTATGCTAAGCCATGCTAATTTATTAATAAACTTGTTTCAACAAAGAGATTGGGTGCAATTAAAACCGAGAATGATAAATATTGGAATTATTCCATTTTTTCATAGTTTTGGATTAACTTCAGCAATGAATGGTTCATTATTTGTAGGAATGCCATTATTAATATTCCCAACTCCTCCTGATGCAAAACAATTATGCGAAACTGTTAAAAAAATAGAAGCCCCTGAAAAGATGATATATCCATGTGTAGAATTGCTATTCAAACGATTAATTGATTTTGTTGAAGAATTAGGGGAAGAAGAATTCAAAAAAAGATATGATTTACATAAAAAGTTGAAATATGCCAGTCAAGGAGCTGGACCACTACACGATAATATTAGGATTCCTTTTGAAAAATATTTCTGTACAATTAGAGCAGGATACGGCTTAACAGAAACATCTCCTGTAGTATCCTCTACACCTTTTTGGGGACCAAATAAACCGGGAAAGGTAGGATTACCGATACCTGGAACGGATGTAGCAATATTTGATCCACAAGATTTTGAAAAAGGACCAATATGCGATGGAACTCCAGAAAGAAATAATTTTGGTATCGAACATACAGGTGAAATATGTGTGGCTGGACCCCAAGTGATGTTAGGGTATAAAGGAGAACAAAAAGAAAAGGAGGATAATATTAAATATTGGAATGGTAAACGATGGCTCCTTACAGGTGATATCGGATTTTTAGATGAACACGGTTTTATAGAAATACGAGATCGTAAAAAGTCTTTAATAAAAGTAGCTGGTCACTCTGTATTTCCAAAAGAAGTAGAACAGATAATGGGGCAACATCCAATGGTAAGCGAAGTTGCTGTTGCTGGCTTGCCTGATGAAAAGCTGGGAGAAGCTGTTAAAGCATGGGTGTCTTTAAAACCGGAATTTAAAGAAGGAAAAGATATAACTGTTGAAGAATTAAAAAAATGGTGTGAAGAAAATATGGCAAGATGGAAATGCCCAAAATACATAGAATTTATTAAAGAATTACCAGTCACACCGACAGGGAAAGTACAAAGGAGATTATTGCAGGAAAGAGATCTTGCTAAAATGAAAGAAGGAAAAAGTATTAAGAACAAGTAATTTTATTATCCTTTTTTTTATTTTTATTTAATTTTTATTAAAAAAATCTTTTTTACTCTTTATAAATAAACATAGTTTAATTTTATTATAGAATATAACATTTGCTGATTTCAAATTCTAATATCAATGTGATTTTTACCAAAGAATAATAAATAAGATTTGATTTATATAAGAGTCATTCTAAATTTCTTTATTTTTAATTATAAGATTTTTATTTATTTCAATGAAATATAAAATTTTAATGAAATAACATTTGATTTTGGGAATAGGCAAATATTTATTAGTCAAAAGGTATATGAAAATAAATATTTGTTAAGATATATTACAGTTAACTATAATGCGGGGGAATTTTTTTTTTTTAAAATTTAATTTTTTATCGATTGATCCGTAACATCTACTATAGATTCAATTTTAGCAATAAAATTCTCAATATAATTTGGATCCTCAATTTCGATTGATGTAGCTCCATATTGACAAACATTTATACATCTCCCACAACCTACACACATTATTGGATTTACATT
>Ga0190334_1001059_pt1 | contig 12322 bp, 4 predicted proteins | sample 48720478_MG_FD_161270 | JGI IMG/M metagenome (GOLD analysis project Ga0190334, IMG submission 161270) | Hydrothermal vent sediment bacterial communities from Southern Trench, Guaymas Basin, Mexico - 4872-04-7-8_MG | ecosystem: Environmental > Aquatic > Marine > Hydrothermal vents > Sediment ...
GCTTGAATGTTGTTGTTCTCGAGGTCCACTGATGAGGACAGGAGCTCGATTCCTCCTTCCAGACTTGGGTTTGCAGGTGTCCATCCAGATGTTATGCTTTCGAGAATCTCAACCCCACTGGAATCTACACATCCCTTATTCCTGATTATCAGTGCGGACTCAAAGACCTTAGAGGGCGAGCGATACCTTGGGGTCTCGCGATGGATTTCTATTATTGGCTGCGCATCGTTCTGGAAGTTCAGCACGACCTTTCTTGAATAGGTACCTTGCGGCAGGGAATATTTGATTGTCAGGTTCACGGTGACATTCTCAGAGGAACTGGAGGAATTAACTTCGAACACGAGTCTGGAGGATCTCCCTCTTGTCAGTAAAACTTTCTGGTAGGAAGGAGATACATTCCAGTTTGCGGGAGCGGTTGCACTAACGTTGTAGCTGACGTTGTCGAAGTAGTTATTGTAAAGATTGAGATAAATATGTTCTGTTGTGGACGGGCAGGTATAATTAATATGATAACTTGAATAGTTCAAGTTTCGCTTCGTTATCTGTTCTGTTCTCTGGTGTCCGAAGTCCCCCTCAAGTGAGGCAATGATGTTATAGTTTCCATCTGGCCAGGAACTTGTGTTTATGTTCGGGAAGTTATATGTGCTCATTGTGTTTGCAGGCACATTGACTGATTGCGACGAGTAGTTCAAGGTGCTTGTCGAGTTGGTTATGTTGAGCCACAGCGTTCCAGTAATTGCAGTGTCATTGGAATTGTAGATTGTTACAGAGACATTAAGCAGCCCATCAGAACTATCAAGGCTGTAAGTTTCTGCGCCACCTATTTCCGGGGCTATGCTTATCACTTCGGCCTTTTGAACTGTGTATGCCAGCAACTTTGCGGAAGTGACGTTAAGGGTGGACTGGCCAAGGTTTTGGACAATTAAGGAGCAATTTCCCGTTTCATCAACGGTGGTTTGGTTTGCAAGTATGTTTAGGGTGATGTTTTTCTCTGAAGAAACATGGATGAAGTTAATATCGACATGGTCCGTCTTGTTGTATGCATAGAACCTGACGTTTGCATCTGTTGCGTTCAGGGTCAACTCGTATCTTGAGAACCTGTAGTCACCCGCTTCACAGGCGAACCTGATCGTGGCATTTTGTCCTGCCCCAACTTCCCAGTAACTCTGAGGGGTGTCGTAAATGCTGTTGTAGACATAGACGGTGATGTTCTCACGGTCCTCCACACCCCCGCTGTTGTTGAGTTTGATGGTGATATTATACTTCCCGGGTGTTGTGGCATTTATTTTCCAGAATACCGGGACAGAAGAGCTTGTCGTCACAACTCCCAAATACTTGATACGGTCCTTTATCACCCAGCTGGAGGGTGCAATAAGCTCGGCATAGACGCCATCGGAATCCGAATTATAACTGGTCGTGACAGCACTTACAGTGAAATTGCGATACTGAAATGCCTCTGTGGGTTCATCGTGGGAATAGATTGAGGGAGTTGCGGCGCAACCGGTGAGCGTGAGTGTGATTGTGAAGTTTTCACTCACATTGTAGGCGTATGCCGGGTCATCGGTGGCAACGAACGCATGCCACTTCTGTGCGCCACCTACGTACTCACAATTTGGCAGAAATTCTATCCGAGCATGGCCCGTTTCATTTGTATAAGCATATCCTAGTGACCGGGTTCCTCCTGGATAGTCTTGGTGAAGCAGTTCGAATTCGACCTTTACACTTGGAGTCATGTTGTATGTCTGGGCGACATAGTCATACAATTCCACACTGAGGTTTACTGCTGTGGTCGGGTCAGCCGTGCTGTCATTCCCGAGATAGTATTCTATTGTGACATTATCCTTGGTCAGGGTGAAACTGTCGGTTCCGTCCGTGTCCTCATTTCCTAGCTCAAACTTGTAGAACCAGGTGCCGATATCATCATATGTGAAATTTTTAATCCACCACTTGGTGGTATTCTGGCAGTCTGGGTAGGTACACTCTTTTATGGTTCCGTTTTCGCAGTCCGTACACTCACTGAATGCCGTGGGAGATCCTTTGTGCATTAGTAGGGTAACATTATTCGGGTCGGTGTCCCCGCTGCTCGCGATTACTGAAAAGTTGAAGTTCCTGTAACCCCAACCAGTTTCGGTCGGTTGCACACTCGCGTTTTTGAGTTCATAAATTGGCAGAAGGTAAAACACCCCAGGGTTCCAGTTGTTGAAGGTTTGATTGGGATAATAATTGAAAGTCGAAGCGTTCATGCTGGTGTTGTACCAGCCTTTTGGCGTTGACATTGAGGTTTTCCAGTAACAGTCATACGAGTTGGCTCCCACTTTCCCCACCGGGCTGCAGGAAAACACCTGCGAGCCATTGGTGTAAAAGCTGACATTGGTTGTAACCGAGTCGTTACAATCGTCCCAGGTGGCTCCCAAAAATGGAACTGGCTGTCCCTGAGTGTAATTGAAGGTTCCGTCCGGTTTCTTGAACTCGAGCACTATGTCTCCCGTGACGTTCACGGTCAGGTTCCAGAATGTGGTGGTGGTGTTGTCCTTATAACACGAATGCCCCGACACCACCGCCCTCCATTTTTGGTTACCTACTTGGTACTTTGGTGAGCACCCCGCGAGGAAGTGGTAGGTCGCATACCCGCTTGAGTTGGTCTGGTTCGTAGTCCCTGAGTCCCAGGTCGAGCCGTCAATGGTCACGTAGAAGGTAACATCCAGTCCAGAAACAAGGGTTCCATTGGCGTCCGTGGTCCTGACTATTAGTAGTGCCTTGTCCTTGGTTCTGCGGGTCTCGGTTCCGTTCCCGCTTATGTATTCCAGCAGCAGGGTGTCCTTCTCGACAACGAAGGAATTTATGGCTGTCTGGTTGGTTGTTCCGTTATTGTCGTTTGCTCCAATTCTGAAATATCTGGTTCCCACATCATCGCAGGAAGTGTCCCATGTGAAGTTGATGGTTTTCCAGACGTTGGTCACGTTTTGGACTGTCCAGTTTATCACAGTCCAGGGTCCGTTGGTGGAATTACTGACATGCAGCGAGAAGTTGACCAGATACGGCGAGCTGGTCTTGGAAGTCACGTTGAAATTGAACTGCCCACCCCATTCGCCAGGGTCGGGGTAAACGCTTTCGTTTTCCAGGAAGATGTACCGGGGGGGTATGACGTCAACCTTGAGTGTCTCGCTCTCGTTGAAATTGTAGCACGTCTCCGTCACGTCCACGAAGCCTTTCCAGTCCTGCGTGCCCTCCTGGAATTCAACGTCAGGAGTGAAAATATATTTCACGTAGCCCGTGGAATTAGAGGTGGCCGTTCCCACCGTCTTGTATGTTCCTCCCTCACCATCGGTTGTCACATTGAAGGTCAGCGTCAGTGCATCAGAAAGATTGTAAGTTTCCGAGTCATAGTCGTATCCTCTGAGTATGAATGTTGCTGGGGAACTTGTCGAGGCCTGGCTTTCATTGCCAGAAACGTAATCAATTCGTATGTTGTGTTTCCCTATGTAAAACTGGTCGTCGTTTCCCGCATAGTCACCGGGGTTCAGGATACTGGTGTAAACCGTGTTGCTCTCATTGTCCGTCGCAATCATCTGGAACTTCATGTAGTTGCCTGCATATCCCGAGCAGGGATAAGTGACGTTGTCCCAATATAGCAGGGTGTAATTGTTGGTGTTGTTGCTGCAGCTGGTGCAATTGCGATATCCGATGGTCGCCCAAGAACCGCCAATGACCTGCGTCTGCAAAGTGACGTTCACGAAGTCATTGAGGTTGTCCTTGACTTTGAGCGTAAAGTTGAAAGGTGCATTCCACACATCGTTCCGGGGTGTGACGTTGGCGTCATAAAGTTCCGGTTCCGTTTCGAGGTAGAATGTGTTGGGAGGGGTCTTGATGGTATCATTCGGCCAGTAATTGTTCGCTGCGGAGTGCATTGATACGTTGTACCATCCCGGGGCCGTTTCCTGTGTGGGATTCCAGTTGCAGTAGTAAACGTTGGCGCCGCTTCTGGTTATGGATGTGCAGGACGCATTATAACCTCCCGTAGTGAGGTTAAACCATATATTGCTCGTGTCCGTCGTTATTGGTTCGCCACAGTAGTTGTTTACATATCCCTGAAGGAGCACCGTGTCCCAGCTCGTGTAATTTTGCATCCCATCGGGAAACACTATGGTATTGATGAGCGTGCCCGTGACATTGAAGTCATAGTTTTCAGACGAATCATCCTGGCACAGGTTGGGGTCATCCTCCGTGGTTATTATGACGTACCAGTTGTGCGGCCCAACCTCATACTCCTCGTCGACATTTGGCGTGCTCTCATTGTCGCATTCAGCGGTGAAGTTGTAGCTGACGATGCTGGAGGCATCTGTGGTCAGGACATGCCCTGAATCCCAGGTAGCTCCTTCACCAGTTCCGACCTTTGAGATATACATAGTGACCGTGTGCCCCGGGCCAACAGGGGTCTCCGCACCGTAGTTTATTTTTACCCACAATCCTGTCCAGTTTATCTGGTCGTAAGCCGAGCCGCTGTTGTAGTCAAAGTTTATGCCGCGTATTTTCACATCTCTGTTCGTCGTCTGGGTGCCGTTCCAAGCGTCCAGTATAGTCTGCTCGGTTGTGTTGAGACTGTAAGTCCCGTTTCCTGTGACGCTGAAGTTGCCTATGTGCAGCCAGTCGGTTCCGTTGTAAATCTCCAACTGGAGGTCCGGGTCACTGTTCCCGTTCTGAGTCGAGCCGGAGTTGTTGTAGTAGGAAACGTTGACGGTAACTTCCAAGGCCGACACGTTGCTCAGCTCCTTGTCGGTAACGTCTTCATAAGTGGTCCAGCTCGTGCTAGTCTCAGCATCGCCAGTCTGCGCCGTTTTCTGGATTTCACCCTCCTCCTGGTCGTCTGTGGTGAAGGAGTTGCTGGCATACTTGACCAGCACCGAAAGCGTCAGGTTCTCGGCGTCCGCACTCCTGTTGGTTTTCTCGTTGTCTCCCGACTGAACTTCATACTTATAGTCCAAGTCGGGGTTGCACGGGACCGACAGCGGAGCGGTAATTTCAGTCTTCCTGTCCATGTCCAGTGAGGCAGTGAACGGGTTGTAGGGGTCCTTTTCAACTGTCAGGGTGAAAGGTGAAAAAGTTCTGTTTGTGTTCATGTTGTACCAGGCATAAGTCACTTCCTGCAACGGAATGCTGCCGTCCGAGGAGGTGTTGCTTTCGAAGACGGTGGTTCCATATTTATCCACGAGCTTTACTGTTGCGTTCTCCACCGGTTTCCCGTCCTGGTCCCTTACCGTGACATCAAGCGTATACTTGCGGAACAGGGTGCCGTTGTCCTGGAACCAGCGGAACCTCCAGTCGTCCGATAGTATATTGATAAGCGTGCCGTTTTTGGAAGTCGCCGAGAATCCATAGCCCTGCATGATGTTTATCTTTTTGTCCTCGTCCGTCGAGTTAAGCACGCCTCCGTCGGTGGAGTTCCCCAATATCAGGTCGACATACGAAATGTAGGTGTCCCCGTCCACGGTGATGAAGTCCAGCGACAAGTTAGCCTGCATATAATCATAGACGTTGCTCGGACTCTTGCTTCCGATTATGCTTATGTTTCCACCATAGGAATACACTGCCCTGATGTTGGTGTTCGCATGGGCTGAGGTGAAGTTCACAGTCCCGTTGCCATAGTTAACCGTATAATTTCCGGGTGGTATTACGCGCGACTGCTGGTAAGTGTAGGTGTCTTCCACGGGCCAGTCCTCATCAAAAAAGGCGAGGTACTGCGACTTGGAGACAGGAGTATTGTCCAGCGTTATCTCCGCGCCGGTTCCACTGGCTTCTATTTCACCCTCGCTGTATGTGACTTTGACCGGCGGGACGTATATGATCCCCGTCTGGGCCTTGGCCGCTGACTCATTCAACGTCACGTAGGGGTTGTTCATCAGCTGCTGCGTCAGGCTTATTGGCTCGTCGAATGAGGCCACACCCTTGATGAACTGCTTCCCGTACTTCCTGTAGTAGAAAGTGTGCGGCGTGTATGTGGCCCTGTTAAGGTAAACGGGTGTGGACGGGTTGGATGTCTGCGTCCAGTATTTCCTGTAGTCCATAATCTCTTCAGGTATGGTTCCGTTGGAGTAGGTCAGCTTGTTGACTACCTCGTCACCCCTCACATCGAGACCAACTATGGAAACGTTTGGTTCGCCAGACCCCGACTCGTCTATTATCTTGACATTGTAGGAGTTCTGAAGGACGAGGTACCTGTCTGCCAGCGTTCCTCCCGGCGAAGTCCCCGAACCGCAGGTGTCCCACGCATCCCTGTAACTGTCCGGGCAGTTGCTGTTCCCGTAAAGCAGGCTTTCATTTATTTCAGAGTCTATCAGGTAAAGGTTGTGGTATCCCAGCCTCACGTCGAGGTAGTTGTTGTAGGCTTTGTAGCCCCTGACCCTACCGTTGGCATAGCAAATCCTTATCCCCGCGCAGGCGTCGTGTATCGTCAGGTCCTCCCAGGGACTCTGAGATACGCCGCTTATCTCCACACCATACCTGCCGTTGTAGAAGGCATAGTCATACACGCTGGAATTTCCGGGCAGGTAAACTATCAGGTAATTGTAGTGCTTGGCATACCTCTGGGCAGTGAACCTGTTTATCTCCACGCTTTGCGTCCCGTTGCCACCCGAAGAGATGCCTGAACTCGTGGACCCCGCGTCTATGTTGGCCCTGCTGTCCGGGTCATAGACCTGATATCTCGAGTCATAGAGCATCAGGTGGCCGCCTGGCACGCCGTCGGTCGAGTCGCTGTCCCAGACACATAACCTGGCCTGGTCACAGATGTTAGAGTCAGCATATGGGTCCGGGTCATAGGCATTCCACACTGTCCCCCTTTCGGGCCCGCCTTCCGCGAGCACCCCGAGCTTGAGGTGGGCGTTCTCGCTCACGTTCCACCAGAAGTCCATGCGGACGATTTCGTTGTATGTCTCGAACCAGGTCTCGGCGATGTCGTTCCCGAGCACGGTCCGTGCCAACTGGTATATGTAGTTGTCCACTTTCTGGAGCTTGAAGTTGGAGGGCATGCTATCGTCATAGTCTGTGAAGTCACAGGCGTTGGCCTCGCTGTTACAGCAGGGCGTGTTCGGGTTGCCCCTTATGTAGACGGTCCCGCTGTACCACTGCGAACCGGAAGTAAAAAAACAGAGGTTCTTGTAGTTTGTGTTGTAGGAGCGTTCCGTGTAATTCCCGTACTGGAACTCGAGGACGTGCTTCCCCTCAACCAGGACGTTGAAGGTTACCGACCCGACCTTGTCACAGTGCCAGCCAGGCGCGTAGACGGATTTACCATCGTACTGCGCATCCCTGGTTTCATAACCGCACTTCAGTTCCATGAAAACCACTTCTGAGGGGTCCGTTTCGACAACGCTTATCACAAGGTCGTTCTCTCCGCCCGTCACGAACCTGACAGTCCAGTTTTCCCCTGCTTCCGGTGAGGCGTGGTCATCGAGGAGCAGTATGCCGTCCTCCTCTGAAGTCTTGTTTTCATACATGATGAAATAAGGACACCCTTCCCCCAAGCACTTCCTGATTACCCCTGTCCCGAGTATTGTGTTTTTTACATATATGTCAGACGGGTGAATGACAGTGGTGACCTTGAAGTCATCATAGGCCCTCTGGAAGCTTGACCTGTCCAGCAGGACAACCGAACCCTTCTCAGCTTTGAAATTGTTTTCTGCTGTGACAGCGAACACTTTGTATGTTGTGTCATAGAAAACCAGTTTTCCACCCTCCTCCACGAGCATGGCCAGGTTCTCGCCAATTTCGTCGTCTGCTGAAACGTCGGTCTGTATTAATGCCCCTCTAACGGCTTTCCCATCCACCAGTTCGCCCGACCACAGCGTCGCACCATTCCTTATCACCCAGGGCTTCCTGATGGTCAGCTGGTCCATGTCAAGTTTGAGCCAGGTCTCGTGGACGCCGTCGCCCACCACCAGCCCGGCGCTGAAGCTATAATAGCTGTCGAGGTTGATTATTCTGTTCCACCCGTTTACCTGGTCAGCTTTATAGATGTCCTGCAGGGTGCACGGATCTGCCTCGGTGCACCTGTTCCCATCGCCTACCAAATGTATGGTGTCGGTTTCGGGGTCATAGGACACCACTTCGGTTATTCCAGGTTCCGGGTCTTCAACCTCCAGTGTGAATACTTTAGAAAACTCAGAGTTCTTGTTTTCTACTGTCACCAAAAAGCTGAAATTGCCCGGCGCACTCGCGACGGCTTTCCAAGTGACTACTGCCGGTTCATCCTCAAGGATTTCGGGTGCCCACTTCTTCACTCCCATGCCCCGGCAGTCAAGGTATGGACATTCCTCGGTCTTTTCAAGCAGGGTTACTTCCGGTGGTGGCTGGAGGGTGAGGTTCACGTTCTTTAACTTGCCACTCTTTGAGGAAACATAGACGGCTATGGTGAAGTCCTCGGACACGTTGATTTTTTCGGGGAAGTCAACCCTTTTGATTTGTATAAACTTATTGTCTTGGTCCAAAGACTGCAGGCCCTTTGAAACGCCCCGGGCTTCCATTCCCTCCAGGACCGGGGTTTTGTATTCGACTTCAATCTTTTTGACATGGTTCGGTTTTAGGCTGACATCCAAAATTACTGAGCTGTTGACTAGAGAAAATTCTTGGTTCAAGGGAATTCTGACCTCACGCACCCCCTGCGGGAACACGACGCCACTCGGAGCGACCTCAATGACTTCAAAGAGCTTGAAGTCCTCGGCATTAGTAGGGACCGGGACTTCCAAATGAAACTGTGTTTTCCTGGAGCCCGTGTTATTTAGGATGACTTCTTTTTTCCATCTGCCCCCCCCCTGAATTTCTTGCCCCACCTGGACATTTACCTTTTTCTTCTCAACTGTTGGAGTCTCGACAGTTTCCGACAGATCAAAGGAGAGCTCCGAAGGGTTAAGACACAGAGATTCGTTGCCTTCAAAGGTGCACGTGCCGGTTTCAACGAAAGGGAAACGGACCAGCCCTTCAGGGTTGGTCTGGTTTGTGAAGTTTTCCAGAGAAACGGGCTGATACGGAACTACGGTTCCATTCTCCATCCGGAGCATTATTTCTATTTTTCCTTCAGAAGACACGAGGTTCATAACTGTGTACGTTCTGTTTTGGCAAGTGACTGTGGTTTCATTAATTTTCCTGTCGGCGGGTTCCTCGACGGTCTTATTGACCTCCGGCTCGACAGTTTCGTTCAGTTGTGGTTCGGGCTCGGTCGTATTGACTTCTGTGACATTCAGTATTTCAACATCGAAACTACCAGAGCTTGGCATCATGAATTTTCCGCCAGCAAAGCTGGCGTTGATGGAATATTTTCCAGGTTCCAACAGTAGCGGCATTCCTGACAAAACAACAAGATGCCCTGTCAGGTTGCCCATGGAATAATTTACTTCAAGCGTGGCGTTTGGAACAGCCGTGCCGTTGTCGAGGAGTAACCACAGCACACTCCCATCCAGATCTATGCTTGTATTGGCCCAGACCTCCACAGTGGTGAAGGCTTGCCTCTTTGGGATTATGGGGATGATCTGGGTCAGGTTATCAGTGTAGTTTATTGTTTCATTTATGGCAACGACAGTGGTGGCGGTGACCATTGCGAGGAGAATGGCAGCTATCACCTGCATCTGAGCCCTACGCACTTACCTCCACCCCCACCTCGTAGGTCCCCGGGTCAATCGACCCATTTACCCGCACGATTATCGTCCGGTTGCACGGCATTGTGCAGGTGCTCTCCGTCCCGTTCATGGGTTCAAATCCGGCAGGCAACAACCAGTTCAGTGTGACATTCCCCGTCCCGTTTACAACGGCAGTTATTTCGAGTGTTTCTCCCCTGATTGTCCAATTGCCGGGCAAGAAGATTTCCACTGATACATTGTTCCCGGGTTCCGCGCGTGACATGTCGGGAAAGACCAGCAGGAGAAGGACAATAAGGGCGATTGCCCGGGCTTCAAAGCTGGAAAGACCACGGACTAGCCTAAAACCTAAACCCCTGACTTCCTCGCGAGTTTTCATCTGATTTTGCACCTGCCGGCCGGAACCCTTAAAAATACTATATCTGTCGAAGCAATTAACCTATTCTGCATCTGTCGGCGAACAGTTACGCATAATTTCGAACAGTTGGTGACAGTTCGACAGGTAGGGGAACTGATTTAAACATGTCGGTGTGGTATTGCGGATGGAGAAAATAAAGGTAAGGGAGGATATTTTGCGTTTAAAGGCTCTGATTTCCGAACCGAGGAACCTCCGTATCCGTAACGAGGCTGAAGAATATCTCCGTCAGTTGAAGGAGCTGGGTTACCGGATTGAGCAGCTGGAAAAACAGCTTGCTGAGAGTCAGTCCCATGTTTCCTACAAGCGCAGGAAGCAGATAGTGTCGATTCTCCGGTCCGGGAAGAAGACAGCCACCGAGACTGGGAAGATAATGGGAATAAGCAGGACCAGGGCAAGTGAATACCTGAATCAGCTTGAGAAGGAGGGTGTGGTGGTGTCGGTGAAGTCCGGCAGGAAGAAATATTACTATCTGAAGGGTGATGTGGCTTGAGGCATGTCCTTGGCATCCTTTCCGGTAAGGGTGGGGTGGGCAAGACCACACTGGCGGTGAATCTCGGGCTTGCCGTGCATCGGCTCGGGGAAGACGTTGTGGTTGTTGATACTGACCTGAAGAACCCGACCCTCGGAATTCAGCTTGGGGTGTTTGACTATGACACGACTTTGCACGACGTGGTGGAGAAAGACATGCCACTTCTGGAGGCCATGTACATCCACCGCACGGGTTTGAAGTTCGTTCCCTCACACGTGTCTCTCAATTATATGGGGGTGGACCCCGGAAAACTGAGAAAGGTTTTCAACGATGTTTACTTCACTGCCATACTTGATTCCCCCCCTGGCCTGGGCAAGGAGGCACTTTCCGTCATGGAAGTTTGCGATGAAGCACTGGTGGTGGCTACACCTTCCCTGCCAGATGTGGCCGGTGCCCTGCGGACCATAGAGGTGGCCAGGAGTATGGGCATCCGGATCAAGGGTCTGGTGCTGAATAAGGTCAGGAAAAAGAATTATGAGGTGACTCCGGGCGAGATTGAGGCGGTGAGCGGAGTGAAGGTTCTGGCCGTGGTGCCTTGGGACCAGGGGGTGCTCCACGCAGTATCCTGCAAGGAGCCGGTTGTTGAGTTCAATCCATACCTGCCGTCGGCTGTGGCGTTTTACCAGCTCGCTTCCAGGCTGACAGGTGTGGAATACCGGAAGCCTCCTCTTGCGGGGGTAAAGGCCCTGCTCAAGACTATCAGCCGGACACTTTAGCAATAACTCCTGAATTATTGGTAACGCATTAGCTGGGTGGGAGGATCTGGGGCCATTTTCTTTTCTTTTGGTGTTACTTTTTGGTGGCAACCATACGATTAAATATTTAGTTTGAGCCTGAATTAATGATGGGGAAAATAGGGAGGATTGCCCTGTGCCTTGCCATATTTGCACTTTTAGTTTATTTTGTTCCCCGCAAGGTTTCGGCAATAGGTGGTGCGAGCAATGATACCTACGTTGCTGAGACTTACACTCCCATCAACGGTTCAATAGATACTACGGCGGGAACAATCTATACATATAATGTCAGCACCCAGGAAAAAACCTACCGCTGGGTGGGTCTCTGGGGAAACGTCACAGGTAGCATAAGGTTGCAGACTGCCTCAGCGACTTTCTACTACTGGCCCCTTTCCACGGTCACAGCGGGGTCCATACTTTACGCCACTACTGATGCTACGGGTGTGGACCCCACCTACTTTTACTTGACGAACAATACATACCTCAATCAGGCAGACGCCGCCTACGGTTATTCCACTTCGGTGCTTGACAGTATAACCAACACATACACCGGCTCCGGCAACTTCCAGTCCCCGAGCATGGATAACCCCGTGGTCACCAACACAACCACTGTGGACGCGTGGACCAACTACTTCATCCGCAAGGTTTCCGGCAATATTGCGACCACGGATGACATAGTCTGGGCGGTCAGCATAGACCCGCAGCAGACAGCATTCAACGGTGAGCTGGCGGACTACGAGCTGCTGATTCCTGAAAACGAGGAGGTAGAGGACGGCGAGGGAACCGTGACGACCTACTACCTGTGGATTGAGCTCAACTGAGCTTTTAGTTTTATAAACAAGGGTATGTTCATTCCATAATGAGAAAATTGGCCCTTTTGCTCATTTTCGTGCTGATGCCGGCTCTGGCAAAGGTTGTGATAATAAACTCCAACGACTGGCGCTTCGTCCTTCTTTCCATGGAATACGCGCACTACCAGGGAGGGGATGTGATATTTCTCATAACAGAGTCGCAG
>Ga0190334_1001060_pt1 | contig 12322 bp, 18 predicted proteins | sample 48720478_MG_FD_161270 | JGI IMG/M metagenome (GOLD analysis project Ga0190334, IMG submission 161270) | Hydrothermal vent sediment bacterial communities from Southern Trench, Guaymas Basin, Mexico - 4872-04-7-8_MG | ecosystem: Environmental > Aquatic > Marine > Hydrothermal vents > Sediment ...
GTTTAAGTATAATTCTTTAATTTCATTTACAGTTAAGCTTCTATTGAATATGAGAACTTCATCTATTGTGCCATTGAAACTTCTTGTATGAAGTGATGTATCGCCAATATACAATTCATCTGTGCTTCTTCTGTCTATACCACCATTTCCTTTAGATGACTCAAGGTTTCCATTAAGATAAAAATCGTAATTGGGCCCACCTTTATACACAACTGTTAGCATATTCCATGTCCCATAACTGAAAGAAGAACTTGTAAATGTGCTACTATTGCTTGAATTACCATAAAAACAACGACATTTTACAGGATTGCCTACATTTAACCTACAATTAATGGAATATCTGAGCCCATTATAAATATATCCTTTCTTGTTTTCACCAATACCATCTGCTTTAAACCAAGCTGAAATTGTCCACCCATCTTTGTCAAGTCCCCAATGCGTGGAATTAATTACTTCAACATAATCATTCACTCCATCAAAATACAGACCAGTTCTGTATCTTCCTTTTGTCCAAAGGCGTCTATCCCACGCTGAACTTGGTGTTTGTGTTCCAATTGTTCCTTCATCAAAAGAATAACTTGCTATTAATCTATCACCATCAACAGGATAAGGACTGTTCATTTCTTTCTTTATCTCGTCAGGAGTCATAGTTTTATTCCATATTCTGATTTCATCAACATAGGTATCATTAAGCCATCTGCTACCAATAGCATTACCACAAATATACACATACCCGTCTGTTTTGTAATCTTTCAGCCAACTTATGCTTGTTGTGCCAGCCACAATTGTCTTTTTTACTACTTCTGTTCCATCAATATACATAAATAATCCAGAACTGTTAAGTGTAACTGCTATATGATACCATTTATTAAAATCATACACACTGTAAGATGCATCTATATAATTAGTGCCATTATTAAAATTTGAATAGAATTTAATTCTGTTGCCTCCGTCGTGATAATCTATAGAAATTCCATCTCCATAAGTAGCGCCACCTGCAATAAAAACATGATACCATGGGCTATTGTCATATTGGTCATTTACTGGTTTAATCCACCCCATCATTGTAAGATTTGTATGCAGATAACCAAAATCATCATCATATACATAAGTATTGTTGGTGTCTTTTCCAGCACAATATAACCCATTACTGTAGTATCCTTCTGACCAGACACCAAAATGCTTATTTTGTGTATCACTACCCCAGTTAATCAACCCATGCCTTAATGTTTCACCTGTATAAGTTCCAACAAAACTTTTATTACCATATCCGTTTCCGGTTGCACTTGTTCCATTATTTTCATTGAAATAGAATGCAGCAACAAGATTTTCTTCGGAATCATTGTTCCATTGTGAAACATTAACAATAATATCTTCATAATTGGTGCTTGGAATAAACTCTGGGAAATAAACGTATTCAGGCATTGTAACACTAAAATTAGACCAATAAACTTCAACGCTTGTATTAAGCAGTCTGCTGAAATTTCCAAGTCTGTAAGCAAATATAGTAAGATTTCCAGCACCTTGATACGGAACAAATAAATCCTCCACTTTCAGTTGACCGTTAGTGAAGTTGAACTTTATTGGCACTGTTCTATTGGTTTTCACCCAATTATCCATAGCAGTAACATTCAAAGTCAGATTGTGAATTGTGTAATTCACAGTAATATTTGCTATAGTTATATTGACATTTGTTGGAGTGTAAATTGCAATTGGTATTTCAACATATGTTTGGTTAATATGTTTACTTAATTCAGATTCAATTCCGCTTATATTCAAGCTTTTTGTAGTAACAACAGACAATTCAGAAATATAACTTTCATTTGTTCCATCATTAAGAGAATCAATTTCAACATTTTCAGGATAAGTATCATAAGTTACACTGGTATCATAATACCAATATCTAATTCCACCGAATGTGCAATAATGACAAGCAGTGAAATTTGTTTTCAATCTTACAACATTATTAGCATCAACATAATCAGCAGGATTTGAGAATGTTATGTTTACATAAGTCAAATTATAACCAACATTACCCGTACCAGGCGAACAATGTTGATACCAGTATCTTTTCCAAGAGTTAGTGTTTGTATTGTAAATATACCAATATGTTGTCATACTTGCAGGGCATGGAACTGCATTAGCATAACAATATGCTTTTAATGTTATATTCATTGTGGAAACACTTTTACTTACAGTATAATTTTCATAAAGAGCATCACTACCATCATTGCAATCAACAGCAGGTTTAATATTATACGTCATATATGAACTAAAATTACCATCATAAGCATATTGAGGATTAGAAACATACGCAGGGTCACTAATGTAATACCAAGAATTTTCTGCTATTTCGTTTGTATCGAAAACTCTTTGTGGTGTCAAAGTAATATTCGCTGCCAAAATTTTTGCTTGTGGATGCAATTTCAAATACACTGTTCCAAATCCATCAGTTATATTTATTGGTGGTTGTTGAGTTCCATTCAGATTTGTAAGTCCCATTTTGCCTTTTCCTATAAGTTTTCCGGGCAAATAAGCATCAATTTTTCCGTCATTGAGAACATCAATCTTAATATTTTCAGGTGTCCCAGAAGTTGGAGTTAGATTAACCATAGCATCCAAAATCTCAACTGATTTGTTATTAAATCGAATATTTACTGTTCCATTTGAGGTGAATGTTTTGGAATTTGCTCCGTTTTGGAATTCATATAATGCTGGATAAGCATTTACAACCAGATTTGTTGTTTGAGTTGATGAACAGTTTGTTGAATACAAATCAGTGAGACAAGTTGTGTAATTTGTATTTGTGCTGAATAAAACCGGAGTGCCATATTCAACTTCATGTGTAACATTTGCAGTTGGTGAAAGAACTGTGAAATAAAAAGTAGTTGAATACAAATTTCCAATTGTATCATTTGCCCACATAGTGAAAGTATTAACACCCACATCTGCTTCAATAGTTATATTTAGCGTTTCGCCATAATCCATATTCGGCTTGAAACGATAAATTTCATCATTATACGAATCCACAATCCATAAGTAAGTGCCATCATAAGCAGAATCATACGGATAGAATACAACAGCATCACTTGAATTTATGAATGTGCCATTGAGATGATATCTGCATAAATTTTTACTGTTCACATCTGTAATCCATATTATGTTTGTGTTCATTTCAATTCCGTAAGGGTGGCTGCAATCGGAACCAGTATTCCAATTAAACAAATAATTCCCATTCATATCATACACATATACTTTAGCATCTGCATAATCCGTAACCAAAAGGTGTGTATTGTTAGTTGTAATACCGTAAGCAGCATCATTATCTGCTGCTTTAGTAAAATAGCTACGATATGTTCCGTCACTGTTATATATGTAAATGCGTTCTAAAACAAATGCAACATCAGTCACCCAAATATGACTGCCATTAGCAGTTACACCAATGGGGCATGAATTGTCTGTGTATGTGTTAAAATAACCAAGGTATGTTCCATTTTTATCATACTTATGTATTTTCGGTGCAGCTCCATCGGTAACAAGAAATACATTACTGGCTGTGCTGTTTAATACAATTCCTGCTGGTGAATTAACACCTGCTGTATCAAAGTGAGTTGTATTATACATATAAGTAATATTTGGTTTGCCATTTACCGAAATCGCCACCCATTCAGCAATGGATTTGTTGATAGTCCAATTGAAATCAAGTGTTTTCACGCTGTAAGTTAAATTATCTGGAGAATATATTGTGATATTAAATTTGCTTGCAACACCAAGCCAGACAGGGTCAACAGGAAACATAGTATAATTGTTGCCGAATCCCCATTTTATTGTATCAGAGGGTCTGAATTTGTATCCCACAAATCTGATTTGATAATTTCTTCCTTCTCTAAAAACATAACTATATTTTGCAGTTTTGCTTTTAGTACACCAATAACAGCCACACCATGAGCCTGTGCAACCTTTACTTGTATCAATTGTTCTCCAACCTTTGCCCCATTTTCTTTGCAATATAATGTCCTTCACAACTGGAGTAGTTTCCAGACTCCACTTTGTATCATTAATATATAGAAAGACATCAGTATTGGCTGTAAAGTTGATATAAGCATAACAAGGGTCTGCTTCAGTTCCAGCACACACCATATCACCAGAATAACCTGTTATGGTAATTGCATTGATACTGGCAAGATACCAGAATACACCTATTATTATTGGCACAGCTACCCCAGAACCAATAAGATATTTTTTTACCCGACTATCATATATTCTTTTAGCCATTATATATCAACTCCCACTAAAAATTGAAACATTACATCATACTTAACTGCATCAGATGGCAGAGTTGCTGGTTCATCAATTGCAACTTCAGTTATGCGCACTTTGGTTACATTGCCTTCATAATTTGTCCCATCATAGTTCAATGTAAGTGTTCCGCCATGTGTAATCATATTGCGCAAATAATTTCTTGCTTCAGTTGCAGTTTTTGATTCTCCATTAATTGTCTGTGCTGTAATATGACCATTAATAGTGAAACTATGGGTCACAAGTAACAAATCAAGGATGCGGGTTTGGGGTTCTTGTGTGCCTCTTTTGGCTTTTGTGACTGGTTTTGGAACTTGTGTTAGCTTTTTGCCGAATTCTTCTTCTACTTTTGCCGTATAAATTGTAACTGTTTTTGTTATACCTGTTGATATGCTTCCAGTTATAGTTATTTCACTTGTCATGCTACCATTCTCCTTAAGTCATCTCTCCAATAATCACTCAATCTTCCAGCTAAATCAGCTATATCTATATCTGAACTTACACTTGCTGTAATATTAACAGTTGGGCTGAAATTAACTGATGCCGTTCCGCTTTGCAAACCAATAAGTGTATCTCTTGGGCTTATTTGTATTGCACCTTCTCCTGGTCTCCATATGAAATCATGCATAAAAGGTGGAGTATATTTCCATCCACCTGGAACAGGCATTTCTTTTCCAGTTATAACCCAATGCCATACTCTTTGTGCACCACGAATTATTGTTTCAACTACATCTGCCATTGCTCCTGGTGCAATTGTAGGTATCAAAACTAAAGTTATTCCAATAGCTTTTCCAATAGGACTGGGTGCCCATGCAATAAGTGCTCCACCAACAGCAGTAGCTATTATATCTAAGTATTCTAATGGAGTAGCTTCTGATTGAATTGTTTTTGCTAAATTTATTATAGAAGTTATTATAACAGCTCCACCTAACATTTGCCAGCCATATTTTGATATAAGTATGCCAACATTATGTGGCAATCTATTAATTACAGATAAAAATTGCGAAGCATCCCCTGTAATTTTGATTTTTTGAATAAAACCTCCAACTTCTTTTACTCCACTAAAAATTCCAGCAGCAGTAACAGCAGGCCCAAGAGCCATTAAACCTGTTTTCAAAGCTTTAAGCTGTTCTGTTCCTTCTGGAAGAACAGTTCCTATAAATGTTCCCATTATACTAAATAATGTGCCCAAAACTGGCAATGCAACTGTTTTTATTCCCGGAAATGCCATAACAAGAGATGTTACGCCCAAAACTAACATTCCGAATGTTTGCAGAAGCAGACCTGCTCCTTGGCCTAAAAACATAAGAGTCCCAATTAATGCTTTAGCAGAAGCATCCATATTCATAAGTGCAATAATGTTTTCATATATAGTATCAAGCCAAGGCAATAGTGCTTCAAGCGTAATCAAATTCATAGTCATGCCAAGCATTTCAGTGACACCAGTCATTTCTAATGCTCCTGCAGTCATCTGACTAAATAATCTTGCTATCCCCATACCAAAAAACATTACACCAAGCATTTCAAATTTGAATCTTTTCATAATAGGAATAAGTTTTTTTGCTTGTGGGACTAATCCTTTATATCGGCCACCAAGTTCTTTCATAGCTTTTGCTGTCGGTATGCCTACTTTTTTCATTTCTTCAAGCATTAATAATAATTTGGCTAATTGTTTTGTTTGAACAAGTGTTCTGACATTAATTAACACATCTTCACGCATTGTTTCACTTCCTTAATCTCGGTATTCTTGGCTTTTTTATTGCTTTTTGCATTGCTCGTTCTTCTGCTTCTTTTTGTTCTTGAATTTGATTGAGCAAATTCCATACCGTTGGCATAGGCAATTTTCTGAATTCCTCTAAAGGAATCCAGCCGTATTCCTTCATGAGTATATGATGTATTCTGATTAGCCATTCTCGTTCAGCTTTCCTTTGTTTCGCTTTCTGTATTATTTCTATTGGATTCATATCTTTGTCTTAAGCGTTCAATAGCCTGTTGACGCTTAACTTCTCCTATTTCTCTCGAACCCATGCCCAGATTACGTTCCCACAAAGCATTAGCAATCACAAGAACATTGCGTGTTATTGCTTCTTTCAATTCATCTGCTGGTATTTCTGGGTGATTTGGTTTGATTGCATTGAAAGCTAACGCACTGATTTTTGTTATGAATTCTTTGTTTATGTTCTGAAAGATTGCTGTTGGGTCTTTGTCAACACCTTTCAATACAGTAAGTGTTCCATATAGTTCAATTACTTGTTCTATGGACAAAGGTGACATTTTTACTGTCAATTTTTTATCTGGCAGTTCAAGTTCAATATCTTGTGGTTTGCCAATATGCCGTTCACTTGTTTTTTGTATTTCTTCTGCATTATCCATCTGTATCCCTCCTTTTGATTTTGAGAATTTTTCCTGTAACAGTTCTGATATGCTTTGTTTCTTTTTTCTCTTCAAGTTTTGCAATTTTTGCTTCAAGCATATCAAGACGAGCATAAATTTCTTCATGCCCTTCTGGCATAATTCCTTTATAAAAATCCCATAACCATTTCAGCGCCATACCCCAATCTGAACAAAATTCCTTATCAGCCCAAGCAGTAAATTCTTCTTTGACTTTTTGAGGTATTCTGGCTATTCTCAATGCTGATTTGTTTTCCAATAATTTTTGTCTAATTTCATCAATTTCTGTCATAAAGCCTCCTGTCCTTTCCAATTTTTCCGGTCTTTGAGTGTGCCTACTGGAACAATTTTAATCCAAAATGGCAATTGCTTTCTGTTTATATTACGATTAGGTTTGAACTTTGATAAATCCAGAGGTTTGATTGGCAAAAACATTTTGACCAAATGAACAAGTTTATTGGTTTTAACTTTTTTCTTTGGGCAAAATGCTAACAAATCGGACATCAAATCAGGCAAACATTGTTCGGGTATAACAATATCATAGAATTTAATCTCCCTTATCCATGCTTTGTTTCCTTTGAAAGTCCTATCTCTAAGCCAATCTTCAAACCTCTGGTGATACAAGGGCATACTTTCTGTTGCTATTATTGTGTGCATTTTACCACTTTGTTGTTGATGTGTATGATGCAAGTGCTGTTAAGCTTGCTGTTCCGTCAGTAGATTCCCACTTCACATTAGCATTACCATCTTTGTCAAATGGCGGGAATTTCGCAGTTATTGTCCATTTAAGCACACCGGTGAAATTTGCTTTTGCTGATGTGATGTAACCGTCTGCTCCAACAAATCTGACTGCTTTGTGCGAACCAGCAGGAGCAGCAGTAGCATCTGTCATATTGGGGTCATCTGTCCATAACACTGCAAGTCTGATTTTTGTTCTGCTTGTTGTTGATGTGATTGTCACAGGCTGGCTTGCATCTGTTGATTGAAGAAGGTCATAAACACCTTTTCCAGTTGTTCCTGTGTCAGTTCCTGCTTCAAGTGGGTAAAGTTCAAGGGTTATTGTGGTTTCTGTTTCTGGTGTAAATTTTATAAGTCTTCCACCAGCAACTGTTACTATTGTATCAAAATCCTTTTCACCCATATCCAAATCTATTGTTTCAGTCAATGTGCCGAATTGAATATCACTTCCACCCACTTGTGTTATTGCTATAAGTCCTAATTCACTCCAAGTGTCGTAGTCCGTCATGTTATCCTCCTTCAGCTTCCTTCTTCAAGACTTTTCAATATCTTTTCTGCTCTTTTCTTGCCTATTCCGGGAATATCAAGTATAGCTTCGAATCCAGCATTTTTGATTCCGTTTATATCACCAAATCTTCTGATAAGTGTGTCTGCAAGTTCATAATCAACACCTTTTATCCTTTTTAGCTGTTCAATATCAGATGATTCAGCAATATCACTTGACTTTTCATTATCAGTTTTTTCGACTTTCCATTGTCCTTCAGGTATAATATCTGAAATCACTGTGCCTTTAGGTTCTACAACAACAATTTGGCCTTGTCTGTTCCTGAATTTTCTTATGCTGGACAAAGGGTTTGTTATTTTGTATTTCATGTTATCCTCCTTCCTTTTGATTCAATAAACTCATTAAAATGCTGTTTCAGCAATTTTCTGAATTGTTTGTGTGCAGATTGTATTCCTTTTTGTGCTATTCTGTATTTTTTAGACCTTATGGGGATATATTTTTGTGTTGGTCGCAAAGGTTTGCCCTTTCTTGCAACCCAACGTTTGAGTATAGGATGCTTTTCCAATGAAACCATATGAAGTCTTGTGCCTTGGCTTATATACCACAAATAAGGTCTGTGTGGCACACCTTCCCCAAGTGGTGCTCTTACAACATAATGCTTCTTTTTGACTTTTTCATATTTGAGTTCATTTCTCAATCTTCCTTCAAAGTTATGAAATAAAGCAAAATATCGTATGCGTCTGGTATATAAGTCAGCAATTTTTTCTGCACCTCTGTCTGTTAATTTCGGAAGATTGTCTCTGAATCTATTAAGAGTGTCTTTTGCTCGTTTATCATCAATTTTGATTGCTATGTCCAGCATTTTATGCACCTCTATATGCGTATGAACAGGTCATACGGTTTATGTGTATTCGTTTGTTATTACGTAAATCAAAATCTTCCGCTTCCCCTATAACTGTAAAATTGAACATTGCATTTACATTCCGTGTTGTTGACTGGTTTGTTTCAAGAGCATTTCTCACAGCATCTGATATAAGCTTCAGTTTTGCTGCTGTATCTGCAAAACACTCAATATCAATTTCAATATTATATGTTTTTTTAGTGAATGTGTAGCGTGTTTCTGAAATATTCGGTTTGTGAATGACAATAAAAGGCAAACCACCAGCATCATCTATGAATTTTTGTGGATATGCTCCGCCTATGTAATTTACATTATTTGATAGAGTCGTATCATTAGACAAAATAGTGCGAATTGTATCCCATACATCTTGCGAAATTGTACTAATTGACACAGCCATTCTGCTACACCATGAAGGTTTTAGGCTTAACCCATGAAGGGCTATTTAAAATAAGTCTTTCAACTTTTATATTGGTATTTCACGAAACAGAATTTTGCGGTTGGATAAGTTCAATTTCAAGTTCATAAAAAACTACATCAGCAGTCCCCAATTGGTTCGAATTGATAGAGTTAATTTTATAATATTCGCTATTCCATTCAATTATTGATTGGTCAGTTATAGTGCCAACATCATACGGCAAAAAGCAACGCCATATTTTTTGTGTATCTATACCTTCCATTTGTGGAGTTACTAACACTCCAGATGTAGCAAATATAAGTGCTTTCACACTATTTCCAGTTCCTTTTGAAATACTTGCAGCACCTTCATCATCAAGATTGTAAGTTGGTGAAAGATAAACAGTGACATCTAACCCATATTCGTCTATAATTTCTTTAGCATCACTCTGAATTGCAGTTTCAAGCATTATGCCACCTGCATTACTAAACTAATTGCAACTGACAATAAACTTATAACTATTGTAAATAAAAGCAAATCGCGTTTGTGACTTTTCAAATGGTCTGCAAGTGTAGTATCAAGCCTCATTATAGCCATTTCATTAGTATTAATACATTTGTTGTAAGCAGAAATCATACTTTTAATCTCACGAATATCAGAACAAATTGCATTTATTCTTTCATCCATTCTCGCTATGAGCTCAGATTGTTTGGGCATACTAACTTATTCTTTTCACTCCTGTTCCGTCTATACCGAAATTGATAAGCTGTCTATAAACATTCCTGAAGTTATTAGCCATAGACAAATTGAATTGCATAGCAGATTTTTTATCAACACGCAAACTACCAAGAGAATAAACAACACCGCTTCCTGATGAAGAAATATTAGCAGCAACTCGTTCTAAAGCCATAGCAGAACTTAAATAAGCAGAAGCAAGAGTTTTCAAATCAGAAGTGAGAGTAACAGATGGCTCATTGTCAATAATACTGTCAGCTAAATTTATCACTGACTGCAAATCTGCATCCCCCATCTGGCTTGTAGTTAATCCTGATATTGTTCTCACTTGGCTTACTGTTGCATACGACATAATTCCTTCCTCCGAATTCAAAGTTCAATATATGTTTCAACTGGCAAACTTTCATGTATTATACGCCTCAAATCTGAACTTGATTTTATTGATGGTGTTGGTGTCTGTGTTTTAGTTCCAAGCAAATTCCAATGGTCTGTGTCTATTTTTGTTATTATTCTATTTGGAAAATATTTCTTTTTGTTTTTAATCAATCGTTCAGCATCGGCTGAACCATTGACTCTACACTGATGAACGAAATCTGCATCATGTGTATTATGCCAGAACCATTGATGGCATACTGGACACTTTTTTGGTATCATTGTCATTTTCTCACCTTCGGTTGCCATTCTTTTTTATGAGTGTGTAACCAATAACAATAATGACAAACTGCTTTGAGTTTGCCATCGGGCATTGGCATAAACATTATTGCTTCTTTAGTGCAATACTTTGAAATCCCAAGTTCACATAAAGGTCTTCTATCCAGTTGCACAGTTCCTATTGACATACACTACACATAATATATTGTAACCTTCAAAGTTTTATTTGCTCCAGCATTTGACACTGTCAAAGTAAGATGCCCATTTACAATAAATTCAGTGTATGTGGAAACTTGTGTTCCATCTGCTTTATGGACTTGAATTCTTGGATAATATGTTGTTGTGCTTGAAACCCCAGTTACATTCAATATCAAAGAATTAGTATCAGTCAATCCAGTTGGGTTAACCTGCACATCTGCTGATGTAGCAGTGCCAAGTTCGACTCTAATAGCTTCAATGCGCCCATTTACTTTTAGATATGATGTTGCAGTGGCATTTCCACTTGCATTTGTTGTTATTGTTCCGCCAAAATTCTCAATTTTTACTCTATTAACATTCATTGTAGTCACCTATCTTTTTTTTGTGTTAATTGCAAAACTTTTGCCAGTTTTTATTGGAATACCGTATAATGTATTTTTGTGTATCAAATTGCTAATGAGTTTTTTCTGGCTTGAAGTAACTACAATCGTAGAAGGTTCTTTATCACCAACGTTTATTTTTATCAATTCATTTACGATTTTTTCCAATACATCAATTTTGTCATTTTTAGTTTTCATTCATATCACCTATTGCATACCATCTTTGAGCCCTACTTTAAGTCCTCTGGTCAAACTATATCTGTTGCGTGGGTCAACAGACGGTGTGAAACCATCTGTAAGTCCACTTCGCTTTGTTATTGTTATATCTTTTTGGCTGTATCCTCTGCTTACATTGACAGAAATATCTTCATATGTAAGCACACCTTTTGCCTGAATGTAAATTCTTACTATATCTGCATTACTATATGCTTCAGTAAGAGTAGCCAAATCAAGTATATACCTGCCATTATTATTAGTATGGAATACTGTTCTTCCTTCTTGATTGCCCATACGCATAGTTCCTTCTGTCAAATCAACTACCCATATTTTTGCCCCTTTAAGTGCTGTTGATGATGCTCCGGGATATTTTCGATAATAGACTGTTCCATAAATTGGATACGGAACTTGTCTTGCCATACTCAACCACCTAAATATACCCAGCTATTATCTACTGTATTTTTTTCGTATAGCGGGAATAATTCTCCTTTTTTATGCCTTATTAGCACACTCCTGTGCATAATATCAGGATTATGATAGCCCCGAATCCCCGGATGTTTGTGTAATGTAGCAATAGTGCCATCTGTTTTAGTATATACTTTCAGCCCTGTTCTTCTTTTTCCTATTATCTTATTACGTGTTGCATATACTCCCACACTAACACCCGCAATAGCTCCGATTATTGCAAGTATCCAATTCCAGTCTTGGGTTGGGCATTCAGGACACAAAGGGCAAGATTGTTCTGGGCATTCGGGGCAAGAGGGACATTCTGGACAGTCTGGACAAGGTTCTGGAATCGGGCAACATGAATCACATTCTGCATATGGAGTTAAGTCTTCAGGGCATTCTGGACATTTCGGGCATACTTTCCCCCTTAAATCAAGTTCAACTTCTATGGGGACTCCTTGGAAAAC
>Ga0190334_1001063_pt1 | contig 12307 bp, 7 predicted proteins | sample 48720478_MG_FD_161270 | JGI IMG/M metagenome (GOLD analysis project Ga0190334, IMG submission 161270) | Hydrothermal vent sediment bacterial communities from Southern Trench, Guaymas Basin, Mexico - 4872-04-7-8_MG | ecosystem: Environmental > Aquatic > Marine > Hydrothermal vents > Sediment ...
AGAAAAAGTTAATTGAAAAATTTTCTTTTTTTTCATTTTTAATTTTTACTTATTTTTAATCTCTATTTATTCAAACTCTAATAAATTTTAAAAAAATAGAAAGCTTTAGCAAATAGTTTTCCACAATGAGAAATGGAAAAATAGAGTTACTCTTATTTTCCATTTCAATCTAAAATCCACATCTAAAGTAAGCGCAAAGCGAGTTTATTTAAATCCCAAATCTCAAATTACAAATCCCAAACAAATTCAAATGACTAACCCTGAACCACGTAGGGTTCAGGGTTGCCCTGTACCCTTTAGTGATACAGGGCAAAATTCTAAATTTCTTGTTTAAGGTTTAAGGTTAAAAGGTTAGGAAACCAGTTTAGTAAAAGGGTTAGGAAGTTGGTGTTATTATCTATTTTGGTTTTTTGCTTGCATTTTGTTCCATATTTCTAACTTCCTAACCTAACTTCCATACCGGCTTCTTAACCCTCTAACTTTTTACCACCTACTTGATTGTTTGTAATTTGGGATTTGTGATTTGTAATTTTAATTACTTTTACGCTTTACGCTGTGGCTTTGCGCTTTGCGCTTTGAGTTTTGAGCTTAAATTTGTTGTTTGGAATTTAAATTTAAAAAATTCTAACTTTCTTTTTGAAAATTTCTCTATTTCTCAAAATTTCAAAAACCACCTCTCTTCCTTGACAATTATTCAAAATTTTTTTAATAGTTGTTTGAGAATCAATTTTCTTATTATCAACCTTTAAAATTATATCGCCCTTCTCCAAACCAATAACTTGACCTAAAAAACCTTTCTTAACTTCTAAAACTAAAGCGCCAAAAGAAATTGATAAATTAAAGACGTTTTTTGTCTCCTCGTCTATTAAAACATACTGAATACCCAAAAGAGGTTTTTTTAAAAAGTTATTTTCTTGAATTTCTTTAATATCTTCCTTGACAAAATCTATTGGCAAAGCAAATCCAATATTTTCTGCTCCGTAAACAACTGCCGAATTAATACCGATTACTCTACCCTCCAAATCAATTAAGGGCCCACCAGAATTACCAGGATTAATAGCCGCGTCTGTTTGAATTAAACCATAAAGCTCTCTGTCAGCCTCCTCTTCTTGAGTAATAATATTTCGAGAAAGACCTGAAATAATTCCTCGAGAGACAGAATTAGGAAAAATACCCAAACTGTTGCCAACAGCAATGACTGTTTGGCCAAGAACTAAATTCTTACTACTTCCCAATTCGGCCGGTTTAATATTTTCTCTCCTCTTCACTTTCAAAAAAGCAATATCATTGAAATCATCAACGCCAATAATTTCGGCTTTTTCTTTTCTTTTAAAAAAATCAATAACCAAACAGCTTTCCCTTTCTGAACCAACAAGGTGTCTATCAGTAGCAATCAATTCTGGAGAAACAAAAAAGCCGGCACCGCCAATTGCTTTTCCTTTCTTTATTTCTGACAAATCAGAAAATTGATCTTCCTCTTTCTCGTAAACAATACTAACAACAGAAGGGATAATCTTTTTAATAGCCCTAATAGTTTTTTCTTCTATGTCCTCTGTCATTTATTTAATAATTTTTTCTTCTCTTATTAAAACTTCTCTTCTATTTCTTTAACTTTCTCTATTTGAAAATGAACCTTTTGGCATTTAAAAGAAGTAAAAAACGCCTGATTAAACTTTCTCAGTAAAAAAGTAAAAGAGAAACCAACCAAAGCAAAAAGAAGAAAAACAAAAATAAAAGAAATTAAGTAATAAATATTTTTCTCCCACCAACTTAATGCCTTTAAACCTCCTGTTTGATTCTCTTTATTGTTATTCATTTTTCCTTTTTTAAAAAAATAAGGCCGCTGCCAGATAAAATAATCTTTCCTTCTTTCTCCTCTTCTCTGCTTAAATTAAATTTCTCAATAGAAAAAAAGAAAGGCAATTTTTCTACTTCTTTAAAAAAATCTAAAATGCCTTCTTCTGAACCGACTAAAGAAAAATTAACAACAAAGGCCTTAAGGTGATTTTTTTCTTCTGTGCCTTTAAAATCAAAATTTACTTTTATATCCTTGCCAGAAGAAATTTCTTCTATTTTATGAGAAAGAAATAAAATATCGTCCTCAGAAGGCAAAAGAGAATTTAAAGACTGATAATATTTTTTGGCTTCCTTCTTCTCATTAGTTAAGGAAACAATATTTTCTAAAAGACATTGTTCTTCTCTGATTTTTCTTTGAGCTAAAGATAACTTCTTACTTGTTTCATTTAAAAGAGACATCAAAAAGAAAAGAATAGAAAACAAAAGAAGGACAATAAGAAAATAAAGCAAAGAATGTCTAAAAAAGAGAATCCACTTATAACTCTTCTTATTATTTATCGTCATTTTAATTATTATAAAAGATAAAATCCTTTTATGTCAAATTCTCTATTTCAATCTAAAATTTTAAATCTAACCCCGAACCATGTGAGATTCAGGGTTACCCCGTACCCTCAGTGGTACGGGGTAAAATCTAAAAACCACATCTAAAAAGTTAAATCCGAATTTTAAAATCCGAAATTCGAAACAATGACCAAAATTCAAAACTGAATTTAGCGCAAAACGCAAAACGCAAAACGCAAAGCTACAACTCAAAGCGCAAAAGTAATTAAATTCTAAATCCGAAATCCTAAATCCTAAACGAAATCCCAAATCTCAAATTCTAAATCCCAAACGTTTAGAATTTGGAACATTGCCCAGAACCATCTTGGGTTCCGGGCAACCCAGAACCCTTTAGTGGTTCTGGGTTGAATTTTGTTTAGAATTTCGAATTTAGGATTTAGGATTTTCTTTAGTTAGTTTTAAGTTTTACGCTGTGGCTTTGCGCTTTGCACTTTGAGCTTTACGCTTACATTCGTTCGAGATTCAAATTTATCTAAGATTTTAGATTTTAGTTGTAGATTTTAGATTTTACTTTTTAGATTTTAGATTTGTTTGGGGTTTGTAATTTGTAATTTGGGATTTGAGATTTTAATTATGTATATAAAAAGGGCCCTGCTGAAGCTACTTTCCCCTGAATAAACAGAGTATCATCGCCGGCTCTTGCTTTCACTTCTGAGTTCGGAATGGGATCAGGTGGTCCACAAGAGCCTAAACAACAGGGCCCAAATTATAGTAAATCCTACACTGCAATAGTGCGGGATATAGTAAGAATTAGAGAATTAGATAAAGGCAGGCAGAAACTCTTTCTAAAAAGAGAGAACGTTTTATTAGTACCTCTCGGCTGCACCCTTTACAGGGCTTCCACCTGAGGCCTATCAACCTGGTAATCTCCCAGGAAACTACGAGGCCTAATCTTGAGGTGGGCTTCGCGCTTAGATGCCTTCAGCGCTTATCCCTTCCCGACATAGCTACCCGGCGATGCCCCTGGCGGGACAACCGGTACACCAGCGGTCGGTCCGTTCCGGTCCTCTCGTACTAGGAACAGCTCCTCTCAAGCCTCAACGCCTGCGGCAGATAGAGACCAACCTGTCTCACGACGGTTTAAACCCAGCTCGCGTACCTTTTTAATGGGCGAACAGCCCAACCCTTGGGACCTGCTCCAGCCCCAGGATAAGGTAAGCCGACATCGAGGTGTCGAACCCGGCCGTCGATGTGAACTCTCGGGCCGGACTAACCTGTTATCCCCGGGGTAGCTTTTATCCGTTGTCTCCGGCCTTCCTACAAAGAGCCGTCGGGTCACTAAGTCCTGCTTTCGCACCAATCCCTTTTAAAAAAGGGAACCTGACTCACTTGTTTTGGCTAAAGCCAAAACAAATAAATCAGGGCGCGGCCTGTCCGCCTTGCTGTCAAGCCGGCTTTTGCCTTTACACTTTCAACCCGATTTCCATCCGGGTCAAGCCGACCTTTGAACTCCTCCATTACCTTTTGGGAGGATTCTACCCCAGAAAAACTGCCCACCAAACACTGTCCTTCAACGTTTTTGCCGCTGAAGTTAGATTTTGGAATTTGACAGACGGGTGTTTCATTGGCGACTCCATTCCGCCCGCAAGCGGAACTTCACAGTCTCCCCGCTACGCTACGCAGCCAAACTCCAAAACCAATGTCAGGCTACAGTAAAGCTCCCGGGGTCTTTTCGTCTTGCCGCAGGTAACCGGCATCTTCACCGGTATTGAATTTTCACCGGGCTCCTCCTTGAGACAGTTTCCCAGTCGTTAAGCCATTCATGCACGTCGGAACTTACCCGACAAGGAATTACGCTACCTTCGAACGGTTCATTTACGTTATCACCGAATCAATAACTGATCCGGATCCTCATGGTTATCCCATGAGATCGGACTATATCATCTACTCTTTTTATTTATCAAATAAAAAGAGTAGTTCGGCGTATAGTCTCTGAGGGATCTTTGGAGAATAATTTTATTTTTGACTTGTAAAAACGTCCCTTTGATTATATTTTCTCTTTCTGCCTCTTCCCGTGTTTAACCTCTCCCGCAATTCAATTATTTCTCTTAGTCCATCTTTGCTTAAATGAGAACCTTCTTCTACTAAATTAGCAATTTTCCTGAAAATAGAAAAATTTCTCTTTTTTGAGACAGAAAGAAAATAAAATTTTCTAAAAAATGGTATTACTTTCTCAAAAATTGATTTTTGATTAACTACCTCAAAATAATAAAGCCCGTCTTTTCTCTTCTTTATCTTTCCACACCCTAAATATTTTTTGAGTAAAAAAAGATTTGTAATATCTCTTTGAGAAACATTGAAAGCCATAACTATCTGCCAACTTAGCCGATAGTCATTCCTTTTTCTCAAAGAAACATTAAAACTACCTTCTCCATCTACAAACCCTGCCAAATACCAACCTTTTTCTTGAGGTACTTTTCTAAGCCAATTTGGCCATCTTTTTTTTCTCATATTTAGAAATTTTGTTTTTCTTAAAACTCCAAAGACTTCCCTGCGGATTACCTCTTTTAGAGGATTTTTACTCCTAATCTGGGACAAGATTAGGGAGTACCTCTAAAATTAATGAGGCTTCCCCGCAAACAGCCGAATTTTACAACTACAACGTCTGTTATAGTTACCGCTGACATTGACCGGAGGCTTCACTCAGTCAGCTATTCGCTCGCGCCTCGCTAAAGCTCAGCACAAACGAAAACCGCCAAGCTTAACCGTCCGGCATCGGTCAGGCCTCACCCCCTATACATCCCCTTGCGGGTTTGCAGGGAGCTGTGTTTTTAGTAAACAGTCGCCAGGAATCGTTCGCTGCGGGCTTCGCCAGCCAATAGCCAATAGCAATTAGCAAATTAGCTGACGAAGTCAGGCCTTATCCCGAAGTTACGGCCGCTGTTTTGCCGAGTTCCTTAAGGAGGATTCACCCGTTCGCCTTGGTACTCTAACACCAGTCCACCTGTGTTGGTTTGCGGTACGGTTACCACTGCGTTAACTCATTAAGAGCTTTTCTCGGAAGATGGTTCAACAAAGTTGACGTGATAAAATCACGTCTCCGTTGATACCCCGCAGTGGAAACTCGAAATTCGAATATCGAAATTCGAAACAATACCAACCCTGAACCACTAAAAGTGTTCAGGGTTGCCCTGTACCCTTTAAGTGGTATGGGGCAAAATCCAAATATTCAAAATACCCTCCCCCACCTATTTCCTCCCCCTCCCAAAGGGAGGGGGAGGAGTAAGGAGGGGGTGGGATATTCGTTTCGAACATTTGGTCATTTGAAAATTCGAATTTGTTTCGGATTTCGTGCTTCGAATTTCTAACTCCCAATGCGGAGTACCAACAAGCAAATCCAATAATGCTCTTCGTCTCCCCATCTTCGTCACTCTAATGAAACGCAATGGTAGGGCCGGAATATTAACCGGCTGTCCATCGGCTGCACTACACCAAAGCATAGGATTGCCTTAGGCCCGCCTAACCCTCCGCTGATTTCCATTGCGGAGGAAACCTTGGACTTTCGGCGATCCGATATCTCATCGGATTTGTGGTTACTCATGCCAGCATTCTCTCTTCCAAAAGCTCCACTCTACCTCACAGTAGAACTTCAACGCTTTTGGAATGCTCTCCTACTATGTGATTTTGCAAGCAAAATCACAAGCAAATTAGCAATTAGCAATTAGCAGTTGGCAAATTTAATTTTGGCAATTAGCAAGAATTCTTCTTGTCTTGCCAAAAGCCAATTGCCAAATGCCAAAAGCCAAATACTGCCTGTGATTCTGCTTTTTGCAGAATCACATCCGTGTCTTCGGTAGCCAACTTAAGCCCCGCTAAATTTTCGGCGCCTTCAAGCCAAGATAGAAAAGTGAGCTGTTACGCACTCTTTAAAGGATGGCTGCCTCTAAGCCAACCTCCTTTCTGTCTTCGGCTGAAGACAACCTTCCAAAGCACTTAGTTGGCATTTAGGGACCTTAGACGACGGTCTGGGCTCTTCCCCTCTCGACCAAGGAGCTTAGCCCCCATGGTCTGACTGCCTGTCTAAGTCCTTCCGTATTCGGAGTTTGACTGAGAAAACGAGGTTGCCCCCTATTTTTCTCAACCAGTGCTCTACCCCAGAAGGACAATAAACAGACGCTAGCCCTAAAGCTATTTCGGAGAGAACCAGCTATTACCAGACTCGATTAGCTTTTCACTCCTACCCACAGCTCATCCGAGGGTTTTGCACCACCCACCGGTTCGGGCCTCCGTCCGATTTTCATCGGACTTCACCCTGGCCATGGGTAGCTCGTCTGGCTTCGGGTCTTCAACTCTCTCTTCAAAACGCACTGTTAGCACTCGGTTTCCCTACGCCTTCACCCTTTACGGGTTTAGACAAAGAGAGAATTGAAACTCGCTGGCTCATTCTTCAATAGGCACCCCGTCGCACCTCGCTACCGCTCGGTGCTCCGTAGCAATTAGCAATTGGCAGTTAGCAGTTAGCTAATTAGAATAATATTTTTACCTTAAAAAGTTAATAGCAAATTGCTAAAAGCCAATAGCTACGAAGCGGAACACGGAGCGATAGCGAAGTGTTCCGAGTTCTTGTAGGTCTAAGGTTTCAGGTTCTATTTCACCGGCCTCACCGGCCTGCTTTTCACCTTTCCCTCACGGTACTGGTTCACTATCGGTGAGGTTGAGTATTTAGCCTTGGGAGAGTAGTACTCCCTGCTTCCCTCAAGGTTTTCTGGCCTCGAGGTACTCAGGATCAAAAACAGAAGGTACATAGTTTTTTTTCGCCTACAGGGCTATCACCTTCTTTGGCTAGCCTTTCCAGGCTATTCGGCTAAAAAACTATGGTTTATAGACCTTCTTCTTCGAGCTCATTAGCAATTAGCAATTAGCTATTAGCAAAAGCTAATGAACTAATTGCCAACCTGCTAATTTACTCGAAGAACGTTTTTGTCCTTCAACCCCCAACCTCGTCCGGAGGACGAGGTGAGTTTGGGCTCTTCCCTTTTCGCTCGCCACTACTAAGGGAATTTTGCGAAGCAAAATTCCCAGCTAACTGCTATTAGCTAATAGCAATTAGCTGAAAAAAATCGCTTCGCGATTTTTTTCTTTTCCTCCGGGTACTGAGATGTTTCACTTCCCCGGGTACGCGTCACGCCGTAGGCGTGACGAGCAAATCAGCAGTTGGCTATTAGCAATTAGCAGTTGGCTATTAGCCAAATGCAAAATGCTAATTGCCAATTGCCAAAAGCTAATTGCCAATTTGCTCGCCGCGTCTACGGCGTGACAACGCCGTATGACCGGCGTTGGGTTTCCCCATTCGGAAATCCCCGGATCAAAGGTTGAGTGACACCTCCCCGGGGCTTATCGCAGTCACCCCACGTCCTTCATCGCCTCAACCTCCCGAGGCATCCACCTTAGACCCTTCTTTTCTCTTTTTAGAAAGATTACCTGCCTTTATCTAATTCTCTAATACTTATTTAATTGTCAAAGAACAGTCTTTCTTGACAATCCTCTTCCTTTCACTCATTTTCTTTATCAAATTTTGCCAACCAAAAAACCGCTTTAAAGCGGCTTTGGTTTCTCCAAAGTTAAAAGCCGCTTTTCCTTCAAAAAATATCTCCTTTTTTCTCCATTTTCATTCCAAAAAAATTATAAGAAATAAAAATTTTTTTGTCAAGAAATTTTATAAGACGAGTACATCTTTGGCAGTTGGCAATTAGCAATTAGCAGTTAGCAGTTGGCAATTAGCAACTGGCTATCAAACAAAAGCGAAAAGCCCAAAATTAAATAAATCTCAAAATTTTCAATCTAAAATCTTAAATCTAAAATCTAAAATCCACATCTAAAAAGTTAAATCTTTTAAAAATATAATTTAAAAGATTAAAGATTTAAGATTTAAGATTTAAGATTTAAGTTGTAGATTTTACTTTTTAGATTTCAGATTTGTTTAGAATTTGTAATTTTGAATTTGGGATTTGTTTGTAATTTGTAATTTGGGATTTGGGATTTTAAAATTGTAGCTTTAAGCCTTACGCTTTAGCTTTGCGCTTTGCACTTTGAGCTTTACGCTTGCATTCGTTTGAGATTTGAATTTTGAGGTTTGAGTTTTTTTTGCAAGGCCTGCTCTTGCCGTTTCTCTGAATTTACAAAAATTTACAAATAAAAGCGATCGCTTTTATTTTTGAAATTTCTAAATTTCAAATTTAATTGCGATCGTAATTAAATTTGATAAAAAACGTATCAGCTATTCCTCTTCAGAAATTTTTATTTTCCTTGTTTTAGCCTTCTCTATTTTTGGTAATTTAATAGTGAGAATTCCTTTTTTATAAGATGCCTTTATTTTGTCTGCCTGAACTTCGCAAGGAAGAATTATTTTTCGAGAAAATTTTCCCCAAAGACATTCCCGGCGTAAATATTCTACTTCTCTCTCTTTCTGCTTCATCTTTCTCTCTCCTTTAATAATTATCATATCATCATTGAGAGTAACATCTATATCATCGGCTTCCACTCCAGCAATTGGAGCAACGATAAAAACACTGGTCGGTGTTTGGAAAACATCAACTGGTAAAATTCCTTCTTCTTCACTCTCTTCCTCCCACTCCAAAAAAGAATCCTTCTCTTCATCTTCTTCGTTTTTCTTCTCGTCTCTTTTTATTTCTACCTTTGCCCCAACTGGCTTAAAAGAATAATCCTCTTCAGCATCCAGAGAATTAACTTTCAAAATCTCTTCCCTGTCTTGCTCGTTATCTTTCTTCTCTAATTTTTTTTCTTCTTTTTTTTCTTCGCTCATTTTATTAGTAATTTTTCCTCAAAACTAAATTATAAATAAATTTAAGAAAAAATAAAGCCAGAAAGAAGAAAAAAAGAATAAAAACAATGGAACTTTTTGGTGAAAGAATTATACAAAAATTAAATAAAGAATGCAAACTGGTAGATCCTAACAAACCAAGAAGAAAAATTGCTTTCTTTCTTAAAAGAATACTATAAGACCAAAAACAACCAAGCAAACCAGAGGAAAAACAATGAAGAAGAGTTGGTCCCAAAAATCTAAGAAAACTTGTTAAAAAAAGCGATTGAAAAAATAGAGAAGAGAAAGGAGTAAAATTATAATTAAAGCCACCTAAAAGAATTAAAAAGTTTTCAGCGCAGGCAAAACCTAAAGCCGAAGTTATCATATAAAGAAAGGGGTCTGATTTTTCATCAAAATATTTCTTTCTTGAAGCCCAAATTCTTACCCCAGCAAACTTAGCTACTTCTTCTATAAAAGCAAAAACAATTAAACCGACGGCTGCTTCTTTAAGGAAAATAGAGAAAATAAAATTGCTTGCTCTCTTTAAAAAAAGCTCCAAAGCTAAGGTTGGCAAACTAAAAAAAATACCCAAGAAAAAAGTAATCAAAATTGCCTTTTTTGGCTCTGGCCGAGGATCTTTTTTTAAAAAAAATACCAGCCAAGCTAAAGAAGGTAAAAGAGAGAAGATAATAAACCAAATTAAATTTTCTCCTAAATAGGCCATTTTTCAATCATTAAAAACTTTTCTTTTCTTTTTACAGGTAATTCCTGATAAATTTCTTCGGTCAAAAAAGGCAAAAAGGGATGAAGAATTTTCAAAGAAGTTAAGAGAATGTAAAACAAAACCTTAACAATTTTTTCTTTTTCTTTTCTGCTTTTTGCCTGAGAAATTTCCTTCTTGGCTTTCTCTAAATAAATATCGCAAAAATCATGCCAAAAGAAATTATACAAATTTTCTTCGGCTGAAGCAAATCGAAATTTCTCTAAATCGTCATTCACTTCTTTAAGTGTCCTTTTTAATTTTCTCAAAATCAAATTATCAGCCCTAGATAAATTTTCCTCCTTAATTTTTATTTTTGAACTGCTAAAAATTAAATTTAAACTGGCAACTTGAGTTAAAACAAACCTGCTAGCATTCCAAATCTTATTGCTAAATTTCTTCGCCATTAAAAGGTGTTCTTCAGAAAAATGGATATCTTGGCTGCCTTTCATTTGCCAAAGCAAACCAAACCTAGTAGCATCAGCACCGTATTTCTCTATCAAATCAAGAGGATCAATACCGGTACCAAGCGACTTCGACATTCTTTTACCTTCTTTAGTTAGAATAGTCGGATGAATAATCACCTGACTAAAAGGAATTTTTTTTAGGAAATAAATTCCTGAAAAAATCATTCTGGCTACCCAAAGATTAATAATATCTCTAGCCGTAGAAAGAACATTAGTCGGATAAAACTTCTTCAAATCCTTAGTTTTCTTGGGCCAACCAAAAACAGCGAACGGCCAAAGAGCCGAAGAAAACCAAGTATCTAAAACATCATCTACCTGCTTTGGTTGGCATTTCTGACAAATAGGGCATTTCTTTGGTTTCTTTAAAGAAAGGAAATATCTCTTCTCTTCTTCCATTTCTTCTTTGCTTTGGCAACGCCAAAGAGGCAATCGATGCCCCCACCAGATTTGTCTAGAAATGCACCAATCTTTAACATTTTTTAACCAATCAAAATAAATTTTCTCCCACTTCTTTGGATAAAATTTTATTTTGCCCTGCTCAACAGCTCGGATAGCCAAATCAGCTAAATCTTTCATTCTAACAAACCATTGTTTAGAAATTAATGGTTCAATCTCAGTATGGCATCGTGAGCAAATAGGAAGAGAATGAAAATATGGTTCAATCTTCTCTAAAAATCCGAGTTTTCTTAAATCTTCAACTACCTTCTCCCTGGCTTCCTTTGTTTTTAAGCCCTGATATTTCTCTGGTGCTGGCGAACAAATCCTCCCTTTTTCATCAATTACTTTTATTCTTTCTAAACAATGCCTCTGGGAAACTTCAAAGTCATTATGGTCATGAGCCGGAGTTATTTTGAGAACGCCAGTGCCAAATTCCTTATCAACAATCTCATCAGCAATAATCGGAATTTCCCTACCAACTAAAGGTAAAACAACTTTTTTGCCGATTAATTTTTGATATCTCTTGTCAGTTGGATTAACAGCCACAGCCGTATCGCCAAACATCGTCTCTGGCCGGGTAGTAGCAACTACAAGAAAATCCCGGGTTTTGAACTTTGAACCTGCTAAAGGATATTTAATAAAATACAAACCTCCTTCCTCTTCTTTGTATTCTAATTCTAAATCAGACAAACTCGTCTCGCATCTCGGGCACCAATTAACCGTTCTTTCTCCTAAATAAATCAAATTATTTCGCCAATAAATTTCAAAAGATTTAAGAACGGCCAAAGCATAATCTTTATCCATAGTAAATTTCTTTCTTGACCAATCGCAACTAGCGCCAATTTTTTTCAATTGCTCCAAAATAATATTGCCATATTTTTTCTTCCATTGCCAAACCTCTTTAATAAACTTTTCTCTACCCAAATCAAAACGAGTTAATCCTTCTTTTTTCAATTTTTTCTCAACTACATTCTGAGTAGCAATACCAGCATGGTCTGTACCTGGAACCCAAACTGTCTGATACCCCTCCATCCTTCTTTTTCTAATCAAAACATCCTGAATAGCCGCATTTAAGGCATGACCCATATGTAAAGAGCCAGTAATATTTGGCGGAGGCAAAACTATTGAAAAAGGCTTCTTCCTAGTTCTTAACTTGTCAGGACTAAAATAAGACGACTTTTGCCAAAGACGATAAATTTTCTTTTCGGTCTTTTGATAGTTATATGGCTTTAAAAATTTCTTGGCTATTTTCATTGTTCAATTCTTTTAAAAATCTCAAAAAATTTCAATCTAAAATCTTAAATCTAAAATCTAAAAACCACATCTAAAAAGTTAAATCTAAATTTTCATTGTTTGTTTAATTCAAGATTTTAGATTTTACCCCGTACCACTGAGGGTACGGGGTAACCCTGAATCTCATATGGTTCAGGGTTAGTTGTAGATTTTACTTTTTACTTTTTA
>Ga0190334_1001064_pt1 | contig 12305 bp, 23 predicted proteins | sample 48720478_MG_FD_161270 | JGI IMG/M metagenome (GOLD analysis project Ga0190334, IMG submission 161270) | Hydrothermal vent sediment bacterial communities from Southern Trench, Guaymas Basin, Mexico - 4872-04-7-8_MG | ecosystem: Environmental > Aquatic > Marine > Hydrothermal vents > Sediment ...
TTGTGGCCGGACTTCAGCAGCTTGGACTTTTTGACTGGAAGATTCGGGAGATTCTGACCGAAGAGCAAATCAGGGCCGCAGGGAGTCCCTAGGCATGGTGATCATATGAGCGAGTTCAGGAAGAAACCCGAGAAGCTGGCGCGCGCGGAGTACCAGATTCTCAAGCGGATTCTACGCCGAAAGGCACAGGAAGAAAAGCCCGCGGCAAGCTGAAAAAAAGAGAGGCCGGGAGCTAAACGCTCCCGGTTGAGACTATGGGCGATACACGTAGTCGCTGATGCTTACTGAGATCTTCGTGTCCCTTAGGGCTTCCAAAAGTCGGTTGACTTGTCGCTGAAGATTGTTCAAGATGTCCCGCAGACCCTTGACCCAATCCTTGAGATCCTCAAGCTGTTTTTCAAAGGTCTCATGGTCCCAAGTTGTCATTATGCCCAGCTGCTTGAGAATGTCGTCAATGCGATTGTCAATTTTGGTCTGTGTTGGTTCGCTGAGGTTTGCGTACTTATCATCCAAGTACAGCTCAAGCACCTTGAGCGGGGGCAAGACTGTGACGTTGAGGTCTTCCTCAGTCATTGTTTTGCTCGCCCCCTTTTAACAGCTTGAGACCCTCTGCCGCACCGGCGAATCCCGCGCCCGCAAGAACGCCGCTGAGAAACAGCATCATTTCGTGCAGCTGCTTCTCCACGCTGGCTAAACGGTTGGTCAACATTTGTAGCTCTCCTGACAGTCGATTGATTGAGTGGCTCTTGTCGGCCAGTTTGCTCATTGTCACGTCATGGTATTGTTCGATTCTGTCGTCCAGCCTTGACGCGTAGGAGTCCAGTGTGTGTAGTCTTTCAATGATCCATTCAGGGGTCTTCTGCTTTGTTTCAGTCATGTTTCTTTCACCTTCCTACCTGTCCGAAGTGGACAGGCATAAGAAAGATGCCGGGCGCAAGGCCCGGGTCAATGCATAAGCTGCTCGAGCGGCAACAGGTAGATGCGGCGACTCTCGACCTCGACCAGCTGCCCGTACTTGTTCCGCTTTGTGACTCCCTCTTGCCAGATTTTCCCGCCGAGCTCCTCTAGGAGCTCCTGTACGAGTTGAATTAGCTCGCGCTGGCCCACTTTGTCGTTTGGCGTGAGCCGTGAGCGGATGTGACGAAGCAGCGGGTAGAGGTTTACGAGCATGGCCTTGCCGCAGCGTGCCGCACGTGGGCGAAGATAGTCCAGCATTAGCTCCGCGACTCTATCGCGAGCCTCGCTACTCAGTGTCCTCAGCCCCCTTTTGCTTCTGTAGTTTGAAGACTAAGCGGTAGGGTTCTGATGGTTCGCTGGTTCGAATGAATCCCTGCTCTACCAGCCAGTCGTATTCTTGCGGATATTCCTTGTGCATTCTGGCGTAGTTGAAGCTGCGTGATGGTGTGTTCTTTGCGAGCCAGCAGACCGCCCAACTCGTGACGATTGACTTTACGTTGTGTGAGACCATCCACTTGTAGATTCGCTTGCGGTGCTCGGCGGCCGCCTCGCGCAGCTGGGCGATTCTTCGCTCCAAGCTCTCCAGCGCCCACAGGGATACGGCGATTGGCTCCGGTAGTGCGTCCTTGCCTGTGATTGTTCGCATTTCCTTGCTGTTACTCATCCGCGACACCCCGCACCTTGTCGGCGATCACTCGCAAGTGCTTCGCCTTCGTTGCGAGCTTCCTCCACGAGGTCCTAGTCCACCCGGGCGGGCCGTGGATTGCGCTAAGGTTGCGGCAGCAGTGGCTAAGGCCGTACTCGCCGTAGTATTCGTAGCGCTTCAAGTTCTTAATTGGAAGAATCGCGCCGCAGTGATGACACACAAACATCCGGCCTTCCACGTCTTCCACGCAACGAATGAGGAAGAGCCGGTCGCTCGGTGTGCCCTCAGTCACGATTGTTTCCACGTCCTTACGAATGGCCTTCTTCTTAGCGTGTGTGATTTCGCTTGGCATGTTTCTTTCACCTTCCTACCTGTCCGAAGTGGACAGGCATAAGAAAGATGCCGGGCGCAAGGCCCCTCAAAGATTCTCCAAGACTTGTTTGTACAGCTCAACGGCGTGGCAGTTGAGGCATATGTCGCCGATCGCCCGGAACTTGCCGGCTATTCTGATGTAGAGTCTTCTTGTCGTGAGCAGTCGGCAGTTGAAGCACCTAAAATTCAGACCCTGTGACAAGATGTATACATCTGTCAGTTGACAGGGCAGATGTATACATCTATCTCGAGATTCGTTGTGAGTGTCGTTCTGTTTCATGTCCTCGACCTCGGTACTCACTTGGTACGCTTTCTATTTGAACCCTTCTTGCCATTTCCGTACATCAGTGTCCACTTATGTACACTGATGTGTTGGAAGTGTACACTTTCCTAGAGGAAAGTCTGCGAAGCTATTTATGCGGTCTGCGCCCTTCCGTTTCCTAGCGCGAAACCATTACAGAGGCCCCGCCTCAGTTGAGGGGCCGTTTCGCGCTAGCGAAACGGTCGCACCGTTTCGGCGCGAGGTCGAGGATCATGCCGGTCAAACTCGTCAAATGTAAGCTCTGCGGAAAGAAGGTAGAGTACGGTCTGGATACAGTGCAGAGTGGAAACGGTTACATCTGCAAGAGCTGCTACTGGGGAACCGAGCATGTCTCCCGTCAGGCCTCGCTTGATGAATTCATTGACGAGGTGAAGAAAGAATGAGTAAGTCAATCGTAGAACCCGAACACGTACTACTAGTGTTCTCACGAGTCGTGAAGGAGCCGGGTTTGACCACGCGACAACTGGCCAAACGCTGCGGGCTGACCGTCCGGCAGGCGCAGCGTGTAGTCAAGGCCCTACGCCGCGCCGGCAAGATTCGCCACGGTTGGGCTCCAGTGGCTCCACTGGAAACTAGGGGGTGAGGGGGTCAATGACGTACAACGACTACGCCGCGCACGTGGCGATTCCAATCTCCCTTCTAGAGCTAATCTACAAGTATCTAGAGAACACCGCTGGACCGTTGATTCGCAAGACAGTTGAGACTGTACTGGACGGTCACGAAACCGTGGCCGAGATTCTCGAAAGGGAGTGCGGCAAGAAATGACTGACGCGAGCGACTTTGAGCGCACGTGGCGGCAACTGCTTCGTGAAAAGCGGTTTGAGGCGGCTAATACCTATCGCCGCGCGTGGAACCGCCTAGTCATGGCTCGTGAGCTCGGCACGAAAAACCTTGCTCCGATCCTACGGCTGAAGACCACAGGCGAGGAGCTCACGCGTAGAGATCGCGGACGTGCAACTGGACTTAGGCGCTACTACCGCGCCTAAGCGATTCATTTATCTGGCCGGAATGCGAGAAAAGCCATGTCCTCCTCCGGGACTGGGACGCTCATTTCCTAATTTGTTGTGGTGGAAATGACCGCCCGGCGCGGGGCTGTCGAGTCCTCGACCTCGCACAGCTTCTTTTTGTCCGCGCCGGGCAACTCTCTTTTTGTGGTTGCTTCGGCAAGTGTCGGTCCCTGGACTCGGCAATTCACGAAGTCACCGGACGTGCCTCTGGCGGTAGGAGCTTAGTCTTCAGCGTGTACCTCTTCCTCGGCGCTTGGCCGTGCGCGGTGATTGTGAAGACGCGAGCCTTGCTATCCTCGCGTGCGAGGAAGGGCAACAGCTGCGCTATGAGCGTATTCGCTGTGATGTCCCACCAGTAAGGGAAGAACCGCTTGTCCTCAGGGCGGACGTAGATTCGCAGCGCGTTCACGGTCTTTTGCTGCGGAGCTCCGGCATATCGGGGTCTAATCTGCATGTAACCAGTTTCCCACGCAGTCGGCACGAAGCTCACACTCTGACGATCGTCCAGCTCCAGAAGCTCGTACGGGGGCGGCAGCGGACGGCTGAAATCTTCGGGTCTCAAGGGCCGCGCACCCGCCAGTACCTCAACATCTTTGTCCTCGGACATGATAGTATCACTGCCACTAGGATACCCGCCACCCTCTTGAATTTTTGCTGCGCCGGACTGCACCACACCGAACTGTTCCGCGAAAGCACAAGCGGGGAGGGAGTGGAGCTCGCAAGCACCCGTGTACGGCGACTCGCACAGAAACCGCGTTCGGCGGTCACTTCTGCGGTGTTGTGTCGCCATCGTGGCGGTTGCTAGCTGTCAACGTGGCACCAGTGACAAAACAGCATAGCCGCAGACGTGTACGAATTCGACACAGTAGCCGCAGCAGCTTCAGGACGCTCAGCTTCATTCCTTCTGCCCTTCTTCCTCGCTACTTTCTCCGGTAGTGGGAAGGGAGGATAGGCGCGGTCCCCGCCGGAATCGCGGGTACAGGTCGCGGAAATATTCCCTAGCCCACGGCGGCTGGTACGTCACTACGCGGAACCCCTTCTTCCTGGCAAGCATGTTCATTGCCTCGCTGGGAAAAGCTGCCAGAAGGACGTACTCCTGCTTCTTCCACAGATGCTCTTTCAGCTCGGGAGTGTGGGGAATGAGCTCACGGTAGAGCTCGAGTTGTCCGATCTTTGCGGGGCGCGGTGTGACCATAGCTTCCACGATAATCAGCTTGTCTGGATAGATGAGGATCGCGTCACACCAGTGCCGCCACCGTGTCAACATCAACCGTTCCGACTCCGACACTTGGCCACCACTCGCCGGCGCCGGGATTGGACCGATTCGTACTCGGGTCCATACTTCGGCGTCCGGGTGGAACTTTGCAATCCAATCGTGGAGAAGCAGCATTTCGCGGGGCTTGTTTGTCCTCGTGCGCTTTAGTCGGCTAGCACCCTTACGCGCCATCATCCATCAGAATTCTAATTTTCGTAGGCTACTTATCTTTCTGTTGATTAGTCTGGTCGGGTGATACCCAAGATGCCAGACGAGAGTCTTAATCTGGACAACCTCAGCGATGAGGAAAAGGAGCAGCTTTTCAGGCTTCTGAGCAAGGCTGAAGGAGCTGACGGGACGACTGAACAAGCGCAGTGGACCCCACCGCCACCGCGACCCTCAGAACACGGAACTGATGTGCACGTTGACTTTGAAAACAGGGAATTCGGCGAGGCTCCTGCCCCAAACCCGGGGAGCCCCACGCCGCAGAGAGTGATCAGTCCGGAGGACGCAGTGGAACGGATGATTCGGTCCGTGCAGAGCGTGGGGCGAGCGAATTACCTTCAAGGAATCAGGGCCCCAAAGCGGAGCCCGATCCAAGCATCAATCGCCGCAGATGAGAAGTGGAAGGCGCGAATGCAAGAGGCCATGTCCGAGGACCGCCGCAAGAAGGCCCTCGAAACCGTCACGGATGACGAGTGGCTCGTAATGGCCGAGACTGTGGGCGCGGACAAGCTCGTGGACGGCGTGGTGAAGCGCAAGCACAAAGTTGAGCGCTTCTGGAAGAACTGGCAGCCTCTACTTGAGCAGCACTTGCGCAAGATTGACGAGATGCCCAACGAGTCGGACGCCGACATGGAGCAGCGGATGCTTGAGAACCTGCGCGGCCTTCGCAAGCTCAAGGGTCAGTGGAGGCGCAAGGGCTAGTCTTCTGCTAGCTCACGACTACATGTGAGGTGATGCTATGAAGCGAATGCGAGCATTCTACATAGCAAAGCAGCAGACCATCAGCGACAGCGCTACGGATATTTGGGATGTCCGGGGCACTGAGCCGATCTCTGCGCTGGAGATTGAGATTGAGGCCACGAACGGCGCCACGAGCTGCCAGAACCACTCCATCCATGACGACATTAGCGCTATCGAGCTCACGGATGGCAGCGATACCCTGTTTTCTCTGACGGGAATTGAAGCACAGGCGCTAAACTTTTACGAGCTCAGGCGCATGCCGAAGCGGACGCTGACGGAAGTCGGCGGGGCCACGCAGAAAGAGCGCTTTTGGATATTCTTTGGCCGCTACCTTGGAGATGAGAGATTCTATCTCACTCCCGCGCAGTTCGCAAACTTGCAGCTGAAGATCACACACGCGCTGACTGTCAGCGCCACGGCAGGCTTCGCAACCGGCACAGGGAAGGTCTCGGTGATCGCACACGCGTTCGTGGACCCGCCGCCAGCGGCAGACGGGTACATGATGGCAAAACGAATCAAGTCGTGGAGCTCCGCGGCAAGCGGTGATGAGGACACGTATCTGCCGCTGGACTACCCGGTTAGGCATTTGCTATTGAGGGCGTTTGAATCGGGAACTGCCATGGACGCCACGATCACAAACGTGAAGATCAGCTGCGACACAGATCGCTATGTTGCGCTGAACCACTCGCCCTTGTGGGTGCGCGACATGAACGCGTTGCGGTTCGGCCTTTGCGAAGTCCACAAGACCCTCAAAGCGGCTGATGGAGATACCATCTACGCAGAGATGGGCTACGTTGAGGACGCCATAGCGAATAGCCTGCAAGACCTCGATCTTGCATCCTTCGATGCCGTGAGCACGGATCAGCTAACGCTTCAGGTGCTCAAGTTCACGACAAGCCCGAGCATTGCTAAGGAAACCGCGGACGTGAGCATAGATGCCCTGATCAGGGGTTACGCGCCCTACAACACACTCTCGCTCTTGCACCAAGACCCCATGGATCCAGGGGCCTGGTTCGAGCCTCGCGCTTGGTCTAGCGTAAAAGTAAGCTGCACGCAGGGCAACGCTGGCGCGACCTGTGCGCTGATCGTCCAGCAGCCACGCAGAGCTTAGTCTGCGTGTACAAGAAGCAGTGGCCTTATGAGCCACTGCGACTCTATTTTTTCGCAGGTGATCACCAAATGAACGAAGTGGACAAGCTTGCAGAGTTGATCTGTGTGAAGATAACTGACCGCATTCAACAGGTTCTTCAAGTACCATATCGATATTGGGAGATCTACAGAAGGGACCTGACAACAACTCCAACGATAATTCGTTTCAAACGGCGGCCGGACTGGACGCTCGTGGACACTACAGGAAGCTCAGACTCGGTGCGGGTTGGGTTTGGAACAACAATCGATGAGACAGACTACTTTATCATAGCGGCCAACAGAAACCGCGAATTCCCTGTTGGGTTTCAGGAGATCACATGTAGGGCAGACAGTGGTACAGCAACAATCACGGTCGTGGGACTGAGATACAGCTAGCTGCTGCGGGGGTGATTCCGCAGTGGTCTTCTACAGCTACGACTTCACGGTTCCAAAGAACACTCCGGAGACCTCGCCAGTTGAGGCCGATCTCCGGGTCACATCCGGCATTGTCACGCGCTTGGACATTCTCTTTCCGCCGGGCTGTGCGGGAGTAGTACGCTGCGCGGTCTTTTGGCGTGAGGACCAGCTGGTGCCGCGGGCACCTTCCGACTGGATACGCGGGCACAATGAGCGAGTGGAGACCCGGCCCTTCTGGCCGGCTCCCGATGAGGAAACAATCCTCACGGTAAAGGGCTGGAGCGAGTCCACGCGCTGGGACCACACGCTTCTAATCAGAATCGAAGTGCTACCGCCGGAGATCGCATATCCGTATCGACCAATCAAGGACCTTGCCGACTTGCTCAAGAAGGCCTTACTTCTAGGTGGTGTGGAGCATGAGCTATGACTACCCGGACTTCTTCACGCCGTTTCGAGCCAGTGATTACCCGTATCCCAGCGCAGAAAACACGCTCTGGCTAAACACCGGTACCATAGGCGGAAACGGCACCGTGGCTTTGTACGGCGGCGTCTTGGATTCGAGCTGGGACTGCTTTCTACGGCGAATGGTTGTGTACTTGGGCGGTAGCTCGGAGATGTTTCTCAAGCGCGGTGAGGGAATCGAGCTTTGGTTTCAGCTGCCCTCGGGCTATATTCTGCGAAAGACGCTATCCCGACCGCAGCTGCCACCTGTTGGCAGCGGGACAGAATGGCGCGCGGGGAACGTGTTTCCGCTGTGGGATGTGAAGGTTCCGGCGGGTGATAGTCTTAGTATTATGTTGCGGACGCATGACTTAGTAACGGTGGATGATATAGTAGTCATTGTGTCCTACATCAAAGAGCAATCTGTGACGTGATCAAAATGGGTGCGGACAGAGCAATAATCGATAGTGCGGGAAACGAGGCAAAGGTTGACTCGGCGGACGAGGCCCTCAAAGTGAAGGCAAAGTTCTACAGTGCCGCGGACTTGGACACGCTGGACACAAAGCTAGCTGCGATTCAGGCAGACCTTGACGCGCTAAAGGCGGCTCTTGCGTCCGTTGCGACTGACAAGCTCCGGGTCTCAAATGTGGACACCGTTACCGTGAGCGGGAGCGTGACGGTTCAGGAGCCGCTGAGCATTGACGACAATGGCGGTTCGATTACGGTAGATGGCACCGTGGACGTGGGAAACACTCCGCTGCCGATCAGCGATAACGGCGGCTCAATCACAATAGATGATGGCGGCGGTTCGATCACGGTCGATGCCAGCAGCTGGCCGTTGCCAAATGGCGCCGCCACGGAGTCCACGCTGGCCGACATAAAGACGCTTCTCGACAAGCTGGAAGATGCTCTCGCGTCCGTTGCGGGCGACTCGTTGCGGGCAACACTGATCTCTCCGCTGCCGGTACCGATCAGCGATAACGGCGGTTCGATTACAGTAGATGGCAGTGTGACCGTCAGCGGCTCAGTCACAATTCAGGAGCCGCTCTCGATTGACGACAATGGCGGTTCAATTACGATTGATGGCACGGTCACGGCGGCTCAGGGGACCCCGCAGAATCTCAAAGCGCTGGCCTATGGCTTCGATGGCACCAACTACCAGCCGTTGAAGGTCGATAGCTCCGGTAAGCTAGTCGTCACAGTATGACGACTAGGCCGAGAGTAGTTATCGACCCAACCGACCTTGATAGCCGCTACGTGGAACACAGCGAAGTGGACGATACGCCGGTTGACGGTGCTACCACGGTTCCTGTAAGTTCAAACTGGGCCTATGACCACGCGGCAAACGCTGCGGCACATCATGGCCGCTACACGGACGCGGAAGCCGTGGCGGCGGTCGAAGCGGAGAGCGTCTTGCAGTTAAACAAGCTGGAGCTGGACGGAGACCCTAGCGGGGATACGCCCAGCTCGGGACATGTCAGGCTTGGCGAGGCCACCTCGCTAGTTGTGCGAACTAGCGCCGGGTACGTGAAGATCGGCCCGGTAAATACAGGCTGGTGCCACTTCCTTACAGACCGCCCCAACTTCTATTTCGATCATCCGATAGTTCCGAAGAATGATGTGCGACCCTATGAGGCCTCAGTCGGATACTGTGGCGCGAGTGATTACCCTTGGAAAGCTGTCTATGCGGACACAATCTATGAGGCGGGCAGCTCGCTCGCAAGCAAGTATCTTTCTCAGAGCACGTGGAAGTACGGAGAGCTAATCAGTAGCACCTACAAGAACTGGGTGCTTTGCCGATTCTGTGGAGATGGCGGTAGCTCGCGGCTCATCAGGGCGGCGGTCTGGACCTATGAAAACGTTGGTGGTACGGACGGCTACATGGTCTTTGAGATTCCGTTACCGCCAACTTATGCCGGGTACGGGCTAAACATTGACCAGATAGAAATTGGTCTTCAGGACGCGGACGCGTCTAACTACATTACCTACATGTACTTGACGGGTGTTTCTGCCTACGACACGGCAACAACACTAGTTTCGGACCCAAACAACTACACAACGCCCGGAACCGTGACGTACAATGTCGGACCGTTCGACTTGTCCTCGTATGTGCGGGTAACTATTCGAATTGGCTTCGTGGTTGCCACTGCGGGCGACTTCGCCATTAGTTACGTGCGAGCCCGGGTCTGGTACGACTAGAAGCGCATAAGTAGCGCCTAGTTCAGTAGTTGGACTAGGTGATGTCACCAGATGGCTACTACAAGTCTCAACCTGACCAAGAGGATTAGGGACGGGTTGGCAAACGCCGAGGCCCGGGCCTTAATCGGTGCCGTGTTGACGCTTGGATTTGTGGGCGTGCAGATTCTTGCCATCTACAACGTGGTAAACACCGATACTTACGTTGTGATCATGCAGTGGTACGTTCCAATCCAAGCTGTCGTAGTGGGGTTTTACTTCGGAACGCCTAAGCCGACTCCGGCGCTTGGTTCTGTGCCAAGCATTACGCCTAGCGAGCTGGTCGAGGTAATCCAACGCCTTTCACGCAATCAAACATTGATTGTGCAGCGCTTGGACGACTTGACCGCAAGGCTTGCGCGCGTACAAGTTTCCCACACAGGGGAGGCCACAAGTGGAGGACAGACCGCCGAGAGAACTAGAACGTGAAACTGAGTGTCCCCCGGGTCTAGTGTGGGACCCCGTGCTGGGGCGCTGTGTCCCGATTGAGGAGCCCACACCGCCCCCCGAAGGTGGCGCCAAGGAAGCGGAGATTCCACCCTGTCCACTTCCGGCGCTGCCCTATCCCCTATCCCTGTTGTCGGATACTTTGTGTGGGCTGTGGAATCAGCTGTTTCTCATAGCTCCCGACCTCACGGACACATTCACGTCCGCCTTCGAAGACCTCGCGGTAAACGTGCAGAGCATAATGTCCCAAGTGGGCGAGAATGTGACTGAGGCCGTAGGGGACATAGCCAAGGCCGTTTCCGAGACCCTACAGCAGCTTGGCCAGCAGATAGCCGAGGCGGGCGAGAGTACCGCCACCGCGATTTCCTCGGCGCTGGATGATGCAGCCAAGGGCTTGAATGACGCAATTCAGAGCGTTCAAAGCGGAGTCTCCGAATTGGGGGATTCCTTGGCACAATGGGCAAGTGACGTTCAGAAGGCTGTCGCGGACGCCCTCACGCAAGTGAATACCGCGCTTGGTGATCTCAGCACGGGTCTCGTGGAAGGGCTCGGGAATGTTGTTGACACGTTGCCTAGCGCGTTCGAGACTGCGGCGAGGTTGATTCTCCGGGAGATTCCAGACACGTTTCTAGGGCCGATTGCCGGAGCCGTTCAGTCGTTGCTCTCACCAGAGATGTTTCAGTCGGAGGCCATGCAGAACTTAGTACGCAGTTTTCAAATGGGCGGAGAATCCACGGCGACAGACCCGGCCACGTTTCTCAAAGACCTCATTCTGGCACCCGGCCGTTTGCTGTGGAACCTACTAATCCCACTGCTTACGCCGGACCGTATGCCCGCCGAGGATGAAACGCCAGAAACAGTTTCGACCCTCGCGGCGGTGTGGATTGACATTTACTTCTTCTTCGCAGTCCTCGATATTGTCGTTACAGCCGTCACGGTCGGCCAAGTGAACGTAGTTGATAGAGTGTGGCGGCAGGTGAAACGCTTTGTCCCATTTGACGACATTCTCTTGACCTACGTCCGGGACACCTACGGGAAGGTGATTCACCGCCAAGTCCGTAGGTACCTGAATGCTCGCTATCGTCCGCAGATCATCAGCGAGGACCGGCTCCAGAAGTGGATTGAGCGCGGACTGATTGACGAGTCCGAGGCCGCGCGCGAATTGACCTATCACGGTTTCACGGATGCCGACATTGAACGCATTTTGAGGGAACACTGGCGACCGCTGGACCCGAACACGCTTCGCGAGCTAGAGCGGCGCGAAGTGATTAGCGAGGACGAGCTTGTACAACGACTCAAGGCCGCGGGCTATGACGAAGACTCGATTCGACTTTTGCGGGAGACTTGGCCCCGAATTCCGGGTCCCTCGGACCTAGTCCGCTTCATGGTGCGCGAGGATCTCGGCTGGGAATGGCTCGCGGAGTGGTTCCGGCGCATAGGCTTCGCGGAGGAATGGGCTAAGCATTACTGGGATTCGCATTGGGAGCTTCCTAGTGTCAGTCAAGCCTACGAGCTTAGGGCAAGAGGTCAGATTGACGACAACGAGCTTCTGGACCTAATGACCAAACAAGACATTCATCCAGACTATCGCGAAAAGTTGTTCAACATCAGGTTCAACACGATCACACGCGTGGATCTTCGGAGGGGTTGGGAAGCTGGTTTCATTAGTGACGAGGAAATGATCAAGCGCATGGAGTGGGAGGGCTACAGTCCAGAGGACGCGGTACTAGTTGCTGAGATTCAGAAGCGGCAAGCGCTTGAGGCTGAGATTAACGCGCTGCGGACGGAAGCGCGTAACGACTTCCTGAATGGACTAATTGACGAGGAACAGCTCCGGGCGGATCTCAACGAGCTAGGTTTCTCGGACGAGAGAATCGAGCTAGAGGTTGCTAAGGCCGTGCGGCAACGTGAACGTAATCACATTCTCCGCACAGTGACTAGCTACCGGCTCGCGTACAGGAAGGGCCTAATCACGGATGATGAGTTTGTGGCCGGACTTCAGCAGCTTGGACTTTTTGACTGGAAGATTCGGGAGATTCTGACCGAAGAGCAAATCAGGGCCGCAGGGAGTCCCTAGGCATGGTGATCATATGAGCGAGTTCAGGAAGAAAC
>Ga0190334_1001065_pt1 | contig 12301 bp, 13 predicted proteins | sample 48720478_MG_FD_161270 | JGI IMG/M metagenome (GOLD analysis project Ga0190334, IMG submission 161270) | Hydrothermal vent sediment bacterial communities from Southern Trench, Guaymas Basin, Mexico - 4872-04-7-8_MG | ecosystem: Environmental > Aquatic > Marine > Hydrothermal vents > Sediment ...
CCACAGCATCGTAGTACGACGTCATTGTTCCATTGAGGTAATTGCCCTTGATTCGTGCGGCGGCCTCGTATGCCGTCTGGTTCAAGCTGGCAATGCTCTCGCTGTCGATTTCTATCACGAGGCCCGGGAAGAATGGTGTCTTGCCCCAGACCCCAAGGACGAGTTCACGGGCGATGTCTGTGTCGTTGGCACTAATGGAAAAGTTTCCTAGACGAAGTGTTCCATATACCTCGGAATTGACTTCCGTGACGTTGTATGTCATGGTCGACCCAGGTTCGGCAAGCCATGCTCCCTCACCTTGCCAGCCCCACGAGAATGGCACATCCGGACAATCAATGACATTCCATACTATCCTCGTGCCCTTGTCGTCCTCTACCCTGATGTCGGGGCTGAAGCTCAATGCAGTGACAGGCATCACATACAACAACACCATCAGTGCAATGACAATCAGCATGTTTTTTCTAGTTCTCATGTTCTAGTCCTCCTCACGTACAACAATACCAAGAATGATAGGCCAAACACCGCCACGGACAGAGTACCAATTGTTAGAGAGGGGTCTGCCACAGGGGCGTATGTAGGCCCTGTAGAACTGGTACTCGTGCTATGCCCGGGCAGACGCCACTCCACGACATCACCATTGTTCAGATGGTACTTGTTCACAGCCACTGGTCCCAGCTCACCGTTGACCCAGTACTGCCACCACAGGTTATGCTCAGGGTCATTGCTTACCCCAGCAATGCTGGTGACAAAGACAAGATCACCATACCACTCCACTTCGACCTCAACTGCCGATTGTGTCACGTTCAGTACGGTGTCGCCTTCTAGGCCGGTGAACTCCATGCGCGTGCCATTTCCGAAGTCGATGACCAGTGTGATGTCTGTGGCAGCAGGTGTCGCGTGCGTCTGTCCCACTACCAATTGCGGAGCGCAGACTCCGACCAGTATTAACAATGTGAGTACTGCGACCCGCACTCGGTCCACGGTTTCTCCTCCTTGTAGGATAGGTTGACCTATGAACGGAAGACCGATTTAAGAGTTCCTCTTCTGGTCTTGGCCGCCGAAGCATCTAAAACGGCCCACCCGCCGGTTCTCCGTGAAGACACCGAGGCGACTGTTCCAGTGAACGATGAACAAAGTCACGCCAGAGGATTCCTATTCGTACTGGAGGGGATTGACGGCGCTGGCAAGACGGCTGCTGCCCAGCTTCTCGAGGAAGAGCTACGAGCTCGTGGTCTTGATGTTGTCCGGTTGAGGGAACCGACATCAGAGAGCAAGTGGGGAAGGGAGATTCGCGAGAGATCGGTGAACGGCGAACTTGGCCCCGAGGAGGAGCTGGATCTGTTCATGCGTGACCGACGTTGGCATGTGATCAACAAGATTCTGCCCTACCTCCGTGAGGGGAAAATCATACTTCTGGACCGCTACTTCTTTGCGTCTGGTGCGTATCAGACGACGAGCACTGGGATTCACTGGTCCGAGATTCTACGAAGGAACAGGAAGGAGATTCATGCTCCTGAGCCCGATATTGTATTTCTCCTCGATGTTCCTGTAGAGGTCGGCCTGTCGCGTCTGGGTGGACGCAGTGGTGACGTGAATCTTCAGTTTGAGAAACGTGGGCGCTTGGAAAAGGTGCGCCAAGCATATCTTGAAATGGCTGAGCATGACAGTGCCAACTTCGTTGTGGTCGATGCACGAGCGCCTCTTCAGGAAGTGGTGACACAGATCCTTGAAGCCATCTTGGAATTCGTAAATCGCCACAGAAGCGCGCGAAAGGCGGTCAATTGAGTGACAAGGTTTTTTAGTCGCGTAACGCGAAGGGTTTTGAGAACACGCCAGAGTGCAACTCCTCAAGGGACTGGGAGAACACAATAATGCCTGTCGCCCTATTACTCATAGATTGGGACTCTAAGATTGGCGCTGTGCTTAAGGCAAAGGTGCCTGTAGACTTTGCCGACTACTACCGTGAGGATCTCAATACGGAGATTATGAGGATCTTCACTTCTCATGCCATGGGTGATGCTACGGCAGGTTTTGCCTCGCTGAGTGTTCGGATTGGTGGCGAGGAGTACAATGTGGCATCGTACTACACAGGCATCGTACGAGAAGAGGAACAGTATTGTGTTTCACTGCTGCTGACGACTTCTGAGGATCCAAAGGCGTATGAGGGTGCACTGACCTCAGTCGTGTCACACATTACCAATGCAGTTGTTTCAATGACTGATGCCGAACTGCAAGAAGAGCTCGAGAACACCTACCGGCGGATCATACGCCTCGCGGGCATGACGGACGAGAGTCGTCTCGCCCGCCTCTTTGCTGATGAGGTGACCCGTGCGGTGTTTCCCAAGTTGTGGAAGGGCGGCGTGTCGAAGGAGGACCTTGAGGAGTGGCTCAAGATGGTCACCGGTCTTCCGAGTGTGAGCGTTGACTCGATTATCGCGCCCTTTGAGGAGCTGGGTCTCGTCAAGACCGAATGGGTGGACGAGATTGGTAGAACCTGCGTGTTCATGATTAAGGACCTTGAGATCTTTCGTGCCCCGCCTCTGATGGCCATGGAGGCGGCCAGTTCGATTCTTGACCCGGAACTCGCAGCCGAGTATAAGGCTGAAGTGCTAGAGTTTCTGACTGAGTGGCAGAAGACTCCTGAAGACACAGTGGCGATTGCACAGATTCTTGCAGACCCCGATTGCTACGACATATTGGACGTTCTTCGACGTCGTCCTGTGAGCATTGCAGAGCTTGAGGCCACCCTAGACATTCCACCGAAGGATCTTCGTACTGCCATTCAGACTATGAAGAAGTATCGGGTCGTCACAGAGAAGCGTAGAAAGGGCCCGTCTGGCGAATACGACAAGTGGCTGTTCTTGCTCAATGACATTCGCGTACGGTTGTTCTTCCCAGAGTATTTCCTGCAGACTCTGGTCACAGACTTGGAGAAGAATCCTGATGACCCTCGGGCTCGCCAGCTTGTCCAGCACCACCTTCGTCTACTGCGCGACAACTTTCCAAGATGAATGCTGGTCGTATCCGGAATGTGAAACTGGTCTGCTACGTTAGTGCGTCAATCTACGAGAAGTCTGTTTCCGAAACCAGAATGAAGAATGACTTCCGTTTTCCAAACGTTTGACGTACTCTGACAAGTAAGGTTCATATGTGAATTCGTTTTCAATCTAGATGTGGCTCTGAAGAGAGTCACACTGAAGCTCAACGCCAAGATGCGCGAACTCCCCGTCGGAAACTCGCATACCCAACTTGGTCCCTACACTGAGTTTCTAGCATTGGTCCCCTTGCAATACTTGCGCATACTGAGTTTTTGCGCGCGTCTTGACGAAGAGCTGGTCCACGTGACCTGCGGATGCGGGAGGTTCGCCCCTGAAACGGCATTCGTGCCGGCGAACCCCGCCTCCCAATCTTGTTAGAACTACAGTGTGTCAGTTATAGCACTGTATCTTGTTATGCAGATGCGTCTTTCATGTCCGTGCTGAGCCGCTATTCCACCAGTTTCTTTGACAGCCAATGGCGCTTGTACCGTTGCCCAAAACCTATGGCCTCGTACATTCGAATCGCAGCCGTGTTCGTGCTGTCTACAACAAGCTCGGCCTCTCGCATTCCCATCCTCGCAGCACGGTGCATGACAGTTGTGCATAGCGACCGCCCGAGACCCCGACCTCTGTGCTCTGGTACGACACCAATACCGTGGATTAGCAGACGTTTTCCAATCGATGGGTCTGCTGAGTGCATCACAAGACCTAGGCAGTACCCAACGGGTTGATTGCCCTTCATGGCAAAAACGGCTAGACCGTTTCTCAGATCGCCCCTCTTTCTCATCTCCACCAAATACTCTCCCGTGACGGGCCGGTACCGAAACTGTCCCTCGAAGATTGCGTTTTGAAGAGCAGCCCATTCCTCGGCTCTCTCGTCCGGAATGTCAATGATTGTGTACTCCTGGGGTGCGCCGAGTGCCCTGACAGAGTCTAGACGGTGGTGCATCATCTTTAGCCAAGTCCACTCCACTGAATACCCTCGTTTAGTGGCAAATCGAAGAGCCTCTGGTCTGTATGATGGCACATTGCCCTCGGCCCATGATAGGCCTCGTTGCACAACCATGTCTTCTATGATTGAGAGCAATCTTGATCCGATGCCTATTCTTCTGGCTGCCGGGTGGACCATGACCGAAACATACCCCATGTCGGGTCTCGCGCTCGCGGTCACAAGGGCCATGCCCACCAGCCCAAGCCTCGGGGTCGTGGCCGTGGCCACATCTTGCCGTAGGTCAATCTTCAGGCGCTCGTAGCTTCTTCTGAAGTACCCCCCATCCAAGTCCACATGGTCCGGATTGTCCGGCCTACTTGTTGCGTTATACAACGCGGCAATGTCTTCGAACATATCTGGGTATCCGGGCCCAAAGGTCACCTCGGAGTAGTTCACCATTTGTGCGTCCTCAAGCCACAGTCGGACAGATTGCCTTATTACTGCCACCACTTTCTGTCGTATTCGTACATGAATCATTAATTTGGCTTCGAGTGGGAGCCACATAGAGAAACGAGTCCCGGTGAGCATCCTTGATTCACAACACCTTCCTCGTCCGCGAATCAACAAGCGAGGTGCTGGCCTCTACACGGTACTGGCCCGTAGAGGTCGAGGAGGCAGACCTCAAGGAGTTTGTTGCGACGCGGGCGGAGCTTCGCAAGACTGACACCAGCCTGCAGGAGATTCCGCTCATTATTGGTGACAACAAGTTTCACGGCTGGTCTTGCGGCGACGACCTTCTCCTGGTCTTTGTCACGGACACGCGTGAGGACGAGCACGGAATCTTCGAGCGAATGGAGAAGGCCTCCGAAACAATACGCAAGAAGATCAAGAAGGATGGTCTGGAAGAGACAATCAAGGAGTACGAATCGCTCATTGAACCGTCTGTGATAACCCGCCTCAAGATTGCTCTTGTCGGGGAGGGTGGCGTTGGAAAGACCACGACTTTGCATCTCCTGCTGGGTGACAAACCACCTACTCAGTACGTCCCGACAATCGCACTCAATCTCGAAACCGTAGAGAACATACGTTTTGGCAACTACTCCTTGGTTCTCTGGGACTTTGCCGGCCAGGAGCGCTTTAGGAACTTATGGAGATTCTATTTCCATGGTGCCGATGTCATCTTTCTGGTCTGCGACTCCACGTTGAGAAACGTACTCATCAGCAAGGACATTCTGAAGCTCATCCGTCGTGATGCACCCAAGGTGCCAGTGTTTGCTCTGGCAAACAAGCAAGACCTTCCGAATGCGATGAAGCCTGAGGTCGTGCAGAAGATACTGGGCATTCCCACATACCCAATGGTCGCCATTGACAAGGAGCGCCGCGATGAGATGCTCAGGATACTGATGAATGCTGCTGCACAGTACGTCGGCGTTGCTCTGCCGGACCTTCCAACATCCGAGCTCCTTCGCTTCAGTGACGAGGCCGCTCGGAAAGCCTCCGAGCTCGAGAGCCTGAGAGCGAAACCTCGACGTGAAGAGGAACCTGTCGAAGGGGAGGAAGAAGAGATAGATGAGGACTTTGAGATTGACGATCTCGAAACAATAGAGATAGTCGAAGAGGTTCTCATCGACGAGGATGGGCACATTGTCGAGGAGCCCGGCGAGTACGAGATAGTAGAGGAGATTATTGAAGAGGTCGAGGCCGAGGATGAGACTGAGGAAAAGGCTCCGGCCAGAGAAGAGATGGTTGGCATTGTGGACGAGTCACCCGTGAAAGCGGTGGCGGACATCATTGAAGTGGTGGATGAAGTAGTCTCCGAAACATCTGCCCAGATCACTGAGCCACCAACTGCGACAGCCTCGGCCGCAAATGGAAGTCGCGAGATGGCGAAGGCCATAATCTCTGACCGCCTAGATGCCGATGATGTCATCATCGAAGAGGAGCTAGACACCATGGCCGATGAGTCGTTGGATAGTGCCCTCAAGGCACTCGACTCCGACGAAGTTGGCGAAACAACAATGGATGCGCCCCCGCCGACAGTACGCGAGGAGGAACTTGCGGATCTTGACAAGATACTGGGTCTTCTCGATGACAAGCCCCAGAAACCGCAGGAGGAAGAAGATGACGCCGGCCCTCACTCAGTGGATCAACAGGCGATTGATGATTTAGAGCGTGCCATTTCATCCGGGTCCGATGACCACGACGAAGAGGAATGAGCCAGTACTTTTCGCAACACTGATTTGGCTATCCTTCCTACTTCCCGTTGGCGTTTCCTGTGAAGATTGCCGATGTTGAAATTGGAAAGAACGTGCCCGAGCTTGTTGTGAGAGTGATATCCGTCGCACCGCCACGCATGATCAGTACGCGTTCGGGACGGAAGACACAGCTCACCGAGGTGCTTGTCGGTGACGAGACCGGCACTGCTGTATTGAGTCTATGGGGCTTTGGTGGCGCGTCAAGCTTGTCCGCAGGCAAGGTTATTCGGATTACTGACGGTTGGGCGAAAGAGTGGCAGGGAAAGATGCAACTCTCTCTCGGCCGGTCAGGTCGGCTCGAAGAAGTCAAGGACACTGGTGAGATTCCCGAGATTACCGAATTGCTCAATAGGACGAATCGGCCTGATTCATCTTAATCGTCATCGACAACGCTGGTGCTGGTCGCCATGGTTCAGGCTTACCTCTCCGGACCTATTATCCACGACGACCTTCGTCGTGACGAGTTCTATCATGTGGTCGTTGACACCCTTGAGAAGAACGGTGTGACCGTCTTTGCACCGCAGTTTCTGCCGAAGGCCTCGCCACGTGAGATATACCTTCGTGATGTTCGGGAGGTCCGGGTCAGCGATTTTCTGGTGGCTGAGGTCAGCAATCCTTCTCTTGGGGTTGGCATGGAGATCATGCTGGCCATCGAGCTTGTCCTTCCTGTGCTGCTCTTTCGACATGCCCATTCCAAGCCGTTGTCGCACATGGTTCGCGGTGCCGATGGGAAGGTCCTTTTCGAATACGAAACCATGGACGATGTCCGACGTATACTGAATGGCATCACATACGACTCTCTCATTGTTCATCCATGTCCCTCTTGCGACTCTCAAGTGGCTGAGGTCGATGAGGAGGGTCTCAGGTGTGTCGGTTGCGGCAGTAGATTCACGGTGGAGTGAGCCCATGGCATGGCGGAGTACAGGCGGCTCCACTACGACCCGCGTTGTGCTTCTTCTGTTCCTCTCCGTTTCGATGGTCTCCAGTGCAAGCATCTTGATTCGGTTCAGTACATCTCCTCCGCTTGTAATAGTATTCTGGCGCACACTTCTGGGGGCAGTCTTCATGGCCGCCATAGGACTCGCTCATGGTGACTATCGGTCTATCTCTGAAGGGCGGCTTCGGACGGATTGGATGTGGCTGCTGATCATTGGTGTGGCCCTCTCACTCCACTTCTCCACGTGGTTCACATCGCTCTTTCTCACCACGGTCGCTGCGAGTGTGGTCCTTGTCAACATGTCCCCGCTCTTGACTGGGATTCTCTCTACAGTCGTGATCGGGGAGTCCCTCCATCGTCAGTCTTGGGCGGGAGTTGTGATTGCTGTTCTCGGGGCCGTATTTCTTGCTTGGAGTGACCTAGCAATCTCGGGTCCGGGCGCTCTAACCGGTGATCTTCTCGCGCTACTCAGCGCACTGTTTCTCGCACTATACTTCATTGGGGGGCGCAGGCACGCTGGAGGGCTCCCGATAACGGTCTACACATCGGTTGTGTATCTTACTGCAGCAGCGACAACGTTCTGTTTATGTGTCGCCCTGGGCATCAATGTGATCGTCCTTAATGCCCGAGAGATGATAATCTTTCTTGCCCTCGCCCTCTTTCCAACTGTCTTGGGCCATTCTGTCAACAACTATGTACTGACGCTTGTTCCTGCTTACGTAGTGTCTGCCGCTGTCTTGGGGGAGCCCGTGGGCGCCACCCTACTGGCTGTCGTCTTTCTGGGCGAGATTCCATCGCCATTGACATTGGTCGGTTTCGTCATCATCATGCTTGGAATAGGCTTGGTCATGCTGGACTTGGCCAGACACGAAGGCGACGTACTATCCCTTGATGACCCCAATCGGCCTTAGCTTGACGACCTTTGTCGCAATACCAACGGCGTCTGATACCCGGACGACCTCATCGACATCCTTGTACGCACCCGGGGCCTCTTCTGCGATTCCTACGGCCTTGGGCGACTTGACGATGATTCCCTCGCGTGCCAGCTTGCGTTGAATCTCGCGCCCATGAAATATGGACTTGGCCTTTCTGCGGCTCATGAATCTGCCAGCCCCGTGAGCTGTGGAACCAAAGGACAGGTCCATTGCTCGCTCGTTGCCGACCAGAATGTAAGACGCGGTTCCCATTGTCCCCGGGATTATGACCGGCTGACCGATGTCCTTGTACTTGCTTGGGGTTTCAGGATGACCCGGTGGGAAGGCTCGTGTGGCACCCTTTCTGTGAACAAGCACCTTTCTTCTCTTGCCATCAATGTCGTGTTCTTCGACCTTGCCCATGTTGTGGGCCACATCGTAAATCAGGTGCATGTCGAGATTCTCAGGGTCCTGGCCAAATACGCGGCCGAAGACCTCGCGCGTCCAGTGCATCATTGCCTGTCTGTTTGCCCATGCGAAGTTCGCCGCAGCACTCATGGCACCAAGATACGCTTGCCCCTCTGGTGATGTTGTGGGTGCGCTGCACAGTTCCCTGTCGGGAACATCAATGTTGTACTTGCGCATGGCCTGCGTCATGTTCTTGATGTAGTCACTACATACCTGGTGGCCGAGACCTCTTGAACCGCTATGAATCATGACAGTGACCAGCCCAACATGGGTGATCCCCATGGCCTTGGCAGCTCTCTCATCGTAGATCTCGTGAACCACTTGAACCTCTAAGAAATGGTTGCCCGAACCAAGCGTACCTACCTGGCTCTTTCCTCGACTCTTGGCCTGACCTGAAATCTTCGACGCATCAGCAAAGGGCAGATTTCCTCCAGCCTCCGTGTGCTCAAGGTCTTCCTCCCACCCATATCCGTTCTCTATGGCCCACCTAGAGCCGCCCTCCAACACTTCGTCAACACCACTTGATCCCTGAAGATGGATCTTGCCTGTCCTACCAACACCGGTAGGGATGTCCGCAAACAGCTGGTCTATCAGCTCATGAATCTTCGGTCTTACATCAGCCTCGTCGAGATTTGTTCTCAGTATCCTAACACCGCAGTTTATGTCATAACCAACGCCGCCGGGAGATATCACACCGGTTTCGTAGTCTGTTGCCGCCACGCCTCCTATGGGGAATCCGTACCCCTGATGGCCATCAGGCAAGATTATGCTCCTCTTGTAGATACCCGGCAAGCAAGCCACGTTTACTCCCTGCTCAAATGTCGCATCCTGTCGCATCTTCTGGATGAGAGCATCCGAACCATATATAGTGACGGGGACCTTCATACACGGCTTTGTTCCCTTCGGAATCTCGTAGATGTTCTCGGCGACTCTCTTTACGTTCATCTCGTCCACATCCTTCCGCGGACGCCCCAGTTTCGACAATTGCTATAAGGCTTGTGACATGATGCAGTTAGCGTCCCTCGAAGAGGGACTTGGTCGTCCGATACTGAAAGGAGGTTGATTACCAAGGTGCCTACTGTAAGGCTCACTGCAATGGTCACGTCGCACGGCTGAAGCTGCAAGGTCAAACAGGAAGACCTCACCCGGCTCCTACAGGCCGCTGGACTCCTACCACCTGATGCAATGTGCCATGGCAACATCGGGGACGATGCTGTCGTTCACGTCGTGAACGATGAGCTCGCAGTGGTCGAGAATGTCGATGTATTCACACCGATTCATGACGACCCCTACATCCAAGGCAAGATCGTTGCCTGTAACGCCACAAACGATGTCTTCGCTATGGGTGTCGAGGACATTGTGTCATTACAGGCATTCTTGGCGTTCCCGAGGGAACTGCCGGAGGACATTGTGATAGGTGTCCTGAAGGGAATGAGCGACTTCATGAAGGAACTGGGCGCGGATGTCACGGGCGGCCAGACCATTAAGAATCCGTGTCCAGTACTAGGCGGCATCTGTCTGGGTGTCACACACCCCAGATTCCTAGTCTATTCCTCGGGCGCAAGACCCGGTGACACCGTCCTGCTGACGAAGCCTCTCGGTATTCAACCCGCGATGCGCTCCTACAGGGATCTCAAGGACGATAAACGAAACGCACTCTTGGAGCGATTCAGCGCAGCCGAGCTGGTGAGGATGCAAAAAGCGGCAGTTCGGGTGATGACCCGTAGCAACCTTGAGGTCGCTCGCTCCATGAGGGAGGCGGGGGTTCATGCTGCAACTGATGTGACAGGATTTGGCCTGTTGGGTCACGCGCAGAACGTGGCGGTTCTGAGCGGTGTTGACATTCGCGTGCAGAGAGTTCCTGTGATTCGCGGCACCTTGGAGCTGGCGCGGTTCTTCGGGCATCGCCTGGCCCAGGGTTACGGGGCTGAAACCGCCGGTGGGATGCTGGTGTTCCTGCCTCAGGACAGTGGCGAGCGGTTTGCGGCCCTGCTCGAAGAGCATGGTCTTCCATGTTGGGCCATCGGCGAGGTGACACGGCAATCTGCTGCGCCTCGCGCCTACTTGGCCGATGATGTTCAGTTCATTGAGACCGAGTTCCCGTGATGCCGTCGTAAACCTGCGGGCCTGACGGTGGAGGATTGCCGCCGCGAGCGGCCGGTCTCTCTCATTAATCACCGTGACTGTGCTTCAGTTCGTTTGCTGTGCTCTGGCCAAAGTCACTGCAGAATGTGATACAGCTTATCGATAAGTCTGTGAATGCCCTTGAGGGGGGCCAGGTCAATCTCGGGGTCAATGAACTTGCGAAGCACCGCAATCTCGTTCTCATCTAGGTCGTGAAAGAGCCAGAAACTGCGACTGTTGGCCAATCGACTCTGCGACAACATAATTCACTCCACGCCGATATCTCACTACATAATTCGTGTTATGTCGATATAACTTCTCGCGTTCGGAAATGACGAACTGCGTTTCGGCACGCTCTGAATGGCAAAGTGGGCCTCATACGCAACGGCAAATCATTTAACATCTGACATCCTACGGCACCACAAGGCGCCTTGAGCGCAGGTACGCAGGTGCAGGCGAATGAAGATCGTTGTCACAGGCCCGTACGCATCAGGAAAGAGTCTGTTGATCCACAATATCACAAAGGGCGCATGTATTAACATCGAACGGAGCGGCACAACAATCGCTATGGATCACGGAGTGGCCGACGTTGATGGCATGAGCGTCTTCATGTTTGGCACCCCGGGACTCTTGCGCTTTCGAACCATGCGAAAGATACTCAGCTCTGGTGCTGATGGGATAATCTTTGTTGTCGACTCAGCTGACAAGGAGTCCGACGCGCGCGCAAAACTGTTCTTTAGAGAGATTGCGTTCTTCTTGCCCGGCGTACCGTGTGTGGTCGCGGCAAACAAGCAGGACCTTGACGAAGCACGGCCTGTGGACAAGCTCCGTGAGAACATGCGGTTTCTAGCCGGGGTTCCTGTGATTCCCTGTTCTGCTGAAACCGGACTGAATGTTGACAATATGCTCCGCACACTTCTGTACTTGACCATGATGCAGTGGAGTTCTGTCTTCGCGAAGTTCGCCGAGCACAGCGGAAAACCTGATGGACTACAACAGCTCATGAGCGATCTCAATATGGAGCGAGAGCAGGCCGTAGGCTATCTGCGGCGGTTCGAGTTGAGAAAGCTGCTTGAGGTGCGTCTTGGCGACGAGCAGTTTACGGTGCGCGATGAGGTCCGACCGCTTCTTAAAGACCCGGCACTTCTGCTCAGACATAGCTAGTGCTGTCATGCAGAAAGAGTCAAAAGCCGTGCCCGTCGGCCATGTCAAGTTATCCGATTGAGGTGAGCGCCGTGGCCGAAGAAGAATACACAGAGGAAATCGATCCGGCCGAGGTCCTCGAGATGGCAGCTCATGCGAAGGCATCTGGAAACCTCGCTATGGCAGCCCGGATGTTCAATACAGCCGGCAACATCTACATGTCTGTGGCAGAGTATGAGGAGGCACTGCAGGCCTTTCAGGAGTCTCTAGAACTCTACGGGGAGGCCGGAGATGAGGTGGGAGCTGCGGATGCTCTCTACAATTTGGGCGTGGCGCTCATCAATCTCGAACGCTGGGCTGATGCTGCGGCGACATGCGATGAGGCGGTGAAGCTCTTTCAAAAGATATCCAATGATGCGGGTTCGGCCGATGCGCTCTACGGTTTGGCTTTGGCCAAACTGGGCATGGGCGAGTTCGATGAGGCGATGTCC
>Ga0190334_1001067_pt1 | contig 12288 bp, 10 predicted proteins | sample 48720478_MG_FD_161270 | JGI IMG/M metagenome (GOLD analysis project Ga0190334, IMG submission 161270) | Hydrothermal vent sediment bacterial communities from Southern Trench, Guaymas Basin, Mexico - 4872-04-7-8_MG | ecosystem: Environmental > Aquatic > Marine > Hydrothermal vents > Sediment ...
GATCTGGGAAAACTGTTTGTCTCAGCTGACATTCTCTGGAAGCCAGCGAAGCTTTCTTCTGAAGAGTGGGCAATTATGAAAACACACACAACTCGGGGCTGGCGTTTACTCAGAAACGCAAAATCCAGTGTGTTAAAGTTAGCTGCAACCATAGCTTTCACCCATCACGAGCGATGGGACGGTTCTGGCTATCCAAGGAGATTGAAAGCAAAAAACATACCTGTGGAGGGAAGGATAGTTGCGGTAGCAGACAGCCTGGATGCAATGGTATCGAAACGCCCATACAAAAAGCAGTCAAAGAGTCTTGCTGAAGCATTTAATGAAATAAAAGAACTTTCGGAAAAATGGTACGATCCTGAAATTGTAGATGCTCTCATGAATGCAAAAGGTGAGATATGCAATATTTATCGCGCGACTTCGACGTGGACCATTCTACCTGCAGAGCCCCAGGTATCAGAGCTACAAAAAACGGCTGGAACTTGTAGCAATCGTGATGGAGATCACCCTAAAGAAGTTCTGGGATAGAACGTTTGAGAATAAAGAGAATTGTGATCACATCAAATCTTCCACTGGAGAGTTTTCAGAAGCTTCTTGGTGCTCGAATCTTCGACAGACTCTACGAAAGATCGCTTTTCACGGTCATATATGTTTTACCGTTTATTCCTTTTACATGTCTTTCAACCACAGAAATCCCCTCCTTCACTTACATAAGTCCGCAGTTTCATATTTCGTTTGGGAAACATTTTGGAGACAATTGGATGATCAGATAAGCAGGGTCAATCTAATCTTGGATTAGAGATGTTTGCAAACATCTGATAACTTTCCGGGGCTTTTCTTCAACGTAAAAGACGAGCGGTACAAAAAGGCTTGGGAAAATATGACTTATTGGTTATAATAGCAACGGGGATAAAGAAGCAAAAGGGCGGTGCTCATGGGGAAGGAGATTATAGAGGCTGAGGGCTTTTTGGAAGAACTCAAGGAACTGATAGAACAACGTGTACCTAAGAAAAGACGCGAGAAAGTAGCGAAGAAGTACATATTTCTTTTGGAAACCATACGGGAACAAAGGAAAGAGGGAGGGATTAATATGATGAAGAAAACTTTTAAGAAGTATTCCGATGCCTTTGAACTGTTTGAAGATCTTGGGATTAGCTTTTCTGAAGAGGAGAAACTCTTCATCAAGGCTATGGTACAGATAGGAGGACAGCTTCTGGCGTACAGGAAGGAGCACAACTTGACTCAAAAGGAGTTGGCCAAGAAACTTGGGATATCACAGTCCATGCTTTCAAAAATCGAAACAGGGGATAAGAACATATCCATCAAAGTCCTCGCCAAGATAATTGCAAAGTTGGGCGGACGAATCAGAATATCGCTTGGAATAGTACCCACAGAGATTGAGCAGAAGTATGAGTTCAAAGGGGGCTCTTTCCTAAAATACAGCGTTCAAGCGGAAGAGATAAGGAGTGTGGGGGCATGACAGAAAAAGAAGAAAGACTCAAACCTCAAGAGAGCTTCTTCAGAATCGTTAATTACCTGATCGAAGAGGCACACTTCCAGGTAAAAAAGACAGAGGAGGGTATCATAAGCTACAGCCTTGAGCTAGAGCCTTCCTTTGATGATATACAACGTGAGGGCAAGCGCCTTGTCAGAGTGGTCACTCTGTATGTGTTCGCGAAAGGAGAGCAAGAGGGAAGGATGGTGCACGACATCTCTGTGAAGATTCGAGCAGTCTTTGAGGCAGTTTTTGAGTCAGAAGACAAGGTTGACGAAGGGTTTTTCGACAAGCTCTGCAGATTGAACGGCTTGATGAATATGCTTTTAATTGCCCGCGCTTTCATCACCACAACCACCGGTCAGATAGGTATCCAGCCCGTCGTCATACCCTTTATGAATCTCATGAGCGTATCGATCACAAAGTAGCACGAGCCTGACTTGTATGAAAAGGGTAGTGCTATTATGGTGGGAGAACTTGGAGCCCAAGCAGAAAACAAAAGCCCCGGATTATCCTGGGGCTTGGTGGCGATACTTCTGTCTTCGAAATCGCCGAAATTGACAACTAAAAATGGTGGCCAGGGGCAGAATTGAACTGCCGACACCTGGATTTTCAGTCCAGTGCTCTACCTACTGAGCTACCTGGCCAGCTCTTGGTGGGTGCGGCAGGACTCGAACCTACGACCTCCTGCTCGTAAGGCAGGCGCTCTCCCTCTGAGCTACGCACCCACCGCTTTCAAATAATATCATTTTAAGCGCGTTTAGTCAATCATTTTTATTCTTGTTCCTGTTAGACCATTCAAGGCGTCATGCAGTTTTGTCATATCGGTGATAATACATTCCTTATGAGTCGAACGTACAAAATCAATCGCAGACTCTATCTTTGGTCCCATGCTCCCGGCAGGGAAATGTCCCTGAGATAAGTATTTCTCTGCTTCAGACAAGGTGAGTTCATCGAGCTCCTGCTGGTTGGGTTTACCGAAGTTCAAGCACACTTTTTCCACACCGGTGAGGATCACGAGCAGATCTGCATCTATTTCCTTTGCCAGCAGAGCGCTCGCTCTGTCTTTGTCTATAACAGCTTCTACACCCTTTAGAAAGCCATTCTCAACGATAACAGGTATCCCACCGCCGCCAGCGGCGATCACGATCATGTCGTTCTCAACAAGAGACTTGATGGCTTCTTTTTCGACAATATCCAGAGGCTTGGGAGATGGCACAACACGCCTCCAGCCTCTGCCTGCGTCTTCTTTTATTACCCAACCCTTTTCTTCAGAGAGAATCCGCGCTTTTTCCTGTGAATAAAAGGGTCCCACGGGTTTTGTGGGATGTTCAAATGCTTTATCGTGCTTGTCAACAACAATCTGTGTCACAACTGCCACAACACCCTTTGACACGCCTTTTTCTTTGAGTTCATTCTCAATGGCCTGAGCAATCATGTAACCCAGGCTACCCTGTGTCTGAGCATCGTTCACATCCAGAGGAAATGGGGGAATCAGGTGCTTCGCCGCATCCTGTTGAACTAAGATATTGCCTACCTGCGGTCCATTGCCGTGGGTTATCACAACTCTGTAGTCCTCTAAGAGATCTACAAGGTACTCAGCTGTTTTGGAGATATTCTTAAGCATATTTTCTGCTGTTGGCTTTTCGCCGGGTCTGTTAACGGCATTCCCCCCTATAGCGACTACAACTGTATCCTTCATAAAAGCACCTCCCGAGCTTTTTGTCGGAACAACGTGCAATTATACCAAAATATCTCAGTGACGGATGCATTGACCTCTCCTCGCATTAAAAACACGAGGTTTTAGACGGTTATCTCTTATAACTTGAAATTGAATCGGGAGGCTTTCTGCCTCCCGTTAGCGTACAAGATTGTTGCTTAGAACGCAAAGAAAGGATAGGCAGGCGTCGAACCGGGCGTCTCCACATACACAGTACAGAGATAAGGACTTCCGCTGATCAGGATCATCGGCACGTCCATAACTGCCTGAGTTCCATCTCCTGTCTCAAACAGCAGGCTCATAGAGTAAACTTCACCACTGAAGTAGTCTGGCGGTTCACTTGGAATAAAGAACTTGTTGGGCGTTATCTTTTCGCTAACACCGATCAGTGAAACTTCGCTTGCAAGTGAGGTAATCAGATTCACAATGCCATCGCCATAATCATCGACATCTTGGTCTGTAGCGCCCGTTCCTTTGTGAATATAGGTAAGAATCGTGCTTGTCGCCGACGTTCCTTTGAGAATGCCATTGACGGTGTTCACTATCTTCTGAGCAAGAGATGTTGTATCGACACCAAGCAAACCCGCACAACTGAAAAGAAAAAGAGCCGCAACAACACACAGAAACAGAACGATCCTCTTCACCAAAATCCCCCCTTTCATTGAAAAGTGTAAACCATCTATCACGTTGAGTCTATTTGTGTTACAAGGAAGCCACCTCGAGAGATAGAAAAGCCTTTACCACTTCTGGATCAAACTGTGTTCCAGAGCACCGTTTTATCTCTTCCAGTGCCTCAGAAGTTGACAAAGGAGTTTTTCTATATGATCTAACACTTGTCATTGCGTCGAAACTGTCGGCAAGAAAAATGATTCGGGATTCGAGTGGTATCTCTTCACCTTTCAGCCCAGCGGGGTAGCCGTTACCGTCCCATCTTTCATGGTGATGCAAAACAATCTTGGCTATATCTTCGAAGCCTTCTGTGTCCTTTATCAGTTCGTAGCCTTTAATGGGATGTTGCTTGATGAGTTCAAATTCCTCTTCATCAAGAGGCCCTTCTTTATTGAGGATATGCTGGGGAATGCCAATCTTTCCAATGTCGTGAAGAAGAGCCGCCCAGTAAATTTTCTCTTTGTCGAAGCCCAAAGATTCGGCAAGAAAAGCGGAAATTTCCGCTACTCTCTGTGAATGTCCCCTTGTATAATTATCGTGGTACTCCATCGCTTTGACGAGTATCAAAGCAGCTTGTTTTCTAAACTTTCTGTCCATTTCTGAATACCGGCGCAAAATGTAAAAGCTGGAAATGATGTCCGCGATACTCTCCAAGGCTTTCAAATCATTTGAAGAAAAGCTCTGACCCTCCTTGGTTAGTTCAAGCACAATCTCACCGATGGATTCTTTGCCAGTCTTTATGGGAACAATCATCGCGTATTTGGATTCTGGAACATATTCTTCAAAGGCTTTGAAAGCTCTTGAAGACATTCTTTCCCTATCTAAGAGTCTGATATTTTCAACCAGCACGGCTTTGTCTGGAATCGGAACTTCTGAGGATTCCAAATTCATACGATTCAACATGCTTTTATCAAAGCCCTTGGACGAAAGGATTTTCCACTTTTGCCCAGACATTGACACATATCCCTGACTCGCCTGCGGAAACATATCAAAGATCAGATCAAAAGCCTCTTTCAGAAAGTTTTCTTCGTCTTTGTCCAGATTGAACGATTCACTAACGAGGCGTAGCGTCTCGCGAAACTGGCGCGAGGTTTGTTCCAACTCGTTATAAGCGGCTTCCAGTTCTTCATTAATTGCCCGCGCTTCTTGCATCTGAGATTCAAGTTCTTCGTTGACAAGTGTGAGTTCTTCGTTCTTTTCCCTAAGCTCTTTAGTTGTTTTTTTAACAATTGATCTCAGATACAAGTTCACAGCGAAAAGAGCGACAAAAGTGATCAAAACTCCCAGCGATACGAAGAACAAAATCCTCCTCATGTCGGGGGAAATTACAGGTTTCGATGGAAGCACGCTTTGAATAATATCTTTGATCTCCGAATCGGATATTTTGCTGAGTCCATCGTTAAGGAGGCTGAGAATCTCTGTATTTCCGTTTTTAACTGCCCAATGAAGCTGATTTCTCGTGAATGGTTTACTTCTATCCACGTCGTAGATCAAATCGTGTTTCACAAGATAGTACTGCGCGGGGGGATCATCCATTGCAAAAACTTCTATTTCTTGATTCTTGAAAGCCTCAATGATTTTGCTGTAACTTCTGTAGAATCTGAACTGAATGTCTGGATTTCTCTCACTGAGGATAGTGTAAAGCGCATCTCCAGCCTTTATTCCAACGATGTACGGAGTGAGATCTTCCGGAACATCTATGTCTGGAAGGTAATTTCGATAGTAAATACTGCTTGTAACTTCGTAGATGGGAAAGGAAAAATCAAAGAAAGATTCCCTTTCAGGAGTGAAGAATATCAAGTCAATGGCATCTGCGTCACCACGTTTAACACTCTCAATGGCTTCTTCCCACTCTAAGGGAATGAGCTCTACAGGAATGCCCGTTCTTTCTGACCACAGCTTCCATATTTCGACACTCGCTCCAACAAGTGATCCCGATTCATCTATGTAAATGAAAGGCGGGTAGTCCTTATCTGTTACCATCCTCAAAGGTTGAGCTATGCTCAGCGCAACACAAAGCAGTATCAGAACTGAAAACCACTTTTCCACTTTTTAGCACCCCAGAGCTTCGAATGATAAATGCAGACACATACTTGTTTATACCACATAACGCCACTTAGAGCAAAACTGTTCATGTAGTTCGAAATCTGCGGCTATATGCCCTTAGTTCGTATGTTAACATTGAGTTTTGGGAGGGAAGACACTTGAAAATAGCAGTCGCTCTAAGTGGAGGTGTCGACAGTGCAGTCGCCATGTACACCCTTATTCAGCAAGGACATACGGTCAGCGCCTTTCACATCAAAACAATGCCAGATGAATTCTACGCAAGGAAAAAAACAGTGCACAAAACCTGCTGTAGCCCGTCAGATGCGCGTGATGCCCAACTCATCGCACGCCAACTTGGTGTACCGTTCGAAGTGGTCGATGTGGAAGACGTGTTTCGTGAAAAGATCATCAATTACTATACATCTGAATACATCAAAGGCAGAACGCCGAATCCGTGCTATTTTTGCAATAGATATGTGAAATTTGGAATTTTACTGGAAATGGTCATTCACCGTGGCTTTGACAGACTGGCAAGCGGCCATTACGCCAGAATTGTCGATGGTAAGCTCTACAAAGCGATCGACAAAGAAAAGGATCAGTCCTATTTTTTATCGTCCATAGAAAGAGAAAAGCTCAGATACCTCGTGTTTCCAAACGGTGATAAAACAAAGAGACAAGTTAGAGAGATCGCGGAGATGGTAAAGCTTCATATTCATGAAAAGAGGGAATCTCAGGATTTATGTTTTATTCCAGATGGAGATCAAAACACGTTTTTCAGCGAAAGAGGGCTGACATCAAATCCGGGCTTGATTGTCGACACACATGGAAACGCGCTTGGAGAGCACAGAGGTCTTTTCAACTACACGGTGGGACAGAGGAAGTTACGAATTTCAGCCAAAGAAAGGCTTTATGTGGTTAGACTTGACTCTGAGAAGAATACGGTTGTTGTTGGCAAGAAAGAGGAAGTCTACACCGACACCTTCAGAGTGTCTAATTTGAATCTCCTTTGTGAAGTACCCGCTGAATTCAGCGCGAGTGTAATGGTTAGAAAAAAGGCTGAGGAAGTTCCGTGTCGGGTGAAAATGAACGATGATACCGCCACAATTACATGCGAAAGACCAATTTTTGCAGTCACCCCCGGGCAGATCGCGGTGCTATATAACCACGATCTTGTTGTAGCATCGGGTGTTATTGATTGATTTTCGCAGTATTTTCGTGGTATGATGAAGCTAACCAGGTTTCAAAACATCTGTTAGTGGTGATGTTTTGAACGCGGTGCCATGTTCGTGACGCAAACGGAGGGATCTGATTGTTCCCACTCTACGATACTGTTCCTACAAGAAAAAGACCCTACGTGCTATACGCTCTCTTAGCTGTTAATGTCGTTGTCTTTTTGTATCAAGAATCTTTGAATAGAGTCGATCTTTTACAATTTATGTACAATTTTGGGCTCGTCCCGGCAAGATGGACCGTTCAAGGATGGGAACGATTCTGGCAAATAAGAACAGGGCTCCAACTGAATGTTTCCAAATGGTGGTCGCTTCTCACTCACATGTTTTTGCACGGTGGATGGTCACACATCATTGGAAACATGTGGTTTTTGTGGGTATTTGGAGACAACGTTGAGGACAAGATGGGGCACGTCAAATTCAGTGTGTTTTACTTATCGAGCGGTATCGCGGCGGCACTGGCGTATTTTCCATTTGGTTTCAGATCTCAGATCCCCATGGTAGGAGCATCAGGCGCGATTTCAGCGGTGATGGGAGCGTATTACGTGATGTTCCCATACTCGAGGATTGTTTCTTTCGTGCCTATCTTTTTCTTTTTCACGCTTACAGCTATTCCAGCAGGCGCATATCTCTTATTGTGGTTCTTATTTCAAGTTCTCAGTGGGGCGCTCGACAGCACGATGAACACAGGAGTCGCGTGGTGGGCACATGTCTCCGGGTTCATTCTTGGAGTTCTGTGGGGACGTTACGAAAAAAGAAAGCTGTACTATCTCTAAGGAGGTAACAGTGTGTTTAGATCATTAACAATTGAAGATTGTTTGAATCTGAATCGAGAAGATCTGGCGGCTGAATCTGTTAAAGAAATAGAAAAGATGGAGCCTGTTTTGAAAAGCTTTATAACAGTGTGCAAAGATCACGAATTCCACAGCGGCGAATTTGCGGGTATTCCCATAGCTGTAAAGGATAACATAACAACAAAGGGTGTAAAAACGACCTGCGCTTCAAAGATACTGGAAAACTACGTGCCACCTTACAACGCGACAGTGGTTGAAAAACTGCTCTTGCGTGGGTTTACTGTGGTTGGAAAAACCAATCTTGACGAGTTCGCCATGGGTTCAAGCACTGAAAGATCAGCGTTTTTTCCGACACGAAACCCGTGGGACCCTACTCGTGTTCCAGGGGGCAGCAGTGGCGGATCGGCGGCGGCTGTCGCAAGTGGTGAGGTGGTAGCCGCTTTGGGCAGCGATACTGGGGGGTCTGTCAGACAGCCGGCTTCCTTGTGCGGAGTTGTGGGTTTCAAACCAACTTATGGGCTTGTTTCCAGGTATGGTCTAATTGCCTTCGCGTCATCGCTCGATCAAATCGGTCCTATCACCAAATCGGTAAGAGACGCCGCGATCCTTATGAGTGTCATTTCTGGAAAGGACGCTATGGACTCAACCACCGTGGATAAAAATATTGATTTCTTGAAGGATATAGAAAACGGAATATCTGGAATGAAGTTCGCGGTTCCAAAGGAAGTTTATGATTACGAACAGCTTGACAGCGGTGTTGCGGCTCTCTTTGATGAGGCTTTGAAACTGGCTGAAAAGCTGGGGGCGAAAATCAGAAAAGTGCGTATTCCCAGCATGAAATACGCTGTTGCTGTTTATTATGTGGTAGCGCCCGCAGAGGCAAGTTCAAATCTTGCAAGATACGATGGGGTGAAATACGGTCTCAGAGTTGAAGAAAAAGGTTTGAAAGATATGTACAAAAGGACTCGGAGAGAAGGTTTTGGTGAGGAAGTGAGGCGCAGAATAATGCTGGGAACGTTCACTCTGAGCGCTGCTTACTACGAAGCGTACTTCAACAAGGCGCAGAAGGTAAGACGCGTTCTGTCATCTGAGCTGGATTCAGTGTTGACGGAGAATGACGCGATTCTCACACCGACTTCACCGATTACCGCTTTTAAACTCGGAGAAGTCAAAGATCCACTGACATATTACTTAATGGACATATTCACAGCACCAGCCAATCTCGCGGGTTTGCCTGCAATAAGCGTTCCTTACGGATTTTCCAACGATTTGCCAGTGGGGCTCCAGATAATGTCCAGGAGATTTCACGATGCAAAGGTGCTCCGTATTGCCAGAAGTTTCGAGAAAAACTCTCCATATAATAGTAATGGAAGAATTCGGCTGCCGGTGGTGAGAGCATGAAAACTGTAATCGGACTGGAAATTCATGTGCAGCTTTTAACTGAAACGAAGGCCTTTTGCTCGTGCAGCGCAAATGTTTTTGAGAAAGCTCCAAATACAATGATATGTCCCGTCTGCACAGGGCAACCCGGGGCTCTTCCAACCGTGAACAAAGCAATGATTGAGTACGCGGTTAGAACAGCTTTGGCGCTAAACTGCGAGATTCATCGGTTTTCTCGCTTTGACAGAAAGAATTATTTTTACCCCGACTTGCCCAAGGGTTATCAAATTACCCAGTACTTCTATCCAATTGCAACCAACGGATATCTTGAGCTCGATGTTGGCAAAGAGCGCAAAAAAGTAAGAATAAGAAGACTGCACATCGAAGAAGATGCTGGAAAACTAATGCACGAGGGCGACGCAATTACCAAGGCTCACCACACACTTGTCGACATGAACAGATGCGGAGTTCCGTTGATAGAAATTGTAACAGAACCGGATCTGACATCTCCAGGAGAAGCGCGCCGTTTTCTCGAAAAACTGAGATCGATCCTGAGGTACCTGCGTGTCAGTAGTGGAGATATGGAAAAAGGAGCGCTTCGATGCGACGCCAACATATCTGTGGTTGATGAAAAAGGGTTTTCAAGCAATAGAGTTGAAGTGAAAAACATGAATTCCTTCAAATTTGTCGAGAAGGCTTTACAGTTTGAGCAGAACCGGATTATTCAGGCGTTGAAATCTGGCTCTAATGTTGAAAAAGAAACACGAGGCTGGGATTTAACCTCAAAAACGACAGTCTCGATGCGAGGAAAAGAAGAAGAAAGTGACTATCGCTATTTTCCGGAACCCGACATACCACCAGTTGTTATTTCTGATGAATATATAGAAAAGATTGAAGAAAGCTTGCCCGAACTCCCTGATCAGAAAAAAGATCGTTTTGCCAGAGATTACGGGATTCCTAAACTCGATGCGGAAGTTCTGACCAGTACAAGGGAGCTGGCTGATTTTTACGAAGAATGCGTGAAAATCAAGCCGAAGCCAAAAGAAATCAGTAACTGGATTATGACAGAATTGCTGAGAGAGATGAAAAATTCTGAAAGCGAGGTGGTGCCGATCTCACCGCGTCATCTTGTTGAACTGATCGAACTCGTTGAGACGGGATCTGTTTCCATAAAAATGGCGAAAGAAATGTTCCCAGAAATTTTCGCCACGAAGAAGATGCCCAGGCAGATTGTCGAAGAGAGAGGATTGAAGCAAGTCAACGACAGAGATGTTATAGAAAAGATAATAAAGCAGGCAATGGAGCAGAATCCAAAAGCTGTGAGACAGTATCGATCGGGTAAAAAAGGCGTGCTTGGCTATTTTGTGGGGGCTGTGATGAAGCAAACCCGAGGAATGGCTAACCCACAGCTTGTGAATGAGATTGCCAGGAAACTTTTGGAGGGATAATGGTGCGCAGATTGTTGCTTTTCGCACTGATTTTCACTTGCGCACTGGTTGAAGCCGTTCAGCTATCGATCGGACCGGATTTCGCATTCTACTTGAATATGGGAAATTTAATGCTCCGCTTTTCAGACAATGCCCAAGTTGGAGTTTGTTTTTCAGACGATAGAGCGAGATACACAAAAATGGGATTTCTGAACATTAAGAACTCAGATGCTCAAATGCTTGTATCCGCCTCGTTAGGCAAGAGCTGGACACTGTTTTTTGAAATGAACGCCAGCACCTATGGAATTTTCCCCGGAAAATACACCTTTAGAACAGTGCTTACACCTGATAACAGCCACATGTTGATAAAAGCGTCGCAAAAAGTATTTCTTCCTAAGAACACCATTAATTTTTCTACGATCGATTCCATTGGCAGGTTTTCAACAGGATTCAGCAGGGTTTATGCAAATCTTGAAGAAAAGGAAATCGGTATGTACAGGGTTGAGAACGGCGTGTTTGTTGGATTTTTCCCGTACTCAACCGGCAGTATCGGTGAGCAAGCTTTTTTCATGGGAATAGGCTGGATGGATGATATAGGTGGACTTTTCGCATTTAGAACACAGGTAAGCGTTTCGGATCTCTCAGTTTTTCTCGATCCTTTTGTAATCGTCAAGTCTGATGGCGCTTTATTTGGAATTCGTGCCGACTGCACGGCGCCTGGTTTAGAGGCAACCTTCTTCTTCTCAGGGAGGCAGGTTCTGTTCAATGTCTCTTTCTGAAGTTAGCCTTTATCTTCATGTTCCATTTTGTAAATCAAGATGCAGTTACTGTGATTTCGTTTCATATACAGACTTTTCTTCTGTGGACGATTACTTCGAGGCTGTGTACAAAGAACTGCTTTTGTGGAAGCAAGAATATCCATACGCAAGGCTCAGCACGATATACATAGGTGGAGGAACACCGAGTGACGTGCCTAATTGGGTAAACAAAACGTTGCACCACATATTTCGAATTTTCGACACTTCTCGATGCGAAGAAGTCACGGTCGAGGTGAACCCGGGATGTTCTGCAGAAGTGCTCAAGTCATTTTCAAGGATGGGAGTTAACAGGCTGAGCATTGGACTTCAGTGCGCTGACGATGAAGTCTTGAATTTTGTCAAGAGAAGGCACTCTGTGTCTGATTTTCTGAAAACATACTCTGATGCCAGAAGATATTTCCAAAATGTGAACATCGACTTCATAGTGGGATTGCCAAAAGAAACAGAAGAATCCATAGAGGAGAACATATCCACATTGAAGTGGTGTGATCCCGAGCATGTTTCGGTTTACATGCTCGAAACTCATTCAAATGAAACGCAAGAAGTTTCTGAAAAACTGAGTTTGGCAGAAAACGCTGATGAACACTATGAAATGTTCATCACCGAGGTTGAGAAAACCTGGAAACGGTATGAGATATCGAACTTCTCAAAAGTGGGTTTTAAATGTATTCATAATTTGAGATACTGGAATAATCAACAGTACATAGGAGTCG
>Ga0190334_1001068_pt1 | contig 12278 bp, 14 predicted proteins | sample 48720478_MG_FD_161270 | JGI IMG/M metagenome (GOLD analysis project Ga0190334, IMG submission 161270) | Hydrothermal vent sediment bacterial communities from Southern Trench, Guaymas Basin, Mexico - 4872-04-7-8_MG | ecosystem: Environmental > Aquatic > Marine > Hydrothermal vents > Sediment ...
CGTCCTCCAGTGCAGCAGCCAGGTTGACCCGGTCCAGGTCTGCATCCTCGAGTGGGCCTCCCGCGGCTGCGAGGGCGTCTTGGAGACGTGAACCAAACGGGATTGTATGCACACCCGGGGTGGCGACCGCGCCAGCCACGTGTACCTGAAGCGGTGCCGGAGTGGGGGGCGGAAGCAGCTCGATAGCGTACCGAGGGGGCCGGGAGATGAGAAGAAGAATCAGGCCGGCCGCGAGCAGGCCAGTGAGCAAGCCAGCCGTGAAGGAGGGCCACCACTTAAGCATACCTCTCCCCCTGGAGAACGCCTCTGCGAACAGTATAGCCCAGGGCGTGGCCGAATCAAAAGGGATATAATCGGCGCATGTCGCCTCGATCCCGTGGTTCTGGAGATGACGGCTATACCAGCCTTGTAGGCGGGGAGCGGGTGCCCAAGTACGATCCGCGCCCGAGGGCCTATGGCGCCTTGGACGAAGCCTCCGCTACGCTCGGGCTCGCGAAATCCCTGGCCCAGACAGCGGAGACTCGCGAGCTGGCCGAAGCCGCCCAGCGTGATCTCTACCGGATGATGGCCGAAGTGGCCGCATCGCCCGACCAGGTCGAGAAGGTGGGGCGCTTCCCAGAGGCCCGTCTGCAATGGCTTGAGGAGCAGCTCTCGAACCTGGAAGCTCGCGTGGAGAGGCCGAAAGGATTCATTCTTTCGGGCGATAGTCCCTCGAGCGCGGCGATGGACCTGGCGCGGACGGTGGTGCGGCGAGCAGAACGCCATATTGCCCAGATGACCCATGAGGGGACGCTGGATAATGCGCACATGCTGGCCTACCTGAACCGGCTGTCCAGCCTCTGCTTCCTGCTGGTGCTGTGGGAGGCCAAAGCGGCCGGCCGCGAGCACCTCACGCCGGCCAGAGCTTGATCCGATGACCGGGACGATCCTCAACGTCACGACCGTGCTTCTGGGGAGCTTCTTGGGCCTCTTCCTAGGGGCTAGGCTGACCGATCGCCTGCGGGAGATGTTGACTGCGGTCCTGGGACTCTTCACTCTGGCCATCGGGGTGGATATGTTCCTAGAGGGTCTCGCGGTCGAAGGCGAGAACATTCTCGTCCCGTTGATCAGCCTCCTGGTGGGAGGGCTGCTTGGCGAATGGTGGAAGGTCGAAGAGCGCCTGCGCAATGTGGGGGCGCGGCTTGAGGCTCGCTTCGCAGGGGGATCCGGTGAGGCCGTGGAGGGGAACCGCTTCATTCGTGGCTTCGTGACGGCCAGCCTGCTCTTCTGTGTGGGCCCAATGACCATCCTGGGGTCGATCCAGGATGGCCTGCTCGGAGACTACCAGCTCCTGGCCGTGAAATCCGTCATGGATGGTTTTGCCTCGCTGGCACTCGCCTCGGCCTTCGGGGTGGGGGTCTTCTTCTCAGCCCTGGTCGTGCTCCTCTACCAGGGGGGCTTGACTCTCGGGGCGGCGCAGCTCCAGAACCTGTTCACCCCGCTCATGCTGGCTGAGCTCTCTGCGGTGGGTGGTGTGTTGCTGCTCAGCCTGGCGGTGGGGCCGCTCCTGAACCTGAAGCCTATCCGGACCGCTAACCTGCTCCCCGCCTTGCTCGTTGCTCCGCTGCTGTCCGCGGCGTTGTCTTTCTTGGGATGGTAGACAGACCCGAAAGAGGCGCGCCATTCGGCGCGCCCGGTTTCACTCCATGCGCAGCGGCAAGGCGATGCTACTTCGAGAGCGCGTTTTCAATCTCGATCTGGAAGCGGGTAAAGGGCATCGCACCAACGAGAAGCTGCCCATTGATCAGGAAGCTCGGCGTGGAATTCACGCCCGCCTCCTGACCCAGGCGGATGTCCTCGATCAAACGGCCGCGGTAGCGCTCCTCACGCAAGCATTGCTTGAACTCGTTGCCCAGGCCGAGGGCTTCGCCCATGGCTTCCAGGCGCGCCGTTGTGAAGCTGCCCACATTCTCGCCGATGCGGTTTGCGAAGAGCAAAGCATAATAATCCCAAAAGCGATCCTGCTCGGCGGCGCAATAGCTTGCCTGTGCCGCCGCTTGTGATTCCTTCTGAGGGGAGCCGGCATCGGTCACAGGGAAGTTGTGATAGACGAAGTACACTTGGCCGGTCTTGACATAGGTCTCGATCACCGGCTTGAGGGTCTCATCGTGGAAATACTGGCATGCCGAGCATTGAAAATCGGAGAATTCATCGATGCGAACCGGGGCGTTAGGATCGCCCATCGCCGTGAAGTCGACCTGCTCTGGATAGCTATAGCCTTCGGGGACGACGAGGCTCCGGATGGTGGCCTGGGTGCGCAAGATGACGATGGCCACGATGATGAGTGCTAGGCCAGCGACGATGAAGGCACCGACCAACAGATTCCGCCGTTGCTCCCTGCGGCGCCGCTCCCGGATTTCCTCTCGCTTGCTCATGGGCCCTCCCACGACGAATGATCCCCGGAATACTGCCATAAAAGCTCTGGTTTGTCCATGAGAAGGGTGGGCTGGAAGCAAGCCACCGGTCGGTTATAATGCCCTTAGGTCCACCCTGAAAAGGAGATGACGGCCATGGAATTCCTCTTACGACTGCTCAACCTACCGCTCTTCTTTCTCTTAGTCCTGCTGATCTTATTGCTGGCCTCGGCGGTCAAGATCGTCCAGGAGTACGAAAGAGGGGTCATCTTTCGTCTGGGCAGGCTGGTCGGCGCGCGCGGACCGGGCCTGTTCTTCATCATCCCCATTATCGACCGCATGGTTAAGGTGGATCTACGGGTCGTCACGTTGGATGTGCCCTCTCAGGAGGTCATCACGCGGGACAACGTCACCGTGAAGGTCAACGCGGTGGTCTTCTTCCGGGTGATTGACCCCAGCGCGGCCATCGTGCAGGTGGAGGATTTCCAGCGGGCCACCTGGAACATCTCCCAGACCACTCTGCGGAATGTGGTTGGTCAATCGGAGCTCGACGATCTGCTGGCCAACCGCGAAGAGATCAACCAAAAGCTCCAGCGCATCATCGATGAGACCACCGAGCCCTGGGGCGTGAAGGTCAGCATCGTGGAGGTCAAGGATGTCGAGCTTCCTCAGCCGATGCAGCGCGCGATGGCCAAGCAGGCGGAAGCCGAGCGCGAGAAGCGCGCCAAGATCGTGCATGCCGAGGGTGAGTTCGCCGCAGCCCAGACGCTGGCGAGCGCCGCCAATGTGATGTCCGCCAACCCGGGGTCGCTGCAATTGCGCTACCTGCAAACGTTGACCGAGATCAGTGTGGAGAAGAACAGCACGATCATCTTCCCCGTTCCGGTGGATATGTTCGAGGCCCTCTACCAGCGCTTCGTCAAGCCTTCAGGCGAGTCAGAATAGTCCCTGGCTGTCCTTGGCCTGCAGGGCGCAGCGTTCGCTCGAGGGAACGCTGCGCTCTTTTGCATCCCGCGAGACGGCAAGGTCTCTGCCCGACGATGAAATCTCGATCAGAGCGGTGAGAATCTTGGGCCAACCACATGGGCGGGGTGAAAGGTTCGCCACTCCGGACGGTCTTAGACGTGGAGGAAACGCTCGTAGAGGCGGATACGCATACCCGTTTCCCGGAAGCCCAGAGACTGATAGAGCCGCTGGCTTGGCAAGTTATCAGCCTGGGTGTTGACGGTCATGCGCCCCAGCCCCAGACGTCCGAGGGCTGTCAGGGCGTGGAGCACGAGCTCACGGCCGATCCCACGGCCTTGGTACCGGGGCTCGACAGCCAGACGCGCCAGATGCGCGCCCAGCGCCGAAGCCGTGCTGATCTGGTAGCCCACGATCTGGCCCTCAAGCTCATACACGCTGGCTAACGCAGCCGCCTCCAGCGCTTGCTCGAGCGCCTTCTGTGAGTGCTGCCATGGGGACTGGAAGGCGCGTTCGTCGACAGCCTGTACCTCGGGCAAATCCTCGGGCAGCATGTCGCGGATGGTGGACTGCCGGACCGGATCCAGCGGACCCCCGTCCCACTCGAAGAAGATCATCTCATTCGTCGGGGCGAACCCAGTATCCTCCAGCAGCGGCCGTAGCCAAGTCCTTGTGGCGAGAGCCGAGATTCGGGAAGTCCCCATTCGAGCTACTTCCGGAACAACGGCCTGGATCAGCTTGCGGAAGGATGGTGTCAGGGGGGCGCCGGGTGCAACGGCGAAGAGGCGCAGCCAGGCCACGTCCACAGGGTCGGGGGGGCAGGCGAGGCAGGCCAACCACTGCCTGCCTCGCTGGGCAATGAGAAAAGGAGCGCTGCCCACGAGTTCAAGGGGCTGAGACCAGTCCAGGTGCAGGTGGCGGCGATGCGCGCTGGCGAGGAACCGGGCCGCGTCATCCCGGTCGGCAGGGGTAGCTTGGCGAATTGTCCATTCCGAACGTGGGAACATCATCCCATCAGCGGTTCATGAGGCGACTGGGAAGCCTAAGAATCGTCTCCAGGGCACGCTTGATGAAACGGGGCTTGCTGGAGGACGCCACCGCCTCTTGCATGCTGGCGAGCGCCTCAAAGGGTCTGCCCCGCCGGAGCTGCAAGCGCGAGATGGCCTGCAATGTGTAGCCCAGCTCCTCCTCGGCCCCCAGGCTTTCGAAGATCTGCGCAGCGTGCGAGTAGGAGCGTTCCGCGCCGGTTGGATCGCCCAAGGCTTCCAGCGCGGAGCCGAGATTGCCATAGGCTTGAGCCTCGAGCTTGATTGCTCCCGCCTTTCGGAAAACCTCCGGGGTGGCCTCCAGCGTGTCATAGGCTTCTTGAGGTCGGCCAGCCTTGAGCAGGGCGACGGCCAAGTTGTTCGCCATTTCGGCTTCCTTGACCCTATCCCCCTCGCCAGCGAAGGCGACCCGGGCTGCGGCAAATCGCTCAATCGCAGCCTCTAGATCGCCATTTTGATAGCTCCGCAGGGCTTCCTGAGCCAGGGAATCGGGCTGAGTCTGGACCTTTCTCACGCCACCAAATCCTGGAGCGCTTCTGCTACAGCGCGCAAATCCTCCAAGGGAATGCGGCTGAGTTGCTGGGCCATGCGCAGGTAGGTGCGGTGCTCCTCATCGGAGAAGAATTCTTGGAGATCTTCAGGCAGCTCTCGAAAGCGCTCAAAGGCCTCCTGCGAACGATGCCATTTCCCGATGGGGCCTTCGCGGTCGAGATATTCGCTCACGTTCTGATCGAGCACCTTCAGCAAGTTTTCGAGATCGGGAATAGGGATAGCACGATCGCCGCGTTCATAAGCGCTCACGCGGCTGGGAGGCATCGAGGCTGCCGTGGCCAGTTGCTTCTGAGACAGTCCAAGTTCGAGGCGCCGCTGGCGGAGCATGGCGGCGATCATGCGCTGCCTGAGCGTGATCATCACTTGGGGATCGAAGTGCGGCTCTTCCTCCAGATCCTCGGTGGAAGGTTCTATGAAGCGCTGGAGGGGCACATCAAGGTGATATGCCAGAAGTTCGAGTTCTGGGAGAGAGATCAGCCGCCGGCCATGCTCGTAGGAGGATATCGTGGCGCTGGACACGCCGATCAGCTTGCCGACCTCCTTCATGCTCTTGCCGGCGTCTAGCCGCGCGTCTCGCAGCAGGGCTCCCAGGATCTTTCCGCGCAGGATGCGTGCTTGCTCGTCCATCATCGTAGGGAGGCTCTCCTACCTGCGGATCGAGGCGATTATAGCAGAACTAACCGTTCGGCACCTTGGTCGTGGGAGTTCGCCGTCGAAAGGCCTGGATGCTGGGGATACTGGGGTGGCGGTCTATGGCGTCACGGGGAGGTAGGGGCGCCGGCAGGTGCGAGCATTTCGAGGATTCTCGTTGCCAGCTCCTGCAGGGCCAGGGTGACTCGCTCCTCAGGGAAGCGCAAATCGAGCGGCGCACGCAGGACATTGGCTAGGGAGAAGCGGTCCTCCATGTAGGGGAGAGCCGCCAGTACTTCCTGACCCAGGGCCTTGCCGAGTGACGTGGCCGTCAGACTCTCGGCCGGCAAGGTGCGATTGGAGATGAGATGGATACGGCTGGCTGCCACGCCCTCCCCTATGAGGTAATCCCGGATCGCCCGGGTAGAGGCCACGCCATCGGGGTCGGGCGGGAAGATGATCAACACCAGGTTGGCCTGGGTGAACGCGAGCATGGCTGGGGGTCCCAGCCCCCGGCCGAGGTCCAACCAAACATGAGCAAAGTTGGTGCGAAGCCCCTGCAGCAGGGCTCCAAGGTCGATCTTGCTCAACCGCTCGGACTCTTCTGGGCGCCGCGCGCCTGGAAGCAGCCAAGCCGCCCAGGGCTTGGGTATGGGCAGGTCATCGATCAGCGAATGCAGGGCTTCCAGGATGTCCTCGTGCGAGAGATCGGGCCAGCCATGAGGCGAGGAGACGCCCATCAACTGGTGGAGCGAGCCCATCGGCAGCGCCAGGTCTACCAGCGCCGTGCTCCCCTCGCCTGATGCCTTGGCGATAAGGTGCGCCAGATTGGCGCATAGCGAGGAGGCCCCCACGCCGCCCTTAGCGGCGACGACAGCGGCCAGGGATCCCTGCCGCACCCTACCGGCCGCGCCCACTCTCTGCCGGGTCGAGAGACCCGCGCTCGAGAGCCCCGATAGCAGCAACTCCAGCGCGTTGGCATCCTTGATGATGCACTGATTCAGCCCAGCTTCCATGGCTGCCGCGATGGCGGCGGGATCTCGCAGGCGCGTGAGACCAAAGATCGGGGTGCGCATGGTGCGCCGGTCCTGACGGAGCTTGCCCAGCAAGTCGCTGGCTGGCAAGTCGGGAAGCGCCAGCTCGAGAATGATGCCATCTGGCTGATCGCGCCAGGCGTTGATCAATCCCTCTTTGCCCGAAGGTGCAACTGACACGCGATACCCGGCGCGCTCCAGCACAGTGCTCAGCTGGGCGGCTGTCTGCGCGTCCGGCTCGATTAATAGAAGCAGGGTGCCAGGCATTTTGTGGTTTCTTAGGCTGCCTCTTCTGCAGGAGGCATCAGATAGCCGATGCCCTGCCGGGTGACGATATGAATGGGGTTCTTTGGATCGGCTTCGATCTTTTGCCGCAGGCGACTCAAACAGACCCAGAGGATTTCCTTGTCGTCCTTGTATTCCGGCCCCCAGACCGAGGTCAGGAGCTCCTCGGAACTCAGGACGTGGCCCAGGTTACTGGCCATGGTTTGCAGCAGCCGGTATTCCGTGGCGGTCAACGAGACCTCCTTCCCGCCGACGGTGACGAGCGCCCGGGCAAGGTCGATCTCCAGGTCCTTATGGCGGAAGACCGGCTCATGGAAATCCTCGATATGCCCGCGTTCGGCCCGCCTGAGCACGGCCCGCACGCGGGCCAGAAGTTCCTGGGCCGAGAACGGTTTCACGATATAGTCATCCGCCCCTGCATCCAATCCCCGGACGCGGTCCCGCTCCTCGCCCTTCGCAGTCAGGATGATGATCGGGACCGATGAAAATTCGCGAATACGCTCGCAGGCCGTAAAGCCGTCCATCACAGGCATCATGACATCCAGCAGCACGATGTCGGGCTTATTATGGGCCACCGCCTCCACCGCCTGCTGCCCATCCATGGCCGTGATGACGTTATACCCATCGGTCTCCAGGTTAATCTGGACCAGGCCCAAGTAGCGGGGCTCGTCATCCACAACGAGAACGGTCTTCTGATCAGGCATGGTCTCCCTCCTGCCCTTCGACACTGAGATCGGCGATGGGTAAGGTGAAGTAGAACCGGGTTCCCTTGCCCAATTCGCTTTCGACTCCGACTTCGCCGCCGTGGGCTTCCACGATCTTGCGGCTGATGTAGAGTCCTAAGCCTGTACCCCGAATTGACTGGTCGTTGGTGACCCGATAAAAGCGCTCGAAGAGGTGACTGAGATGCTCGGGGGCGATCCCAGGGCCTTGATCTTCCACCTCCACCAAAATATTCCTCTCCTGCCGCCGGATGCGCACTTCGACATGCGACTCCGGCGCGTATTTGCGGGCGTTGTTCAGGAAGTTGTCCAGCACCTGCGCGATGCGAGTCGAATCGAGCCGCAGGATTGGGAACTTCTCCTCGGGAATGTCGACCGCGATTTGCATATCAGGATGGGCACCCTGGACACGTTTAACGACATCGCGGATGATGGGTGGCAGCCGGGTTGGCTCGAGGGTCATACTCAGCGTACCGCTCTCCAGGCGGGAGGAGTCGAGCAGATTATCGATGAGCTCCCGTAAGCGGTCGGCCTCATCGTCGATGATCCGCAGGAATTCCTGGCGCCTGGATTCCTCCCATTGGATGTCCTCGCGCAACAAGGTGGTCACGTAGCCTTTAATGAAGCCCAGAGGCGTCCGCAGTTCGTGCGATATGGTCGAGATGAACTCGTCCTGCATGCGCGCCAGCTCGCGTTGGGCTTCGAGGGTTGCGATGCGGCGGGAGAGCCGGCGATTCTCAAGCAATTGACCCACGTGCCAGGCGACGAATTCGGCCAGACGGATGTGCTCGGGAGGGTAGGATGGTCCGCCGAAACGACCGAAGACCAGGCTGCCGACGCAGCGTCCACCCACCAGAAGCGGCAGGCCCAGGTAATCCCGCCAGCGGTCGCGCTCTTGAACAATCGGGCCGGCATCCTCCTTCCGCAGGACCGTCTGGCGGGCGCGGAAGGCCTCGGCCGCGGCGGGCTCGCCCCAGGCCAGCTCGGCTTCCTTAGAACGCCCCCGGCCGAGGGCGCGGGCGTAAATCGGCTCAAACTCATCGCTTTCGTCGTCCTGCAAGTACAACGCGACAGTATCGAAGATGAAGATGGTGCGGGCCAGCCGGAAGACCGCATCCAGGCCGGCCTCAGTGTCGAAAGTCTCTGCCACAATGCGGGCGATGGCGTAGACCGCGTTCAGCTCGTTGCCGTATGCCAGGGATGCGCTCGGGATAAGGGGTCCGGTCATGTTCCACTCACGTCCGGCAGGACGAAGTCAAAGCGCGTGCCGTGCCCTTCTTCGCTCTCCACCTGCAAGGAAGTGCCATGGGCCTCGAGGATGATTCTGACCAGGGCCAATCCCAGCCCCGTTCCCCCATAGCGCCGGGTGGGTGAGCTATCCAACTGGTGGAAAGGCTCAAAGATTTCTTCCAATCGGTCTTGTGGGATACCGATGCCGCTATCCTGGACCGTGAAGTGAAGTCCGGCCCCATCTCTGCGCACTTGCACAACCACCTCACCCCCATCCGGCGTGAACTTAATCCCATTATCGACCAATTGGTAGATGGCCCAGGATAGGCGCTCGGGGTCGGCATGGAGCTGGGGGAGCCCTTCTTCAAGCTCGGCCTTGAGCCGCACGCCGGCTTTCTCGGCCTTGGCCTGGGATCGCTTGAACACCCCTGCGACCAACTCGGCCACGTCGACTGCGCGGCGGTGCAGCGTGAGGCCTTCGCGCGAGGCAGTGGAGAACTCGATCAGATCGCCGATCAGCGAGCTGAGCCGGTCGGTGGCCCTGCGAACGACCTCGATGGCATCGGCTTGCTCTCGCGAGAGGGGGCCGAGTTCGCCCGCCGCCAGCAATTCCACATAACCCTTCAAATGTGCGAGGGGGGTGCGCAGCTCGTGCGAGATGTTCGAGATCAGATTGGCCTTGAGTTGGTTGATTTCCGCCAGACGCTCCAAGGCATGCCGAAGCTCGCGTGTGCGCTGATTGACCCTCTGCTGCAGCGTGCGGTTGGATTCCTGCACGGCGGCGTGCAGTTTGACAATCTGGCGTGTGAGCGCCTGGTCGAGGGTCTCACGGTCGATGAATCCCAAGGCCACCAGCGACTGACCTAGGAGGATCCGCTGACCGCTGGCTTCGGCCTGCTTCTGGTGTCGGAGCGCCGCCGAAAGCTGCTCGCGCGTGATCACGCCATCTTCGATTAGGAATTCACCGATGCGGGGGACGAGCCACACCGGCGTGGTGTTCATGGGTGCGTACTTGGGGAATCCCTCCAGATAGGCCTTCTCACCCAGCAAGGAGAGCAGAGCCAGATCGACGCCGCAATTGGGGCAGAGCCGTGCGTCGAACGGTAGGGGGTGTCCGCACTGCGGGCAGAATACGACCCGGCCCGCGGCCTGGGAGTGCGTGTCCTCCGCCATCGGTCCTCTCTTCTTGGGCGTCCCTCGGGGAACATCATAGCCCTACCGGGGACCGGGGGCAAGCCATGCGCTTGGGGGGATGAAAGGCCTCTGTAAGGTGGTCCCGTGGTGGAATCGGCGATAATAGTTGCGGATGCGAGGTGGAGACCCATGGCCGTTGAAGTGCTTCTCATAGATGACGATCCCGATCTGGCTGTCATGCTGCGCGCGCTGCTGCGCGGCCAGGACTTTCAGATTCGTGCCGTCTACGACGGCGAAGACGGAATCGAGGCCTGCAAAGAATCCCCGCCGGATGTCATCATACTGGACCTGCTGATGCCAGGCATGGACGGCTGGGAGGTGTGCGAGAAGATCCGCAGCTTTTCCGATGTGCCGATTCTGATTCTCTCTGCGCTGGGATCACCTGCGAGCGTGGCCCGCGCCCTGGATGCCGGGGCGGATGACTACCTGATCAAGCCCGTGCACGCAAGCCTGCTCTCCTCACGGCTCCGCACGCTGGTTCGGAGAAGCCTACGGGTCGATGAGGTGGCGGCAGCTTGATATTCTCTTGGTAGGATCGCTGGCTGGCAACCGCGTTTTCCTCGTGTGAACCGCCCGACGAGCGTCGGGCGGTTCGCCTTTTGACAGGATGCGCCAAGTTTAGAGCGGGAATCGCGCCGCTCCGCCATCAAACATCAGGGCATGACCATGGATGAAGGATGCCGCGGGAGAAGCCAGCCAGGCGATCGTGCGCCCATACTCCTCAATGGTTCCCATGCGTCCCAGCGGGATCGCCTGCGTGACTTTGGCAGCCTGCTCCTCAACCGAGGTTCCTTGCGCCTGGGCGCGGTCTTCCATGAGTTGCTGGACGCGCTCCGTCCACGTCCAGGCAGGATTGATCGAGTTCACGCGGATCCCCTGGGGACCGAGTTCGTTGGCCATGGACTTCATCAGGCCGATCACCGCCAGCCGCAGTGCATTCGATAGTATCAGGCGGTCTAGAGGGTGCTTCACCGAGTATGACTGCGTCGTGACGATAGAGCCGCCCCCGCGTTCGAGCATGATGGGGACGACTTCGTAACACAAGTGGACCGCGCTCATAAGTGTGAGGTCCACGGCCTCCCGCCAAATTTCAGGGTTCAGATCCAGGAAGGCTCCCGGGGGCGGACCGCCGGCGTTGATGATCATGATGTCCACGCCGCCGAAGCGGTCCTGGGCAGCGCGCACGAAGGCGCGAATATCTTCTGGTTTCGTGAGATCGGCCTGGAAAGGCAATGTCTCGGCACCGGTGGTTTCGGCGATTTGCGCCGCGGCCTCCCGGATCTGCTCACTTCGGGCGCAGATGGCCACATGGGCGCCCTCCTGCGCAAGCGCCATGGCAGCCGCCTTGCCCAGGCCGCGCGAGGCGGCGGTGACCAGGGCAATTTTGCCCTCAAGACCCAGATCCATGATCCAACCTCCCTTCATGGCCCTCGCTAGTAAAGCGTGATCTGGTGGTCGACGATCTGCAAGTCGGGCCGGTTGCGCTCGACCCAGCGGGGGATCGATTCCAGGACGCGTTGAAGATGCGCAGCATCATTGCTGACGATCACACAAGCGATCACCGCCGATTGATGCGTGTCGTTAAAGTCCACCTCGGCCACGGAGACGTTGAATTCGCGATGCAGGCGTGCCAGAAGAGGTTTCAGACGGCTGCGTTTCTGCTTCAAGGATTGACAGCCGGGGAGATAAAGATCCAGGGAGAGCGCCGCGATGCGCATGCTTCGAGTGTAGACGTGAAGGCGGCGCGAGGCAAGATTTAGAGGCATCTGGGTATAATGAATGCCTCATGAAAAAGATTTATCTTGGCATGCTCGCGGGCTTTGGCCTGGTCATCGCCTTGGCCGCTTGGGCTGTGACGTTGAGCGTAACGCGTGCCCTCGAGCCCGTCGGCGAATTGCGGGCCCAAGTCAGCACCCAGGTAGCCGCCTTGCTGCATCCCACGCCAACCTTGTTGCCTGACCCTGTGACCATCGTTCACGAGGTCCGCTCCCTGGCGCGCTTGGAGACGATGCAATATAGCGTGGAGAAGGTCATCACGGCCGAAACCGGGCAGGGACCCTTTGGCTTCCTCTTTGGCGACCGACTCTTGCTGGTGGCGCATGGCACGGTGATCGCCGGCGTGGACCTTGACAAGCTGGGGCTGGATGATGTTCAGGTCGACCGGCAAGGGCAGGTGACGCTCTCCTTGCCGAAGGCCGAAATCTTCCTGACCGCCATCGATAATGAGCA